>Ga0316228_1001724_pt1 | contig 21266 bp, 21 predicted proteins | sample TBH18021metaG_FD_206005 | JGI IMG/M metagenome (GOLD analysis project Ga0316228, IMG submission 206005) | Freshwater microbial communities from Trout Bog Lake, Wisconsin, USA - TBH18021 | ecosystem: Environmental > Aquatic > Freshwater > Lake > Hypolimnion/Profundal zone | place: USA: Wisconsin... | reverse complement strand
GCTCCTCGACAGCCGGCGTGTTGATTTCAAGAAAGCGGTGCGGGCCGAGGTCAACGGCAAAGCGACCCGATACCGCCCGCGAGCGGGCCTGAGGACGTTGTGTGAGACGCTGCAGCGCCGGGGCGCCCCGGAATTGGCGTTCACGGCGGAGATAGTCTTGCGGAGATAGTCTTGCGGAGATAGTCTTGCCGCTGGCGCCGCCCGCCGCCCGCTGATACCCTGCCTTTTTATCATACATAAAATGAAAAATAGACCATTCAACTTGTTCCCAACCCTTGTGCTCACAAGCTGTCTCTACCTCGTGGCGGCGTCGTCGCGCGCGGCGGACGCCGAACCTCCCGTGGTGGATCCCGGCCCCGCGGGCGGGCCGCCATCGGATGCCATCGTGCTCTTCGATGGCAAGGATCTCGCAAAATGGCGCAATGCCAAAGGCGAACCGGTCGGCTGGCGCGTGGAAAATGGTTATGCCGAAGTCAACGGGACCGGTTATATCTTCAGCCGGGAGGAATTTGGCGACGTGCAAGTGCACGTGGAATGGGCCTCCCCCGCCGAGGTGAAAGGGGAAGGCCAGGGCCGGGGCAATAGCGGGGTCTATCTCATGGGCCGCTACGAAATCCAGGTCCTTGACTGCTATCAGAATAAGACCTATCCGAACGGCCAGACGGCGGCCTTCTATGGCAACGCCGCCCCGCTGGTCAATGTGTGCCGCAAACCAGGCGAATGGCAGACCTACGACATCATTTTTCACGCCCCCAAGCAACTAGCGGCTGGCACGGTCCAGCCCGGTTCCTTCACCGTGCTGCACAATGGCGTGCTGGTCCAGGATCACGTCCCCGTCAAGGGGCCCTCCACGACGGCCGCCCCAGCCAACGGCCTCGCGACCAAAGGCCCGCTCGTGTTGCAGGATCATGGCAATCCGGTGCGCTTTCGCAATATCTGGGTCCGCCCCCTTTGACCGATTGTAAAACCAGCGAGAGCTTGCCAAGAAAACCCAAACCATGCACCGCCGGCATTTTATCGGGTCCGCCATCGCCACGGCCTTGGGGACGACCGCCACGCCCATGCCCAGACCGGAAACCAGGGCAGCGCCTCCTCGAATTTTCGCCGCAGCCTCGAGTTGATTCAGGCCGGGGTGTTGAGATCGGTCAGCGAGGTTCATCTCTGGCATCCGCGTCATGGCTGGCCCAGCGGAGAAGCCCGGCCTGCGGGAGAAGATCCCGTGCCCACCGGGTTGGATTGGGACTTCTGGCTGGGACCGGCGGCGGTGCGCCCGTACAAGAAGGGGATCTACCATCCCGCTCAATGGCGCGGGTGGTTCGATTTCGGGGGCGGCTCGCTGGCGGATTTTTGCTGCCACGGCTTTAGTATGCCGGTCCGGGCGCTGCAACTGGATTACCCGACACGAATCGAGGTTGCCGGCACCGAGATGGGCAAGGAGAGTTTTCCGAAAACATGCCAAGTCCATTTTTCCTTCCCCGCCCGCGACGCGCGCGGTCCCGTCTCCATCTACTTCTACTCGGGAGGCACCCTGCCTCCCGCGACGGCCACCGCCGGCGTGGCGGAGACGTTCGGCAAAATCGGCGAGACCGGTTGTCTGGTGATCGGTGACAAAGGCACGATCTCGGCCGGCCTTTGGAGCAACGAGTGTTTTCTGAAGCTGGAGAGTGAGGCGGAGTTTCATGCCGAGGGCTCTCACCCCGCCACCACCAGTGTGGCCAAGACCCTGCCCTGAGCGCCGCGCGACCGGCACATGCTGGAGTGGATCGAGGCTTGCAAAGGGGGACCCAAGACCTTTTCCCCGTTTGAGATCGGCGGCCATATACCTGAGGTCGGCGCGGCCGGACTCCTGGCGCTCCGGTTGCAGCGGAACCTGGAGTGGGACGGCGCGGCCATGAAGGCGCCGGGAGCCCCGGAAGTAGCTGCGCTCGCGCGGCCGCAGCGTCGCGGAGAATGGGGAGCTTGAGCTAACCCTTCGCGATTAATGGCGGCAGCAGGACCTGGGCGGTTTCAACGGTGCGTTCGCCACCACCGTCCCGCGTCATGGCGTCGTGCTGGTGAACATCCATAAACGAAATGCCGAACGACGAGAAACGCGATGAGTAACATAAGAACCGTAATAGCAGTCCAGGCGCCAACACAGTTTCATGGATTAACACTGTGAAAAAGGGTCAAAGAAACCGCCCGAGTCCGCCTGAATGGCCACGATCTCGGCGTGGTTTGGGGCTCCCCTCGGCGGGTAGGGATGACCCAGGCTGTGGCGCCTGATGAGAATAACCTGGAAATCCAGGTGGCTGCGGTGCGCCTGCGGGTCATCTCCGGCGCTGGCAAGCCGCTCATCCTTAATCTGGCGGTCTACGACACTACGAAACCGCCTCTGTTGGGCGTCACTAATCGGCCTTGGTCAGCCGCAACAGCGCCGCGCCATGGGAGGGGACGAAAACCTCCACCAGCGAGTCTGCTGTCGGAAGGTCTTTGCGTTGCCAGAGGTCGCGCACCTGGAAGCGGCCCGTTAAACCCAGTTCAGCGAGTGGCGCCCGCACCCGGGCATCCTCATCCGTGCGGTTGAACAGCGCCAGCGCACGGGCACCGTCCTGCAGCTCGCGCAGCCACAGTTCAAGGCCCTCCTTGCTGGATACCCGGCGTCCCTGGCGGGCGGCGGCATCCTGGTTAACCGCCATCACCTCGTCGTTGCTCAGGAGGGCGATTTCCCAGGCATCCGCGTCAGCGAAATTTCCCCCCAGCATCAAGGGTGAGGGCGCGATGCTCCACAAGCTCAGGAGCGTGACCTGCTCGGCCCGCGAAAAGCGCGTCTGCCGGTCGTCGCCCACCGAGCGCTTGCCGATCGACAGGTGACCCAACGGGAGCATATCCAGGTCGGGCCAGTGGCCTGGACCACCGTGGCCCGTCCACCGGTGGGCGATGCCAAAGGCATAATCGAGCTGCCGCCACTCGTCCCAGAAATCGCCCGTCGCGCGCCATATTTCAGCGTTCGCCGCGACGTGCGTGGCCTGTTCAACCGGCGTTTCCCCGGGCGAGGTGCTCAAGGCGATCGGCCGGCCGCATTTCACGATGGCCTCATGCACGGCGTGGACTTCGTCCGCGTGGTAGGGCGCCGTCAGGTCGTCCACTTTGACGAAATCCAGGTTCCATTGCGCATATTGACGAAAGAGGGAGTCGTACCAGGCCTGGCCGGCAGGCGTGGCCCCCTTCACTCCGTACATGAACGGGCACCAGGAACACTTGTCTTCCGTGTTGGCGGCCTCCCGCGCGGTGAAGCCGGAGCCCTCGATGGGCGTGTTGGTCTCGACGGCCACGCGCGGAATGCCGCGCATGATGTGGATGCCGAACCGCAACCCCAGCGCATGCACCGCGTCGGCCAGCGGCTTGAACCCCCGCCCGTCCGCCGCCGATGGAAACCGGTTCACCGCGGGCAGCAGGCGGCCGAAGGCGTCAATCGGCAACCGCGCCCCAGCATGTTCGTTGGGGCTGTTGTTGTAGGCCGCAGGATCGAACCAGCAATAATCCACCACGATGTACCGCCAGCCATGGGCCTTGAGGTGCCGTGCCACCGCCTGGGCGTTGGCTCGCATCTCCGCCTCGGTAACGCTGTCGCCGAAACCGTCGTAGCTGTTCCATCCCATCGGCGGCGTGCGCGGTTGATCGTCGCCGGTCACCACCGGCGCCGTCGCGCCGACCGGGGGAGTCATCGCAATAACGGGCTCAGTGGGCGGCCGCTCGAAAGTCCGGGGCCGCTCCCCTGTCACCTCGAAGCTCGCCTCCGCCCAATCCGCATGGTCAAACTCAAAGCCGTCCCCGGCATCGCCCACACGCAACACCAGTTCCTTGACTCCCGTTACGCCCAGGTCCACCTCCTTCGCCGCCACGCCCCCTTTCATCACGCCGCTCGACCAGACCTGCTTGCCGTCCGCGCTGAGCTTGAATTCTACCGAGCCCTTGCCCTGGGTTTCATCATCGATGCCGACCCAGGCGTGAAACCGGCTGCTGCCCGCTTGCAAGGCCACTCGCACGACCCCTACTGAATGCGTGCCCAGCCCGTGCTCGAACTTACGCCCGGCAATCGTCAGCGGATGCCCTTCCACCGATTGATCGGCATGGGGTGTTCCCCAGCCTTGGCGGACCCTCCCCAAGTCCAAGGACGAGAGCCAGACCGTGGCGCCCCGGCCCGGGAGACAGCCGACTGCCCAGAGGCCAACCGAAAAGGCGATCCCCAGCGCGGCCCGCCCGCACCGGCACCCGGCGGAGGGCGGAAAACAGGAGGAGGCCGGAGGAAATGTGGAAACGCGCACGCTGTTCATCCTTCGATGCTATGCCGCCGACCTCCGCCTGTCGAGGCGTCACTCGATGTCGCTCCATTGAGCCGTCCGGGGTTTCTCCAAAGTCCGTCTCGTAGCGAATCTTACCTCTTTTCGTGGTCTGCCTGATCGTCGCCATTTGTCGCCACGACAAGTCCAAAACAACTGCTCACAACAACCCCACACTTTGGGCACACGTTCCGGCAGGCAAACGGCGAATTTCTGCGGTTTTTCCAGCAAAAACGAGGAATTCCCCACTCTGGAAGGTGGTGGAGCCGAGGGGGTTCGAACCCCTGACCTCCTGAATGCCATTCAGGCGCTCTACCAACTGAGCTACGACCCCAACCGGAGTGACGCATAATCTATGAGGCGGGCGGGAAATGTCAAAACCAATTTTTGAAAAAACTTTGCACTTCCCCCGCCCCGCTTTAGCCTCTGCCCCGTGAACGACCATCTACCGAGTGTGACGGTGTTGATTGCCGCCCGACCGGATCAAGCTGAGGTCAGGGCGGCCATCGCCGCCCGCACGTTGGATTATCCCGCCGATCGGCTGGAGATCCTGTTAGCCCGGGGCCAGCAGCCGTCCGCCCAGCGCAACGCCGGTCTCCGCACCGCGCGCGGTGACCTGGTCTATTTCCTGGATGATGATTCGGTGCCCGAGCCGGGATCCCTCCGGCGGGCGGCCGCCCATTTCGCCGATCCGCGCATCCAAATGGTGGGCGGGCCGAACCTCTGTCCGGCGGACGCGCCGGCGCTGGAGCAGGTTTTTGCGTTGGTGCTGGCCTCTTGGCTCGCCTTCGGACCGAGCCGAGCACGATATAGCCGGGTTGGCCAGGCCCGCCCTTCCAGCGAGAAGGAGCTGATTCTCTGTAATCTCATCGCCCGACGGGAGCCCTTGCTGGAACTGGGCGGCTTCAACGAGGCGCTGTATCCCAATGAAGAGAATGCGCTCATGGATGAACTCCAAAAGCGGGGTGGCACGCTCCTTTACGATCCTGAAATCGTGGTGGAGCGCCGGCCCCGATCCAGCCTCCGCGCTTTCGCCAAGATGCTCCGCACCTACGGGCGTGGCCGCGCCGAGCAGTTTCGCGAGTGTCCGACCTTCGGTTCGGCCCCCAACTTTGTGCCGCCGCTCTTTTGCCTCTACCTGGTGGCCTTGCCCTTCCTGGTCGGGTTGGCACCGGGTCGCTGGTTTTGGACCCTTCCCTTGGCGCTTTACGGTCTAACCGTGCTGCTCCAGGCGGCGGCACTAGTGCCCATCGGGGGCCTTCTCCGGAGCGCCGCGGCGGTTCCGCTGGTGGTGCTGACCCATATCCTCTACGGCTACGGCTTTTGGCGGGGGCTCTTCACCCGGTTAAAACCACCAGAGCAGCGCGCCCCCGTACCGGTGGTCCTGGAGCGAGTGGAATCAGGCAGCCCATGAAAACCCCGGCCTGGACGAAGGCCGTTAAACACGCGGCGGATCCGCAGCGGGCGGCCTATTTTCTCGAAGTGCTCTCGGCCACCAGCGCCAGGGCCGCCCTGGCGCACGCTTCCGACGAAAAGAACGCACGCGAGCGACCCGGCACCTTACTACCGGGTCTCGGTGCGTAGCGGCTTCGCCAGTCCCGAAGCCTTCCGGACCGCAGGATTCGCCGAGCCATTCGAGAGATCTATCTCCAGGTTTTCGCCAGCCCGTCGCTTGCGCCCGAGGCAAAGCGGTGTACTTTGCCACGATGAAATTGATTTCAGCAATCGCGGCGCACTTCTTAATCGGGGTAGTTTTGGCCTGGGGCATCCTCAGGATCGTGCATGGACATCCCCTGCTCTTGATCGTGGCCAGCCTGGGCTACGTCCTCATGTTCGCCAAACTCGGCTGCCTCCCCAAAACCGGACATTGAGTCGGCCCAGGTGGCGGCTTTGCGGGCTTGACATTTAGAGCTTGCGTTTCTCTGGAAATGCCGCATGATTATGGTAGTCCGTTAGATAGCTTGAAATCTCAGAGTATGGTGAGTCTTCAGGTGAACGCAGGTTCATTGATGATTTGAAACCCGACAGGCGGGAACAATCTGGAAAGAAAAAAAGGTTAGTCTAGGACAGTGAGACAGTAAAATGAGCGAAAAATTGTTTGTGGGGAACCTCTCCTTCAACACGACCGAGAACGATCTTCAGGATGCCTTTGCCGCCCACGGCACGGTGATCGAGGCCAACCTGATGATGGACCGGGCAACCGGCCGCCCGCGCGGCTTTGCCTTCGTGACGATGAGTTCGGCCGAGGAGGCCCAGAAAGCCATTGCCGCGATGAACGGCAAAGAGATGGACGGCCGTGCCTTGACCGTGAACGTGGCTCGTCCTCGTGAAGAACGGCCTCCCGGTGGCGGCGGCGGCGGTCCTCGCCGTGGCGGTTTCGGTGGCCCCCGTGGTGGCGCTGGTGGTGGTGGTGGCGGCGGCAGCCGTGGCGGTGGCCGCCCCGGTGGTCGCGACCGGTATTAATCCGGTGCTTGTCTTTCAATTCTGAGTTTTAGTCGCGTCCAAGGCCCGGTTTCCCGGGCCTTGTTCGCGTACCGGATGCCCGCTGGCCTCAACCCCGGACCGCCCAGCGCAATTTCGCCGGGGTCGATCGTGGGTTGGCTCGGCGCTCCTCCGCCGTCGGGCGCGTCACTTCCCGGGCGATCGCCGAATACACCCCTGCGGCCTGTCCCGCCTCGAACGCTCGTTTCACCCGTCGGTCTTCGCCCGAGTGGAAGGTGAGGATGGCCGCCCGGCCACCGCGATTCAGCGCTCCGGGCAGTCCGCGCAGGAGGGCCTCCAGCGTAGAAAACTCGTCGTTCACTGCGATCCGGATGGCTTGGAAAACGCGGCGCGTGGCGAGTTCGAACTCGTCGCTGCCAAGCTGCGGCAAGGCAGTTCGGATGGCCCGCGCGAGCGCCGCGGTGGTGGCAAAACGCCGGCCGGCCAACGCGCCTCCCAGGAGCGCCGCCCTCGGTTCGTCCGCATTCTCAGCCAACACTGCCGCCAGCTCCTCCGCTCGCGTCTTGGCCAACCACTCCCCCGCGGGCAGCCCCCGGGCGGGGTTCATCCTCATGTCGAGCGGCCCCTCGAACTTGGCCGTGAAACCGCGTACTGGATCATCCAACTGCATCGAGGAGACCCCCAAATCCGCTAGAACGAAATCCACGCCCGCCCAACCAGCAGTCGCGATAGCCTGCGGCAAAGCGGCAAAATTGGTCCGCTGGACGGCGAACGTCTCCGGCCCGAAGCCCAGGGCTCGCAAACGAGCCTCCGTCTTGGGCAATTCGATCGGATCGGCATCCAACCCCAGTAACCGCCCCCCCGGCTGGAGGCGTGCCAGTAATTCCCGCGCGTGCCCCCCATGGCCCAGCGTGCAGTCCACCCCCAGCTCGCCCGGTCGGGGAGCCAGGACCTCCAGGATCTCCGCCACCAGGATGGGCCGATGCATGCCAGCGGGGGTCTTGCCCGAGGCCAACACCTTCGCAATGGTGTCCGCGTAGCGGCCCGGATCGTGTTCCTTGTATTTCTCCTGAAACCGGCGTGGGTTTTTCCCCGAATAACGCGGACGGCGGCGGTGCGGAACCGCGGCGGCATCGGAGACAGGTTGGGGGGGATGGTCGGGAGTCACAATTCGTTGTATTTCTTGTTTGATCCCCGGGCCTTGGCCACCGGGTAACGATGTTCGTTCGCGGCCAGCTTGACGCGCATCGCCGCCGCCAGGTCGAGGCCCAGGTTGTCGGCCAGCTCGAAAAGCAGCAACGCCACATCGGCAATCTCGTCCGCAATTTGATCGCGCCGCGCCAGCGTGCGCTGGTCGGACTGCTCGGGACTCTGCCAGACAAAATGCTGCAAGAGTTCACCGGCCTCCGCCGTAATCGCCACGGCCATCTCTTTGGGTCCGTGAAACTGGCGCCAGTCCCGCGCGTCGCGAAACGCGCGGATCTCACCGGTCAACTCTTGAATCGAATCGGACATCATGGGACAAGCATGCCGTGAAACCGTGACGGTTACGAGCTTGATTCCAACACCAATTCGAGATCCGCATCTCGGAGCGCCACTTCAAAGGAACGGTCCCCACTCGCGGTGCGTCTCCGTATCCAGGTTTCAAACTCCTCCGCGCCCCCCTCGAAGAGCCGGCTCAACCGTTTCTCCACTTCCTGGAACCCCTCGTTAGACCCGGTCCGTTTCGGGATGTGAGCGGTCGGCTCTCGCCAGCCTCTGAACCAGCCAGCCGGGACTCCGGCGAGGCCACGCTCGGGCTGGAGGGCGCACCACAAGAGCCTGGCCAGCGCCGCCCGCAGCGGCCATGCCCCCGCGCCCATGGGACCCCGCACCCGCCAACCCGGCTCGCACGCATCCAATACTGCCAAATCCAGACCCGACTCGGTTTCCCGCCATGCCAGGTAGCGCGGGGGACCGACCCAGATCCCCGCGCGATTAAACCGCGGTTTTAACGCGAGCAACAGCTCCGCCTCCCGCGCCAGCGCCGCCGCTTCATCCCGGCATTCCTCAAAATCGATCCTCACCACCGCCCGCAACAGCCGCAGATGCCGGCGCCGCAACCGATCCGGGTTCGCCACTCGATAGCTCGACAGCCGTTGCCGAAGGTTCTTCGCCTTTCCCACGTACAGCACCGTCTCCGCCGCATCACGCATCAGGTAAACCCCGGGGCGCGGCGGAGCGCCGCGAAAAAACTCCGCTCCCAACCGCTCGACCAGCGGACGCGGGTCCGGAAACATCAGCATCTGCGACATGGGTCGCAAAATAAACTCGTTCCCTCCCGCCGTCCATGGCCGTCTGGCCACCTTTGTCGAGACCTTTATCGATTTGACCACCGTTGGACCAAGTTCGCTACCCAACCGCCACGCAGGTCCGGAACCGGAATTCTTGGCACCTGCAACCTCCGGCCGACTCGACAGAAGCGCCTCGCGGCACTATCGTGCACCCATGGCCTCCCCAACCGGGAGCGAAGCCAGGCAGACAAAACCTGAATTGACAACCGAGACTCCTATCTTGCCGAAGAGCGGCGCGAGCACCCGTGCCATGACCGAGCTGTCGGTCACGGGGATGACCTGCTCGCATTGCGCACAGCACGTCACTGACGCCCTGCGCAGCGTCCCCGGCGTGGATAGCGCCATCGTCGACCTGGAGCAGAACCAGGCCGTGGTCCGCTGGAGTTCCACGGCCAGCCCGACCATCGAGGCGGCCATCAAGGCCGTTCAAGCCGCCGGGTTCCAAGCCCGCCTCCGCGAGCCCGCCTCCGCCGACCACGGTCATGCCAAACTGGCGGGTTGGCAGCTCAACCTCTGGATCGGCGTGCTCGGCACCGTGCCCCTGATGCTGGGCGAGTGGGTCTTTGGATGGGGCGGGCAAAATTGGTTCCAGTGGTTCTCGTTCCTGGTGGCCGGAATGGTCCAGGTCCTCGCCGGGGCTCGCTTTTATCGAGGTGCCTGGGGCCAACTCAAGGCAGGCAGTTCCAACATGGACACGTTGGTCTCCCTCGGCTCGACGACTGCCTTCACCTTCAGCGCCTGGCTCCTGTTGACCGGCCGACCCGGCCACACTTTTTTCATGGAGGCCGCCTCCATCATCACCATCATCAGCGTGGGGCATTGGATGGAATCGCGAGTGAGCGTCCGCGCCTCGGGCGCCTTGCGTCAATTACTCCAATTGGCGCCCCCGCTGGCCCGGCGTTTGGGCTCCGACGGCAGCGAATCGGAAATCCCCATCTCCGCGTTGCGACCGGGCGACCGGGTAGCTATCCGGCCCGGCGACCGGGTGCCCACGGACGGTGAGGTGCTCGAAGGCGGATCGGCGGTGGACGAATCCATGCTGACCGGAGAATCCGCGCCCGTGGACAAAGCCGCTCACAGCCTCCTCTACGCCGGCACCGTCAATATCAATGGACGGTTGCAGATGCGCGTGACGGCGACCGGGGAGGGGACCGCGTTGGCGCACATCATTGCGTCGGTCCAGCGGGCCCAGGGCAGCCGGGCCGACATTCAGCGTCTCGGCGACCGGGTGAGCAATGTGTTTGTCCCCGTGGTGGTCGCGGTGGCCGTTCTGGCCGGCCTTTGGTGGGGTCTGGCGCCCGAAAAAGCCAGCCAAATTCATGCCTGGCTCGCCCATTACCTCTGGGTGGCTCACCCGCCCGAGTCGCCCCTGGCCGCCGCCCTCATCATCGCCGCTTCCGTCCTCATCATCGCCTGCCCGTGCGCCATGGGCCTGGCCACCCCCGCCGCCATCATGGCCGGCTCGAACGCCGCCGCCCAGCGCGGCATTCTCATCCGCGATGGCGTCGCCCTGGAAAAGGCCGGAACCATCACCGCGGTGCTCCTCGACAAGACCGGCACCCTCACCGCAGGGAAACCTCAAGTAGCCGCCACGCTGGATCTGGTGGTGACCCCCGGTAACCCCCACGAACCGGGGATTCCGCCGCTCCCTGACCTGGCGGCGGCGCTGGCACGCCACTCGACCCACCCGATCAGTCAGGCCATCGTGCTCCTGGCCGCCACCGGGATCCCCCTGGCGGACTGGGACGAAGTCGCGGGCTCAGGGGTCCAGGCCCGACTTCAGCCGGCCCCAGGCGGAACGCAAACCCACTCATCCAACGGAACCGAGGCCCCGCGGCTGGCACGATTGGGGGCCACCCGCTGGCTCGAAGCCAACGGTATTGACCTGGCCCCGGGACTCTCCTTCATCACGGAGTGGTCGGCTCAGGGCGCCACCCTCGTCGGAGTCGCAGTTGACCGCGTCCTCATCGGCTTGGTCGCCGTCAAGGACACACTCAAACCGGGTGCCCATGAGGTGATCGACCGTCTGCACCGCCAGGGACTCAAGCTCTGGCTGGTCACCGGCGACAACTCCCTGACCGCCGCCAGCATCGCTCAGCAGGCCGGCATCCCGGCGGAGCGGGTCTTTGCGGAGGCCCGGCCGGAGCAAAAGGCCCAGTTCGTCCAGCGCCTGCAAGCACAGGGCGAACGCGTCGCCTTCGTCGGCGACGGCATCAACGACGCCCCCGCCCTCGAACAAGCCGACCTCGGCATCGCCGTCAGCCGTGCCAGCGATGTGGCTCGCGAAGCCGCCGACCTCATCCTGCTCCGTTCTGAAATTGAGGCGGTACCCGAGGGCCTGGGCCTGGCCCGCGCCACCCTGCGAACCATCAAACAAAACCTCTTTTGGGCCTTTTTCTACAACTGCCTGGGCATTCCCCTGGCCGCGCTCGGTTTCATGAGCCCGGTCCTCTGCGCCGCCGCCATGGGCCTGTCCGACCTCGTCGTCATCGGCAACGCCCTCCGCCTTCGCCGCTGGCGCTTATGAACCTCTATGAATGAAATGTACGTCAGAATAATCACCGGATTGCCGCTCTTCAAGGGATTCACGCTCCAGGGTGCCCAGTTGCTCTTGGAGTCCGGGGAAATCAAGGAGCACGAACCGGGCGAGATCTTATGCCGTGAGGGCGATGCGCCGACCTTTGTGCTCCTGGTGCTCACCGGGAAGGTGCAGGTATTTGTTGAACGTGACGGCCAGACCCTGGGCCTCACCGAAGCCGGGCCGGGGACCATCCTGGGGGAACTGGCGGTGCTCTGCGGAATCCCTCGATCCGCCTCCCTGCGCGCCACTGAGAAGCTGGCGGTCTTGCGCTGGTCAAACGATGCCTTCCGGCAAACGTTGCTCCGCAACGCGTCGCTGTCGGAAAGAATCCTCCGCCAGTCGTTGCGGACGCTCATTGAGAAGGAGCAAGCCTTAATCAACTCCTTGTCAAAGTCCGGTAACACCTGAGTTCCTTCGCGGTCGCGAGTTACGTACCGCGGCTCCCTGGCGGCTCCGCGTTGAAGAGAGTGGCTCCTGGAAGCAGCCAAATTCGCACCTCGACGGCGGAGGCTGCGTTTGCTATGGGGATGGTGGAAACGGCCTGGAGGCCGCCTCTGCACGTATGAACGAAAAACGTAAACATAGCCGAGCCTTCACATTCATCGAGCTGCTGACCATCTTGGCCATTGTGATGTTGTTGGCTGCCTTGTTGCTGCCGTCGCTCCAAAGAGCCAAGGCCAGAGCCCAGATCAAACAATGTGTCAGCCACCTCAAACAAATCGGCCTAGCGTTCAAGACCTGGTCCTTGGACAGCAGTGATCATTATCCCTTGCAGGTGGACTACGGCACCAACGGCCCGCCCAATCAGGCTCAACTCATGCAAACCATCCCTATGGCTGTTTATACCTATCAGGTTTTCGGGGTGATGTCGAACGAGTTGAGCACCCCGAGGGTGCTTGTCTGTCCCTCCGACGACTCACCGTGGCATACCAACTTCTTCATGGTGCGCGACGGCACGTCCAACCAACCCTATGCCGGCCAGACTACCCTCTGCAACCTGAACATCTCCTATTTCGCAGGCCGTGATGCGGTGGAAAACAACCCCCAAATGTTACTCGCCGGTGACCGCAACCTCTATGGCGGCGGCTCCATCCCTCACAGCCGTTATGACCCGGCGGCGAACGGTGGCTTCGGCAATTCACCAATCCACGCCCGCACAAATTTCAGCCCCGGTTTCGCTTGTGCCCTGGGCACCAACTGTCGTAGCACCGACGCCAGCCCATGCTGGACCGACAAGATCCACCGGAAACAAGGAAACGTCGCCCTTGCCGATGGCAGCGTGCAACAGCTCAGCAACTCTCGTCTGCGCGCCCAACTCGCCCACTCCGACGACGCGAATTCAAACGTGTTGCTCTTCCCGTAACGGCCGGCGTCAGGTGGCGGTTCGGACGCGATCGTCTCTCCCGTTCCGCCACGGCGCCAGGAAACGCCGCGCTCCAGGCGCTTCGCGACCCCGGGAGGTCAACACGCATTCGTCCTCGCGAAGCGTTTGGAGCACGGCATGCCCGGGCTTTTCATGGGATTGGCCCTGCTCCTCAAGGCCAACTAGAAACCGACCTGGATGATCCTCCGAAAACCCCTGGCCCCAGCAATTCCTTGATTGCCCTCCCGTTTTCCGGTAACTCCTTCACGATGAAAACCGTCGCTGTCTGCATCTGGTTGGGTTTGGGCCTCGCGCACTCCGGCCGAGCCGAGGATCTCACGCTCTGGTACCGGCAACCGGCCAAATCGCCGATGAACGAGGCGCTGCCGATCGGGAATGGCCGCCTCGGCGCCCTGGTCTTCGGCGTTGCGGACAAGGAGCGGCTCAGCGTCAACGAGGACAGCCTCTGGACGGGGGACGAAAACCCGTCCGGGAATTACGACCCGATGGGTGCCTACCAGGTGCTGGGCAACCTCTTCGTCCTGCTCCCCGGCCACACCAATGTCTCCGACTATCGCCGCGACCTCGACCTCGGCAAGGCCCTGGCGCGCGTCACTTACACCGTCAATGGCGTCCACTTCCAGCGCGAGTGTTTCGCCAGCCATCCCGCCGAGGTCGTCGTAGCCCGGTTCTCGGCCGATAAACCCGGGGGCTATACGGGCACGCTCCAGTTGGACGACTCCCATCAAGCCCAAATCGTCGTCCAAGGCAATCTGCTGACAGCCGTGGGGAAGTTGGAAAACGGCCTCAAGTTCGAGTGGCAGTCGCTCATCCTACCAGAGGGCGGCTCGGTCCAATCCGACGGTCCCGCCCTCCAACTCAACGGGTGCAACGCCTTCACCCTCATCATCGCCGCCCGGACCGATTATGTGATGGACCCCGCCAAGGGGTTTCGCGGCGCCGCGCCGCACGAACGGCTGGATCGCGAAGTGTCCGCCGCCGCGAAACGGGGCTACAACCAGCTCAAGACGGAACACCTCAAGGACTTTCGCGCGCTGTTCGACCGCGTGGCGCTGGATCTGGGAACCGCTTCCGCCGGACAAATCGGCCTGCCGACGGACCAACGCAAAGTCGAGGCGGCAAAGGTGGTGGATCCCGGGCTGGAGAACCTCCTCTTTCAGTATGGCCGGTATCTATTGATCTCCTGCTCGCGACCGGGCGGATTGCCGGCCAATCTCCAAGGTCTGTGGAACGACAACAACAATCCGCCCTGGCACGCCGATTACCACGCCAATATCAACGTGCAAATGAACTACTGGCCCGCCGAGGTTGCCGGCCTGCCCGAGTGTCACCTGCCGCTCTTCGACCTGGTCACGAGCCAACTCCCGGCCTGGCGCAAGGCGACTACCGCGTCGCCCGAGTTCAAGACTACCGCCGGCGCGCCCGCCGCCCGCGGCTTCGCCATCCGCACCTCGCATAACATCTCCGGCGGCATGGGGTGGAACTGGGACAAGACCGCCAATGCGTGGTATTGCCTCCACTTCTGGGAACATTACGCCTTCAGCCTCGATGACGAATACCTGCGCCACGTCGCCTACCCCATCCTGAAGGAGACCTGCCAATTCTGGGAAGACCACCTCAAGCAACTGCCCGATGGCCACCTGGTCGTCCCCCGCGCCTGGTCGCCGGAACATGGTCCGACCGAGGACGGGGTCAATTATAGCCAGGAAATCGTGTGGGACCTGTTCAATAACTACGTGCGCGCCTGCGACGTCCTGGGGGCCGACCCGGAATACCGCGCCAAGATTGCGGGCTTGCGCGACCACCTGGCCACCCCCGGGATCGGCAGTTGGGGACAATTGCTGGAGTGGATGACCGAGAAACATGGGGCTCAGGAACTCGATACCCCGAACGATCATCACCGCCACACGTCGCACCTTTTCGCCGTCTATCCCGGCAGCCAGATCAACCGGAGCCAGACCCCCGAGCTCGCCAAGGCGGCGCAGGTCTCCCTGGACGCCCGTGGCACCGATCCCCGCAGCGACGTCCGAGAGTGGTCCTTCGCCTGGCGTTCCGCGCTTTACGCCCGGCTCCACGACGGCGAGAAAGCCCACCAAATGCTCCAGGATCTCTTCACCGCCCGGAATACCTGTCCCAACCTCTTTGGCCTTCACCCGCCGATGCAGATCGATGGCAACTTCGGCATCACCGCCGCCGTCGCCGAGATGCTCGTCCAGAGCCAGGCCGGCGAAATCGAATTGCTCCCCGCCCTGCCCCCAGCCTGGCCCAACGGCCACGTCAAGGGCCTCCGGGCTCGCGGCGGGTTCGAGGTGGACCTCGAGTGGGCCGCCGGCAAGCTCAAATCCGCCAGCCTCCGCAGCCTGGCTGGCAAACCGGCCAAAGTCCGCTACCAGGACCGGGTCAAGGAGATCCTCGTCAAATCTGGCAAGACCGCAGCGTGGGATGGAAAATGAGGCATCCGGCCACGTTGGACGCCCCCGTGCCCTTTGGGATCACATACAAAATTGGAAATTCCATCACTACCATGATCAAAACACCACCTTGGAAACCCCTGCTGGGCTTGGCCCTTAGTCTCGCCGCCGCCGCGAGCCAAGCCGACGAGGGCATGTGGCTCTACAACCACCCGCCCGCCAAGCTGCTGCACGACCAGTACGGGTTTGATCTGACCGACTCGTGGCGCGAGCATTTGCAACAATCCTCGGTGAAATTCGGCACCGGCGGTTCGGCCGAGTTCGTTTCCGAGGAAGGCCTCATTTTGTCCAACCACCATGTGGGCTCGCGCGCCCTGCAGCGGCTCAGCACCAGGGAGCACAACTACCTGCGCGACGGCTTTTACGCTCCCACGCGTGTCGAGGAAAAGCCTTGCCCAGGCGCGGAGGCCAGGGTGTTGATGAGCATCGAAGACGTTACCGCGCGAGTCAACGCGGCGGTGCCACCGGGACTGTCCGATGACGCCGCTAACCGGGCGCGACGCGCCGCCATCGCCGCCATCGAGAAAGAATCGCTCGAAAAGACCTCCTGGCGCAGCGAGGTGGTCACCCTTTACCAGGGCGCCGAATACCACCTCTACCGCTACCGGCGCTACACGGACATCCGCCTCGTCTTTGCGCCCGAAGAACAGATCGCCTTCTACGGCGGCGACCCGGACAATTTCGAGTATCCGCGGTTCGATCTCGACATCTGCCTGTTCCGCGCCTACGAGAACGGCCAACCCGCCCATGTGAAGCACTTCCTCAAGTGGAGCAAGTCCGGTCCCGCCGAAGGCGAATTGGTTTTTGTCTCCGGCCACCCGGGCCGCACGGACCGCTTGCGGACGATGGCGGAGCTGGAATACCTGCGGGATGTGGAATATCCCCGCACGCTCGAGCGGCTCAAGCGGCAGGAAGTCCTGCTCACGGCTTACAGCACCCGAAGCGCCGAGAACGCCCGGCGCGCCCGTGGCGACCTCTTCGGCACTCGCAACTCCCGCAAGGTGCGTGACGGCGCCCTCGCGGGCTTGCTGGATCCGAAGCTCATGTCCGCCAAGCAAGCGGAGGAGGACAAACTCCGCGCCGCGGTCGCCGGTAACGCCGACCTCGCCGAGACCCGGGACGCCTGGGACCGCATCGCGAAAGCTCAGAAGGAGATCGCCGAACGGAATAACGAATACGAGATGCTGGAACGTAACTACGGCTTCAACAGCGTCTTGTTCACCTACGCCCAGCAGTTGCTCCGCTCGACGCGCACCCGATCCGAACCCGAGGGTGAACGCCTCGAGGAATACCGCGAGTCGGCCCGCGCGTCGCTGGAATTGCAGCTTTTCGCGGAAAATCCTGTGTATGAGGATCTCGAAATCGTCAAGCTCGCCGATTCGCTCACCTGGTTGACGGAGACCCTCGGGGCGGATCATTCCCTCGTAAGGCAAGTACTGGCGGAAAAGTCCCCACGAGAACGCGCGGCGGAGTTGGTGCATGCCACCAAGCTGGCCTCCTCTGCCCTGCGCCGGCAATATTACCAGGGCGGGAAGAAGGCCCTCGATGAGGCCCGCGACCCCATGGTGGAAGTGGCGCGGCTGATCGACCCGCGGGCGCGCGCGCTCCGCCGCGAGGTGGACGCCCGCCGCGAGGCCATTCGCCAGGCTCACGCCCAAATCGGCAAGGCCCGCTACAGCCTCTTGGGCGCCAGCCAATACCCCGATGCGACCTCCACCCTGCGCCTGGCCTTCGGCGTCGTGAAAGGCTACGAGGAAGATGGACACGCGGTTCCGAGCCAGACCACCTTTGCCGGCCTCTACCAACGTGCCGCCGAACAGCATCTCCGCCCCCCGTTTGATTTGCCCCAGCGTTGGCTCGACCGCAAAAAGAAGCTCACCCTGGCCACCCCCTTTAATTTCGTCTCCACCGCCGACATCATCGGCGGCAATTCGGGCAGCCCCACGGTCAACCGCAACGGCGAGTTCGTCGGGATCATCTTCGACGGGAATCTCCAGTCCCTGACCGCCGACTTCCTCTATACGGACGCCCAGTGCCGCGCCCTCAGCGTCCACGCCGCCGGTATCATCGAGGCCCTCAAGAAGGTCTATAACGCCAAACCGCTGGTTGCGGAACTCCTGGGAAAATGAAACCGGTCATGATTGGATCGCTGCTTTCCGTGGTCTGGTCCTGCGCCGCCGCGGCGCAAACAAACCACCCCGCCTTGCCCTGGGATCGCAATCAATTGGCCCGAGCGCCCCAGTGGACGGCCCTGGAACGTCCAAAACTCGAGGGGGTCAAGGCGATCTCGTTCGTCGGACTCCCGTTTCATGGCAAACCGGCGCGCGTGTTCGCCTGGCTGGGCGTGCCAAAGGTGAAGCCTGGCGAGAAAGTGCCCGCGATGGTCCTCATTCATGGGGGCGGAGGCACCGCCTTCGAGGAGTGGGTGCGCCTGTGGGTGCAGCGGGGATATGCCGCTATCGCCATGGATACCTGCGGGCAGGTTCCGGTGGGGAACTACGGCCAGTGGTTTCACGATGACCAGGGCGGGCCACCGGGTTGGGGCGGCTTCGACCAGATCAACTGGGCGCGCGAGGACCAATGGACCTATCACGCGGTGGCCGACGCCATCTTGGCCCACTCCCTCATCCGATCTCTGCCGGAGGTGGACTCCGAGAAAACGGGGGTGACCGGCATCTCCTGGGGCGGCTACCTGACGTGCATTGTCGCCGGGGTCGATCGGCGGTTCAAACTCGCCGTACCGGTTTACGGTTGCGGGTTTTATCGGGACACCATCTTCGCCAACGATTTGAAGAAGCTCAGCCCGGAGGCCGCCTCGCGATGGCAGGCCTGGTGGGACCCGTCCGAATACCTTGGGGAGGCGGACCTGCCGCTGCTCTGGGTCACGGGCAGCAATGATTTCGCCTATTCACTCAACGCCCTGCAGGCTTCCTATCGCCTCCCCAAGGGATCACGTTCGCTCTGCATCCGGCTCCGCATGCCGCATGGTCATGGCGGCGCGGGGGAAAACCCGGAGGAAATCCGGGTCTTCGTTGACAGTCACCTCAGGGGCGGAGATCCGCTCCCCAGGATCATCGCATCCGCCCGGGACGCAGCTACCGCCTCAGTCACTTATGCCGCCAGACTCCCCGTGGTGAAGGCCGAACTGAACTACACCAAAGATACCGGGCGCTGGCAGGACCGAAAATGGGAGTCCCTCCCGGCCACGCTGACCGAGGGTCGCGCCAGTTCCCCCCTGCCCGAAGGCACGCGCGTGTACTATTTCAATCTCTTCGATCAACGCAATTGCGTGGTCAGCAGCGAACACGAAGAGTGCCAATAGCCGGTGGCGAAGAGACGCCGAGACGGCGATGGGTCAGAGCTGAGGGGGAGCGCGGATGCCTTCATCCGCGTGTTCCGGAAGGAGAAGAACCGCACGGATGAGGGCATCCGCGCTCCAATGGGCGGGCTGAACGACTAGGTTTACGGCTTTTCTTTTTCACCCAGGGTGCGAACCCAGATGTTGCGGTAGCGCACCGGATTACTATGGTCCTGCAACTCGATGAACACTTCCGGGGGGTGCGGACGAGAGTACTTCGCCAGCGACTTCCACGGCACTTCGCCGGTAATGCCGTCGGTGATGCCGGCGAACTCATAACGGTGCTGTGCCACGACGCCATTGTGCAATACGGTGACGCAGGCCTTCTTGACGAGTTCGCCCTGTTCATTCCAACGCGGTGATTCGAAGATGATGTCAATGGTCTTTACATTACGCAACACCCTGCCATACTGGCAACATGACAACGAAAACCGATGCCGAGACCGAGAGAGACCGAATCGAAAACGCCTATTCGTATGTTCGCCTTTCATCAAAAAAACAACTTGGCGATGACCGTAGCGGGCTTGACCGTCAAATGGCAAGGCCGAAAGAAATTTGCGATGCTCACGGGTGGAACTTGCAAGGCCAAACGTTCGCCGATTTGAACGTATCATCATTTCACGGGCGCAACCGATTACAGGGTAATCTTGGCAGGTTCATTGCACTGGTGAAAGACGGCAAGCTTGCGCCTAACCCCGTGTTGATACTCGAATCTTGGGACCGATACTCACGGGATACGCTTGATGAAGCGTTTGAATCGGTTCGGGATTTGCTAAAGGCGGGTGTCGCTTTTCATATCGCTTACGGCGATAGAACTTTCACAAAAGCGGCTTTGCAATCTGCCGAGTCTCGGGGTGAGATTGAACGGGCGTTAGAAGCGGCAAGAAACTACTCGCAACACCTTTCAGACCGGGTATCGGCAGCAAAACAGCGCAAGCTCGCCCGCCTCGCCAATGGCGATATTGGCAATCTCGATGATATGGCCCCGTCTTGGGTGACGTTCGACAAGACAACTCACACTTTCAAGCCAAACGAGCGGGCGAAAGCCGTTGCCGAGATATTCAATCAATACCAGAGGGGCCAAAGTATCGTTGGCATTGCTCGAAACCTCAAAACCGAAAGCGTGAAACCGTTTTACGGCAAGAAATGGTATGGCTCATCAATTCGGCACATTCTCGGCTCGAAAACCGTAACGGGCGAATTCAAGGGCAAGGCGGTTTACCCTCGCATAGTGCAACCGGATGACTTTGACGACGTGCAAGCAATGTTAGAGCGCAACAAAGGCAACCGGGGCCATAGAGCCGATTTGGTGAACATATTCAAGGGCTTGGTTTGTTGTGCCGAGTGTGGCGAGACGGTTTGCATGACGAAAAACAAGGGCCGAAACTATGCGTATTATCGTTGCACGGGCAAAGCCTATGGCAATTGCAAGCAACGGAAGATGTTCCCGGCTCATCTTTTAGAGGAAGATTTCTTTGCTCTAATATTGCGCCAGACGCCAACGGAAACCATTGGCAATGCCGATACAAACCACAAAGAAAGGCTTGCGGCTTTGCTCACAAGACAAGACACATTGAACCGAAAGAAAAAGACATTGCTCGCCCTGGAAGACGATAGCGATAGCGATATTAAAGCCCGATTCGTTGCAATCAAAGGCGAACTTGAACAAGTCGAGAAAGACATTGCCAGCATACGCAACACCATTTCTCTAATCGGCAATGCGCCACAAGCCCTAGGCGAAATCGAAAAGGCATTGCAAGCGGGCGATGACGTGACAGAACTTGATGCCGTTTTGGGCAGGTTACAAGACACACTCAAAAACAAAGACATTCGCCAGAGGCTACAGGTTTTGATGCCGAGTATAATAAAACAGGTTCAACTCGACTTTGCGGGCTTTAACTTCACAGTGACGTTTACGAGCGGCAAGACGGTTACTCACAGCATCGCAACCTAACGCCAGCGAGCCATTACGCCAGACCGCCCCGCCCGATAACGGCGGGGCTTTTCGTTATCTGAATTCGCCCGCTTTATCGCTATTGATTGAACGGGGCGCACAACTCGCCAGAATGCCGATTAAAACGCACGGTTAAGCCTCTGGCGCATTGTCTAACTATTGGCCTTGTAGTCTATGCCGAAACACGTTCAAGTGTTTATAGCGCCAACGGGGGCGAGCGGAAAGCACCCGCCTAAGAGTTCTCTTTGCCGATATAATATATCGCCACAGGTTCGGCAGCCCGATTCGTCTAGCTGACCCACTAAAAAAACACCCCACACACTCTTTTTATAACACTTTGATACGTGTTCACGTATGGGCGTATTGATTTAAGACCCACACATATAGTGCTCATGGTGCCTATGTCATAGCTAGAGATATA
>Ga0316228_1001720_pt1 | contig 21308 bp, 32 predicted proteins | sample TBH18021metaG_FD_206005 | JGI IMG/M metagenome (GOLD analysis project Ga0316228, IMG submission 206005) | Freshwater microbial communities from Trout Bog Lake, Wisconsin, USA - TBH18021 | ecosystem: Environmental > Aquatic > Freshwater > Lake > Hypolimnion/Profundal zone | place: USA: Wisconsin... | reverse complement strand
AGGAGGATGACGACGCCGAACGCGAAGGCGGCGCGCACGCCCTCCACGAGCCGCACGTTCCGGAGGTCGAGGCCCGTGGGCAGGCGCCGCAGGTCGCCGCCCGGCCGGCTCAGGCTACCCCGGCCGGTGGCGAGGCGGCGCCGGAGACGTTCGGGGGGTGATGCTGTCGGACTCGGCGCGGTCAAGCTCGGTCTCCCGACAGGGGCGCGGTGCCCCGGCATGAACCGCGCTCCGGCCTGACCGGATCCGTGGCGTCGCGCAACCCCGGCCCGCGGCCGGGCGGATCACGAGGTGCGGCCGGAACATGGCCGCAGAACATCCTCAGCCCGATCCGTGACGCCGCGACACTCTTCGCCCCGTGCGCTTGACCCTTGGACGAGCCCGTGGCTTCTGGAGCCGCCTGGTCCCGACTCCGTAGCTCAGCTGGATAGAGCAGCCGCCTTCTAAGCGGCAGGTCGTAGGTTCGAGCCCTACCGGGGTCGCCAGCAATCACAATGATGTGGCACGGTTTTCCGATCAGCATTCCGGCCAGCGGGCGGCGGCTCATTCCGACAAATCGCCCCGCTTTGTTCGAGTGACGCGCCACTTGCGCGTACCGGCGATGATCTGGCGCTGCGTCCTTTTCACGTAGCCCAGCGCCCGGATCATGTCCCTGGTAACGTGGCGCCCGTACGTGAGGTCGCCGGACCGGGCGAGCCAAGGCACCCGGAGGCCTTGTGCCCCAAGCGCCGACGATGAGCAGACCACCGATCCGCCCGCGCTTGATGGCCCGCACCGGCTCGTGAACGATGAGGAGCTTGTCGAAGAGGCGGTCGACCACGTCGGTGGTGATGTTCTTCAGCGACAGTGATCCGGACCGTCTGCCATCCCGCAGGGTGTAGCCGGCGACGAGCGAGAACCCGAGATCGCGGTCGCTGCGCTGGCTACGGCTGAGCTTGGTGTACGTCTCCGGCGGCTTGTAGGTCGCTGCGAGCCAGTCGAAGAACCCCTCAGTCGTCAGATGGAGGCCGCTTGCAAACAGTGCCGTCAACTCTGCGGGCGGCCCGCAACGACAACGGCGCAGCAACCCGTACGGTCACTGCGCCGCTTGATCGGGCCGTCTAGGGGCAAAGACGGCGGCGAGAGGGTTGGTATGCTTAGGGCCCCATTTTCAGAGGTGCGCCTGAGCCCATTCGAAGAGATGTGGCTCGGGGGCGACAGGGATCGGCCATCAGTTGTGGACAGCGCGAAGCGCCCCCGATCCGTCAAGGTTCACGGGCGAGGGTGATAACCCCTCTCCCGATCCGGCTCTGCCATGTTCGCCCGTCCTCATGCCTTCGTCCTGTACCATCGCGAGCGCCTTGCCGTGCTCCTCTCCTCGGCCCTGTTCCTGGCGGGCGCGCTGCCGTTGTTCTGGGCGACCGTCTGATCCTCCTGGTAACTATGGATATAATTCAAGACCGATATAAAATCAGTCATCAAGCCGTATTATTTGTTTCGCCGCCTGGGTAAACACGTACAGAATTGAGATGAAAAAGGTCACACTCTCTCTGGCAGTTGGCTATTTTACTTTGGCGGCTATTTCGCCGCTGGGCGCTGAAGCAATCCCCGACAAACCAGAGGCGCCTCCTCGGGCTGGGCAGACAGTGTCCGAGTTTCAAAAATCAGTGAGATCTAGCCTTGCTGAACAGGGCGATCAGATGGGTTTTGGCCTGCAGCTCTGTCCTTTAAGGCCGTCGTTCTATCCAAATGGCGAAACGTACTTGGCACGAGCTTTCTCACAGCGCGCCGACACTGTCATTACGCTCATCGGTGTGGATCAGGGACACGTGACACACTGGCAGGAGTTCGACCTACCTGACCTTGATGGCTGGATCACGCATTATGTAACGCGCTGCCAAGGCGCGACGCTGAAAGTCGGACAGGGCCGCAGCGCCCAATTTTATAAGTGGACCGGAACGGGTTTTCTGAAAGTAAAATGAATACGATTCTCCTATTCTTCCTTTGAACAAAGAAACACCCCAGAAGCGGAAGCTCCCAGGGTGGTGGCGAAAGGCTGCTGCGCGGGCTGCGGACGGCCGCATGGGCAGATGGGTCCACCACCTCGGCGACGGCCGCTGACGGGACGCAGCAGGCCGCTGGCGCGGCGGCTGGGTCAGGCGGATCCGGGCCTCACCCGCGGCCGACACCCATGGGCAGGCACGCCAAACGCGGGTCGTTCCGGCTGCGGCCCACCTGGATCACGACACCGCGAACAACGTGGACGCCAACCTCGCGGCTTTCTGCCGGCGCTGCCACACGATCCACGATCGGCCGGAGCATCGGAGGCGGCGGTGGCGCGCACGCTGTTCCGGAGGAAGGCACTTGGGACCCGTTCGGGGGCTTACGCCGGAGCGGATCTCAAGAACAGCGAAGGCCGGGGCAACCTCCCCGGCCTCCGGAGCGAGCATTTGAAGAACCGCGGATCAGATCCCGCTACCGGTCCCCGGGTAAGACCGCACTCCCCTCCGAACGTCGTTCGCTCCGGGAAGTCCCGTCCCCATCGGAGCCGTTTTGGCGGCATCAGACGCTGTCACAGGGGTCCAACCTTCCTGGCTCCAAGCGGCAGCCTTCTGGTCCAGATCGACCGAGCCGTGCTGCTCCAAGATATCCATCACCATCGGCCCGCGTGCTTGGTCAGCCCTCACCGTGACCAGCGTGCCGCCGCGGCGCACGCCTTCGCCATAGGCATGCGCATCCTTCTCGCTGACACCCGCGCCGGTGAGGCCACCCGCCAGACCACCCGCGGCTGCGCCAACGCCGGCTCCCGTCAGGGTAGCGACGAGCCAGCCGGCGGCGACGACGGGGCCAACGCCGGGGATCGCTATCAAGCCGAGACCGGCCAGCAGTCCGGCCGCGCCGCCTACCACGGTGCCGAGCGTAGCGCCCGTGCCAGTACCGTCCTTGGCCTTGTCCTTCGTGTCGGCGCTCACATGAGCGCCATCACGCCCGAGTAAACCAGCATGCCGATCACCCTCGTTGTTGCTGACGATGCTGATGTCGCCGTGCGCAATGCCGCCGGCCTCGAGTTTTCCGACGGCAATGCTTGCATCCTCGTAGCGATCGAACAGTGCAGTAATGGTTTGCTGAGCCATAGGGTGTCTCCTTGAGCGGGGGTGAGAGGATCACTGCGCCGCGACGTTGCCTTTGAAATCGAGGCCGACTGCAACTGACTTCCCGTCGCGCATCGCCGTGCCGCGCCAGATGCCCTCTTCATCCTTCTTGAGGTCCTTGACGTCCTTGAAGCCGGCCTTGTCGAGGCGGGAGCGGACCTCACCCTCGGTGAAGCTGTTGGCGCCCTTCTCCAGCTTGACGTTTTTGAGAGCGCCGGCCGCGCCCCCGTCCGGGGAGACCTTGTCGGTATTCGGACGCGTGACGCTCTCCTGGCCACCAGATTGCTGACTCGTCTTGGCGTCGGGGGACGCCGGTGAGCCCGTCGTCGTGGTCTGAGCATAGGCGCTCGACCCGAAAAGGGCCCCGAGCAAAGCGAGAGCGACAGGGATACGCATGGCAGGCTCCAAATTCGTTTGGACTCAGCCAATCCCTTGAGCAAACATGCGTTCCATTTTAGAGCGTGATATTTATTCTCAGTGGACGTTCCGGTAGATTTCCGAAACGTCGCAATTTACTGCCACGCGATTGAAAGACATACGAATTATCTACCGGCGAAGCTTGGAAGGTGCGACTCAAAATGAGGCGCCGGCAGGCGTGCGTATGTCGCCGATTCAGCCTTGAGCGGCCAATGCATTTCGCCCGAGGGCGCCGTCAAAGGTGGTAGGCTATGATGCAGGAACCGCCGCGCCCCGCTGCGCTTATCCGAGCGGTTAGCAAAGGAGGCCAGCGATGAAGGTGTTTCAGATCCGGCACGAAGTGACGGGAGCCATCCTCTGGACCGGCGCGGCTTCGGACCCGATCGCTGCCCTCGATGCCATGGCGCATCAGGCAGGGTACTACGACCACAGCGACATCCCCGACCACCTGCGGGCTGGCGGCATCCAAGTCGAGGAGATCCGGGTCTAACCCCCGAGTTGCAGAGCGGCCTGCGCAACGCCAGCCGGAACGATCACCACGCCGTCAGGTGCCGGTGCTCGACCCTCTGTCCAGCACACGCGATCCGGCGTGCAGCTCGGCACGGTAGGTATGGGCATCGTCACGTGTCTTATCGTCACGGGCTTGGCAGAGGTCGGCCGCCGGAGCTTAGCGGGCCCGGGCGGCAAGCTCCGTCTCCACATCCTCGGCGATCACCTGCTGCTCGTCTCGGAAGGTGAGTACCCGCGATGGCAGGCGCTTCAGGTCGCTGGCCTCCATGAGCGGCATCTCCTGGGGGATCGTTGCGCGTCAACCGGCACCGTGACCGCCCTTGGCGTTGTCGGGCCTGGGAAGATCCGGGCGGTTGTCGTAGCCGCCGCTCTCGGGGCCATCGCCAGGATCAGGATCTGGGCTGCCCGGTGAGTGTGGGCCGCTGCCACCGGCTTCCGGCGTGAGGTTCTTGTTCTCCCGCTTTTGCGGGGCAGCCGGTACCGTCCCGAAGGCTTCGCGCGCTGCGTCTACGTCCTGACCCATGCTGGCCTCTCAATAGTCTTACGACGGCAAGGCGCGGGCGCGGGGCTGGTTCCTGGCTTGGCGGTCGCCTTCTTCAGGCGCAGTCGGCGACCGAACTTTGCGACACCTCGACCGTTCCTGTGCCGCAGCGGAAGGACGGACAATCACATGCCCCGCACCACAATGGCCCTCGCCGGTGCCTTGAGCATCGTCCTGGCCGGCCCCGCCGAGGCTCAGGTGATCACCGGGGGTGCAGGCAACACCGGCGTGCCACCGCCGGCGGCCGTTGGCGCCGCCCCCGGCGCCCGGGATCTCGGACCCAGCCCGATCACACGGGGCAACGAGGCGAACCCCAGCAACTCGCCCATACCCGGCACGACACCAGGCGTGAACATCGGCGGCACACCCACCAGCGGACCGCCCGGGACGGGAGGCGCATCGGGCGGACCGTCGCTCGGTCGATAGGCCGCTCGGCCCCGCCCCGATCGGATCACAGGGCGGGGGAGCGTCCGATCTCACCAGCGTGGGCCGCTACGCAACTTGGCCCGGCCGCATGAGGCGCAGATCCGATTAGTGAGCCGTCACCCGGGCAGGCTTTGCCCTGTGCGGGAATAGGCCACGCAAGAGCCGGAAAGGCAGCCGCACGAGCCTGTAGAGGGCGTGCGCGGCCATAACGGCGAGGACGGTGAGAAGCGCTAAGATAGTGTTCAACATGCGGTGCACTCTCTGACGGAGTGAAGTCAGCGGTCCGCCACCGCCACTGCGTCCAGGAGGCGCGCCGAACACGGCAAGATCGTGAAGCGCACGAAAATGGCCGCAACTAGGGAGGCGCCACCGGGTTGGAAGCCAGACTCCTGGCGCAGCCAGCATACCTTTGGATCCAGCCATGCCGACCGAACTGCATGATAAGGCCCACATCGACGTCTTCGACCGCGCCGCTCGCGAGAATTGGGCGCTCCGTTTCGGGGTGACAGAGGAGCGTCTGCGCAAGGCCGTGCGCATGGTCGGCTCCCGCGCCACCAGTGTCGCGGCCTATCTTGGCCAGCCTGGCCGCTGACGTGGCGCGCGAGCCTATGAGCCGCGACCTCTATGTCAGTTCGAACGGCGATCGCTGGCTTCTGCTGCGGGATCCATCCGACGGTCGCAGCTTCGTCCGCCACGAGGCCAACGCGGCCTCCGGCGGTTCTGTCACCGACATCGCCTTGGCGGCCTTTCTCGCCGCTGATCGCGGCGGCCCTGAGCATCAAGCCTTGTGGACCCTGATCGGCGAACTCGTCGATGACGCTGCTACGCCACCGTCTGCGACGGCATAGGCTGCGCCGCCGCTTCGAGAAGTGCATCTACGTCGACGAGAAGCGCGGCTGCGATCTCGGACAGAGCGGCGCGCTCGATGGCGGCGATGCCGTCGTGATCTGCTACGTCGACCGCCACGCGAAACACGCCCTCACGTTGCTCCACAGGCCGACCAGCGATCGCCGCGACCCGTCGCAAGTTCTCCGCACGTCCAGCCCGGGTGCGAGCCCTACCGATCGCCTCGTGTAGCGCCTCATCCAACATCAGGACGTCGTAGCCTTTCTCTAGGATCGGGCTGGCGAGGACGCCGGTGACGGCTGTCTCCAATTCATCGCCCGCGACCTCGCCGTCGGCTACGATGACGTTGGCGGCCGCAGAGACGCCGGCCTGCATCAGCGCATCGTCGCCAGCATAGGCTGTCACCGTCTGACGGAAGCGGGCGAGCAGGTCTTGTATGAAGGGCATGCTGATGGACTATCGAGAGAGGGGGCCGAGCAACTTTCTATCGGCACCAAGGGGCGGCACCGCACCAGCGCATACGCGTGACCGAACCGGTGACGGCAGGATCCCCGACGAGGTGATGATCCCCCTCCATCTTCGGTCTATTCGCCTCGACCAGCATGGCCGCGGAGAAACAGCACAGCATCAGGGCCGCGATCCATAGCAGGGCCCTGAATGTGCGGAGGGGACGCTTCGACATACGCGCCATCGTGGTGCTGTAGCGTTAGCGAACCCTTGCGCTTGACTCTGGAGGAAGCCCGATCCCGGCTTCTATCCGGGAGCCACGAACGGGTTGGGTTCGGTCGGCGCGAGGTTCTTCGTGTAGCAGGTCGCCAGCGGCCGCGATTGGAGAAAAGCCGAACAACACGGTCGAGCTCGGAGAGGATCCAGGGCGATGGGCCGGCGCTCTGCGATGTCCAGTTCCCCGTCACGCCGATCCTCACACGACCGCCTGACCCAGGCTTCACGGACAAGGAGCGGAGAACGGATCCGCACCAGCCTGTCATCGCAGCTCCGCCCGCAACAGCGCCGTATGGTGTCGCGAACGCCTCAGGCATATCAGCAGGGGGAAGCGCTGCCACAGCAAGGACGCAGGCAGAAAAAAGGCCGCCCTCTTGGAGCGGCCCGAAGTCTTGGGAGGAAACGCCCTTGGGAAGGGCTGCAGAACCACGACGCCATCGTGATCCCGCATAGCCGACCTAAGCGCCGGCGGTGCAGCGCACAACTGCCGTTAAGCTTGGCCACGTGCATAAGTGACGCTAAGCTTACGCTCACGTGCGCTTCCACACCATGGCTCAGGCGCTCGTTCCATCGCCGGGCATCGCCTTCAGCGAGGTGTAGTCGCGTCGCACCGTCAGCGTGAAAGGGCGTCGGCTAGGCCACCCGCATGCTGACCTGAGTACCGACAGGCGGGCGCCGTCGGCGCCAGCCTCCGAAAACCCGGTGCGCAGATGCGGTGAGGTGTAGGTTGGGTGGACGTTGCACCGCGTCGGTAAGGTGGCCTTGACGGATCGTTCGTCGTTCAGCCGCTCAGCCGATATCGAGAGGTATTCTGTGCGGGGTCCATGGCGTCGCCACGCCCTTATCGTGATGGCAGGGCTGTTGGCGTCCCCAGTGGCGCCTGCATGGGACGCGCCGACGCGCCGCACGGCGGACCGTGACGCTGCCGATCTCGAACAGGCATTCAGCCACGATCTTTGCACCCGCGACGACCGCGCGCTGCGCGAGCTCACCAAAGCCCTCGGCAAGAAGCCAGTTATCGTCTCGCGATAGGGTTCCGCATCGTCAGATAGACCAGCGTCGCTGGCCGAATGGGCCGAGCTTCCTGCCTTCCTCGGCCAAGGCCGGCTGTCTGCCGTCGCCCGGCGATCTGGTGCCAACCGGCGCCTGGCGAGGCGCTACTTGCTGCCGCGCTGGGCGAGAACAGCTGGGATGGTGCGCAACATGATGGTGAGATCCCGGCGCAGGCTCCAGCGGGTGGCGTAGTCGAGATCCAGCGCCACGCGCTCGGCATAGGTCGTGTCGGAGCGGCCCGAGACCTGCCACAAGCCGGTGAGGCCTGGCGGGACGGAGAAGCAGGTGGCGAACGCGTGACCGTAGCGAGCGACCTCGGCGGTTACGATCGGCCGCGGCCCGACGAGGCTCATCTCCCCGCGCAGCACGTTCCAGAGCTGCGGCAGCTCGTCGAGGGAGGTCTTGCGCAGGACGTGGCCGATCCGCGTGATGCGCGGATCGTCGCTGAGCTTGTGGGTGGCCGCCCATTCGGCACGGGCCTGCGGATCAGCGGCCAAGTGCGCTGCCAGCACGGCATCGCCCTCCGGAACCATGGACCGGAACTTCAGGCAGCCGAAGCGCCGCCCGTCACGACCGATACGCATGTGGCGGAAGACCGGCGTCTTGCGGTCTGTCGCCCAGATCATGAGGGCGATGAGCAGGAACAGCGGCAGAAGCAGGAACAGCGCGGTGAGCGCCACGCTGACGTCCAGACTGCGCTTGGCCACCCAGGCTGGTGATGAGGTTGCCCACATGTTGAGCCTCACCTCTGAGGAGCAACCGATCGTCGAAGGCACAGCGTCTCCGCTGATGTCTGGCATCCGGCTGAGCCTCCGATTGCGATGCGGCATGGCGCCGCCGAGGCACAACGAGCGCCATCCACACGAACGGGCGAAACGGCCCATCAACCAAAACCGATCCATAATGAATTCAGATTTACTGCCCGTCCGCTCCCTGAATTGTGCCTATTTCCGATTTCATCGGCCTCAATTCTTACTACTTAAGGTAGATTTTGCAGGCCGATAGGCTCGAACGGTTGATTTGCAGGACGGCTGCGGTCTGCGGGTCGTTGAGATCCCTGGGGCTGCCGTGGGTCGGCCGCGGCCTCAGTCGTCCAATTCGGGTCCTGCAGGGGCGCAGTGATCGCGGGCGCCATCGCGCTGTCCAAACGGTCAGCTCCGGCTTTTGAGATGATCTTGGCCGCAACAAACCGCGGGTTCGGCAGTTAAGACCTGAACGTGATCGTCATTCAGAGTGAAAACATGCTCGGATTAATTCTCCCAGCACTGATCATCGGTCCTGCAACCACCGCGTTTCTGTGGTCGCATCATCCAATGCTGGCACTGGCGGCGGCTCCCTTAGGTGCCAGCGCAGCCGTGTTCGGGCTCGCTGCCTGGATAGCGGCGCGGCAGAAAGCGCCCGCTCGACGGTTCCATGGGCGCACTCGCGCGCGCGCGCGTTTCGGATCGGAATGGCACGCCGTTGCACACGCATAGGCCTGCCCTGATCTGCACGATGATCCAGTCACAAACCCGATCACCTCTCGCGTCCTACGAGGTTAAGCGGCGAGACGCCGGCTCCCGCGATGACGCTCCCGCCGCCACGCCACGGCAGGATGTCCGCAGCAGGCACTCGGCCCCCGGTTCAACCACCGCCTTCGTCAACACGATCTCGGGCGCCTCGGCCTCGCGGTCCTGATCTGTTCCGGGCATCCGAGCATCCCGCAATCCCTGCCTCTCAGGAGCCGCCAGCGACGGCTCTGCATCGCCGTTGTCCTCACGGTCCCCGTATCGCCGTCCATGCGGTCGAGCACGGCGAGGATGCAGTCTGCCGGATCGAGGGCGGTCCGTGCCGCCTCCTTAACGCGGCGTGCTGGGCGGACGTACGCGCATTGCTGCGGCGCGCGGGATCTCTTGAGCCGTGCAGAAGAGCTATGGCTGGGCCAATGCCGGTCCATGACCTGGCTCATCGTCTCTCTCCGTCCGGGCAGAACAACTGGACCGGAACATCGCCGTCTGGACGTCGGTTACGGCTGCTCAACAGGGAGAGAAACCGATGGTCGATATCGCGCAGATCCAAGAGCATGCCGACGTGGTTGGCTCGGACGGGAAACACGTCGGGACGGTCGATCACATCGACAAAGGCGAGATCAAATTGACGAAGAAGGACGCCGCGGCGGGCGGCCTGCACCATTTCATCCCCGTCGATTTCGTGCGAGCCATCGAGGGCGGCAAGGTTCATCTCGACCGCCCGGCGGATGAGGTGATGCGCGAGTGGTCGACGTCCTAGAACGTTCGCGCCGACGGTCTACGCGAGCTTTAGAAATCAGCCGGGCGGCCATATCACCACGGCTCGCCCGGCTCCGGCGTATTCTGACGACGGATCGTTACCGGCGACCGTGGATGGCCAGGGCGAGCAGATAGCCGATCGCGCCGGCCAGGATGGCAAGACCCAGCGGCGACTCCTGCGCGTGCGGTCGAAGTGCCTCGCTACCCTGCCGGTACAAGCGTTGTGCATCCGGGTAGCGCTCGCGGGCACGGTCGAACGCGTCGCCGGCGAACTCCCGCGCTTGGTCAGCGGCATCGCTGAGCGTGTCCTTGGCCTGCCCGTACAGGTTCTGCACCGAGCCTTTCAGCTCCGTGGTCTTTCCTTCGGCTTGCGTCTGCCTGTCCCCGATTAGTTCGCCGGCCGCCCCCTTGACCTTGCCACCGAGTTCCTTCGCGGCGCCGGTGATCCGATCCTCGTCCATGGACGTCCTCCTCAGTACTAGATCTGGCTAAGCTGCCGCGCCTACAACGCGGATCCAGCCTCTTTCGTCTCAATGATAGATCCTGCCATCTCGACAGCGCAGTGGAACGGTATTGAAGGCCTGCGGTTTTCCTGATCCCGAGCGCCTTACAGGAGCAGCTTGATGCAAAACGGTGCTCAGGATCAGCGTTCGAGCGCTGCCGACCAAGAATTTCACACAGCTCAGAGCTTTGCCGACACGCTGCGCGATCAGACACAGGGCTACGTCGAGAACCGTAAGGCCGATGCGGCACGATTGGTATCGGATGTCGGCGACGCCCTTCGCGATACCGGCTCCAACTTCGACGGGCTGCCGCAGCTGAAGGAATTCTTCGATCAGGCCGCGCTCGGCGTCGACGAGTTGGCCGAGAGCATCTCGCGCCGATCCTTCAGCGAGATGTACGACGAAGTACATGCAGCCATTCGCCGTCGTCCCGCCTTAGCAACTGCGGCGGCCGTCCTGGCTGGCTTCGCGCTGTTCCGCGCTCTGAATTCCCAGAAGGTTCGGCCAATCCCACGCTCGCATGCGGTCGTTCCGGTCGATGTCCTCCCGACACCGGACCTCTAGGAGAGCGAAATGGCCGAGCCAAGACTCCGCAGCATCCCGACCCTCGTGGGTGATGCGGTCCGCGAGCTGCGGGATCTCGTAGGCGGCGAGATCGCCCTGTTCCGCACCGAGATGGCGCAGGGCGTTCACCGGCTCAGCCTCGGCCTCAGCCTGTTGCTGGTGGCGGCCGTATTCGCCATCACGGGCCTTTTCACGCTGCTCCTCGCCCTTGTGAAAGGCATCGCTGTCCTCGTGCAATCGGACGCGTTGGCAGCGCTGATCGTGGGCGGCGTCTTTCTCTTGCTTGCGGTCGGTCTTGGGATGTTCGGACGCAGCAAGACGTCGATATCCACACTGGAGCCGACCCGTACGGGGCGGCAGGTCAAAGAAGACGTGCAGGTTCTCACGGATCGGATGGACACATGAGTGACTCGCCGGACAAGCTGGAGCGGGACGTCGAGGCGAGCCGCGGGCGGCTGGACCGGACGCTGGCCGATCTGCAGGCTCGCTTCAACCAGCCAGGGATCCCACGCGATTTCGTCGAGCTGAAACGATCAGGACAGGCTGCAAGCGAGACCGTCGAGCGCCTTGCTGCCGATGTGCGGGCTAATCCCGTGCCGGCTCTGCTGATCGCAGCCGGCTTTGGCCTGCTTGTCTACGAGGCCTTCCGAACGGCTGCGGAACGACGACGTCTGGCAGTTGTTTCTGCAGGATCCATCGTTGCCACGCCCGATCGTCACCTTTCCGAGAACCATCCGGGCCGGATGAACGAGCGGCTCGACGAGGCGCTGGAGGAGAGCTTCCCAGGCAGCGATCCGGTCTCGGTCCGGATCACGAAGTAAGCCCCCTCGAAAGGGGAATGCCGGATGCATCGGCCGCGGGTTGAGGCCCTCAGCATGGACCACGGCTCGGCGACGACGCGTCCGATAAGCTGATCCTGGAGATAAGCAGCGTGATCGCCGTCAGCCAGATAGTTCTTGGTCGAACCGAGCGACGGCTTCGGCGGGTACGTCCAGCGCCTCAGCCAGCATCTTGAGGAACTGCCGCTCTTGTAGAGTGTCCGGCTCAATCGCGAGACGAGCGGCGGCGTAAATCCGGGCCGCCTGCTCCGGAGTGCGCACCCCGGAGGCGAGGTCATCGATATCGGCCGGCTCAGCCAGCTCCTTGTCCAGCCATGCACGACCAGCGGCGCCGATTTGGGCAGCCGCAATGGCATTGTGGAGACGCTCCCGCTCTCCAGCATCCATCAGCCCATCTGCCATCGTGGCGGCGACCATGGCCCGTAACATGACGCGGGCGTCGTCTTCGCTGACCTCCGAATGATCGAAGGGGCTGGGCGGTGCAGCGGACGGCTTCGCCTCCTGAAAGGGGGAGGGCCCGTCTGGCACAGGCGCCCGCCCAGGAAGCGCCTTGAGAGCGAGTCCGACGATCAAGGCGATGCCACCCAGAGCAGCTGTGGCGGCGATCGTGCCCCCCTGCCGATCGCGGACCAGCGCGTCGACCATTTGCTTTGCTTCGGCCACGGATGCCTCCTGCTGCTGGACGGATTTTGTCCTGCAACGGTTTAGGCGCCAGGGCGGTTCATGGGGCGATCGACAGAATGCCAAGCCCAAAGTGAGCTGATGCTGACGATGCAATCCCACGAAGGTCGCGACACAACGGATTCGGTCGAAGGGCATCAGGGGCTCGCTATGGGCGAAGCTGTGGCCCTTGCCTTCGAGGAGGGTGGCGGCGTGCTGAACGCCCTCAGCCGTGACGCGCTTGCCCACGATCTCGCGGAGATTCTCAAGCCACTTCTGAGCACGTGCACGAATGCTGAGTGGATCGAGGCCATCAACGCCCGCCTGGACCGGCTGGAAAGCGATACCGATACGCCAGGACCGCGGCTGGTGCGGTTTGAGGCGAACGGCGCCGCGGAAATGACGACGCCGCTGCAGTAGGGCCCTTGGCAATAGGTGCCTACAGCGCCCACACCACTACGAACTGCGCGGGCCGGCACACCGAGCGGTGATTGATGCGGGTCTGGCCGTCGGCTGGTTTCTCGTTAAAGCAGCGCCTCCGAGCCTGGTATACCAGAGTGCGCGGAGCCGCCGATGCCGTCAGAAACCGTCCCGGTGCTGCTGGCCGCGATGTTCACCGTCGGGTGCATCACGATCCACAAGGCGGAGCGATATGCCGAGCCGCTGAGCGACGCGCTCACCGTGCTATTCGTCACCGGCGCAGCGCTCGCGATCATAGCGGCCGTGGCGCGCATGAGTGGCGTAAGCGACGTCTTGGCTCACAGCTTTCACGAGCCATTGAAGCTCGGCAACCCGCTGCCGGAAGCTCCCCAGCCATGACGTTGCCCTGCAGGGCGGCTGCGGCAGTTCCTCAGGTGATCCAAGTGCCGCGCTCATCATCGATGCGCTGCGAAGCCTTGTCAGCACGTCGTGGCGGAGCTCGATAGTGCCGGTGAGCCGATCTCGGCGAAGAAGGCCGCAGTCGGCTCAAGAGCGCCGTGGGTCGCGGCGCCCGCCTTGATGGCGAGGACGTTCTGCTTCGCCGGTGGGACCTGCGCCGCCACATGCAGCGTTGCTCCCAGACACGGAGAGCGTCCGATGTCCGACAAGCCACAGACCGCGAACACGCAGGATTTCGCCGACACCGAGTACGACGCGGAGCGCTGGGCCCGCGTGGGTGCCGAGCAACGATCCACGCCTCCGGTCAGCCCCAAAGCACCATCGGACCCGGCAGAGGGCCCAGATGTCGGCTTGGCGCAGAAGGGGACAGGTGAGGACGCGGTCGTCAAGCGCGAGACCGACATCTGAGGGCGAAACATAGGTTGCGGTTTGGAGGAGCACCGGTTGCCCTCCATGAGCCACGCTCGAGAGCTACCTGCGGAAGGAACACACCATGAAGCACCTGTTCATCAGCGCGCTGATCTCGGCGGGGCTGCTTACCATACCAAGCCTGCCGACCTCTGCGCAGAGCATCGATGTTGGACCGGGTGGTGTGAGGGTCGATCCGCGATCACCGAGGGAGCGGGATCGTGACGAAATCCGCAGGGAGGAGCGTCGTGAGGAGTTCCGCGATGGGCGACGCGACCCGCTCCGCCGTGAGGAACGCCTCCGTCGCGAGGACGACGATGATGATGATTGATCCGCATTGACGGTCATCATCACCGTATGGGCGGTGCGATGCGAGCCCCGGCGTTCTCGCATGTTCGGCCAGGATGCAGCGAACGGCCAAGCCAGTCAGGTTGCTGAACGAACAGACCAGAACCCGTTCAGCGCACCTGGCACACGCTCCCTTCATCCGGTTCGGCAAGCCCGGTCCGACGGATCTAGAGGTTTCAGTATGGTGCGCACCAAGATGCTTGGAATGGCCGCGATCACCGCGGCAGGGCTCGCCACCGCTACAGCAGCGAACGCGACACCCTTTGGGTATGGCCCACCCGACAGTGGAGTGCTGATCGAGCGCGTTGCGGGTGGCTGCGGCCCAGGCTTTCACCCGAACCCGTGGGGGCGCTGCCGTCCCAATGATCGTGGCTGGGGCTATGGCGGTCCACGCGGCTACGACGGCGACCGGCCCGGGTACGGGTATGGCCGGGGCTACGATCGCGGCTATGGCGGTTACGACGGCCCGCGGCGGTTCTACGGCGGCTATTGATCTCGGCTATGGGCCAGGACCGTCAGGAAGCGTGACCTGCGACCCCAGCTGGCCAGGTATTGAGCCGATCAGGCCAGGACCTCACAAGCGCACGCTCCCCTGTGCAACGACGATCGGACCTCTTGAGGGATCATCCATACTCCGGGTGTTCCAGGACACGTCGAGCCTGGAAGCTTGGGCATACATCGGGACCACGCCGCGACGACAGTCGCGAACCTGATGGAGAGGACGATGACCTGGACGAACCGCATCACCGTAGCCGCGACTCTGATCGGCGGCGCCATCGCGCTGGTGACCTACGCACAGGCACTGAGCCTGCCGGCGCATTTCGCCTGAGCAAGACCGGCCGGAAGAGCATCCTGTGCAGCCCTTCCGGCCCTAACCTCCAGCGCAACAATCGAGGCACTCTTCGCGGTAATCAGCTCGACCATAAGGCCGCCTCAGAACAGCCGAGATGACGAGGAGGCCCGCGATGACCCAGCCCATCACCCTGACGAGCCGCGCCGTCGACGCCGTCCCGACGGCCGCCTTGGCGTTCAGCCTGATCGTGCACGCGCAGTTCATCATCCTGCGGCCGCACCTTGTGTGAGGGTCTGCGAAGCCGAAGAATGCCAAGCTTTCCCGTCGCGGGCGCGCATGCGTGAGGCATGGCGTAGAGGGGCAACGTGTAGATGCTGACCGCACCGCGACGAGGCGAATACGTCGGCACTGAAGGATTTGAGCGTGACGGACCCGGTCGCCGACATGCGCCGGCAGCCGCATTCCCTAGCGGTTCCCGTGCTTCATCGGGCCGCCCGTGCAGGTGCATTGTAGAGGCTTAGACCTCCTCCGGGCGCCCCGGCATCACGCTCGCAGGCAGCAAGGCGTAGTCGATCAATTCCTTGGCGGTCGCTCCTGCGACGCCACTGGGGTCCTCGCTGCCGACCATCTTCAGGTTGTCGGCCAGCATCCTGATGACGGTATCCCGCTGCGTCGCGTCCATCAGAGAAATCACGGTTCCCAGTGTCACCTGCAGAACCTCGGTTCTGACCGTCAGGTCGCGAAGTTCTTGCAGCAGTAGGTTTTCGAGTGAGGAGGACACAGGCAGCTCCACCGATGCGGATCACCCCAATGTAGTGCGCCCACCGGGCCTCACCTGTGCCGACGCCTACTCCCTTCGGAGGTAGGAGGCCGGCGAGCCGTGCGGTGCTCACCGCAACTGAGCTGTTCAGGGACGCGGCGCTTGTCCGACGTGCGGCCGAGATGGGGTATGCAGTCTGAGGACATCAGCACACCTCCGGCGGGCGACGAATTCGGTCTTGGCCCGTTCCGCGGCGCGCAGCATGGCGTGTCCGGCGAAGGGGCGACGGCGTGGCCTTTCGCGTCATCGGGCAGGGTCGCGACCACCTCGAGGCCGATGGCGGAGCCGAGCATGACGACGTGGATCAGCCCGGCCACCTCATCGGTACAGCGTGTGAAGCTGACCGTGACTGGCCCACCGAGCCGTAGACGGCGATCTCCTCGTCGTGGGCCAGCGGGACCGATTTCAGGGCCGGATCAGGGAAGGTGATGACGTTTGACGTGACGGCTTCTCAGGCAAGGGGGCGGCAGGCGCCCGCCAGGATGTGTCGGTGCCGGGAACCGAAGGCAGAGGAACGGTGCGCGGCACAGAGGGCGGCGGCTCAAGCCCGTGGCTGATGCGGCAAAACCCCACAGAGAGTCCGGCAGCCACTTCTCAACAGGCTCGGCCGATGGCCCTTTGCCGTTCCGACGAGACGAAATTTGTCCATCCTTTCTGTGTGGGGCGAATCGCGAACCTGTCGGAATGCAGGCCGCTCTGCCTCAGCACTCCGTTGCCATCCAAGCGGCAGGTCGGAGGCTCGAGCCCTACCGGGGTCTCCGGATTGTTCCCCACCGCCTCGATGAGGGGAGGGGTTTTTATTGCCGCCCCTGCACGGGTGCGACCTGCGGCGGAGTACGAGTCGCCTCCTCTCGGTCCGACAGGCCCCGCTTCCAGCGCGCGCGCAGGACGGCGGGCCGGAGGCCATGCCGCTCCTCCAGGAAGTCAGCGCCCGTGATCCGGTCCGTGCGGAAGTGCCGGAACGCCCCGCGCAGCTCGCACCAGCCGGCCACCATCCGGGCCTGATCGAAGAACCCGACGATCACCGGCCAGATCACGCGCTGGCTCGGATCCCCGCGCGCATCGCGGTAGTGGATGCGGATCTTGCGGCCCTCGCGGATCCAGGCCCTGGCCCGCGCGACGTCGATCCCGTCCACGGCCTGCGCCAAGGTCGGCGGCGTGCCGATCGACGGATCGGCGATGAGCGGACGCAGGCGCTCGGGGACGACCGCGGTGATCTTGGCGATGAGGTCGCGCGCGGCCTTGGCGAGGACCGGCTCGCCCCGGCCCGCGACCCATTGCGCGCCGAGGACGGCCGCCTCGATCTCGTCGGGCGTGAGCATCAGCGGCGGCATGTCGAAGGTCCCGCCGAGCACGTAGCCGAGCCCGGCCTCGCCCAGGATGGGCACGCGCTGGCCGACGAGATCGGCCACGTCGCGATAGACCGTGCGGACCGACACCTCCAGCTCACGGGCGATCTCGGCGGCCGTCACCGGCCGCGGCGAGCGCCGCAGGATCTGGATGATCTGAAACAGTCTGTCCGCGCGACGCATGGTTCGACTCCTGCTGACAGGATGCTGTCAGCAGGGTGGCCCTACAAGTCACCCCGTCACGGCCATCCCGCGTGCCGTGACGAAGGAACCGAGCATGATCACCCTGTATCACGCCCCGCAATCGCGCTCCTCGCGCATGATCTGGCTGCTGGAAGAGCTGGGCGCTCCCTACGTCATCGCGCCGGTCTCGATCTTCCGGCCGATGACGGGCGAGGGTGTGCCGGATGCCGCCAACCCGCATCCCGACAAGCGCGTCCCGGCCATCCTGCATGACGGCGTGCTGGTCGCGGAATCCCAGGCCATCGTGCTCTACCTGGCGGAGGCATTCCCGGAGGCAGGGCTGGCGCCGGCGATCGGTGCCCCCGATCGCGGCGCGTACCTCACTTGGCTGTCGTGGTCCGTTGCCGAGTTCGAGCCGGCCCTGTTTGCCGGCATGACGGGTGAACTCGCAGGATCGCCGCAGAAGCGCCGCAACCACGAGGCGGTGGTGCGCCGCCTGAATACCGCCCTGGTGCGAGGCCCCTACGTCATGGGCGAGCGGTTCTCGGGCGCCGACATCCTGATCAGCAGCGCGCTGGGCTTCGGCCGTGCGGCCTTCCCGCCAAGCGAGGCCTTCAACGCCTATCTGGAACGCTGCCGGACACGCCCGGCCGCCATTCGCGGGGCGGCAAGGGACGGCGCGTCCGGAGCGCAGGCCGCCTAGGGCGCGCCCCACGGGGGGAGGCCGGTTCGGCGGAAGCGCGATCGGAGGCAGCCTCAACAGGCCGGCGCTCGGCCCGTGTTCAGCCGCAGCCCAGGCTGTGCAGGCAATTGCAGGAGACGGGCCCGAACGGGCCTGTCTCCCGCAGGTGCTTCAGGACACGCCGTGCCTGAAAGCTTGAGCATACATCGGGACCACACCGCGAATGCAATCGCGAACCTGATGGAGACGACGATGACCTGGATGAACCGCATCACCCTTGCCGCGACCCTGATCGCTGGCGCCATCGCGCTGGCGACCTACGCGCAGGCCCTCAGCCTGCCGGCGCATTTCGCGTAAGCCCGACCGGCGGGAAGGCCGCGCGCAGCCGCACGGTGGCGGCCGAGACGGCTTCTGTCTCGCGCCTGGGCGTCGCTGAACCGCCTCCGAACAGTTCCGCGGCGCAACGTGACTCTTCGCACTGCACGCGTCCGGCCAATCCGGCATCGTCATTGCAGATGGTCTTGCCGGGCCTCGCTGGAGGCCCACCGCCAAGTCAAAGGAGTGCACAATATGGTCCTGAAGGGCTTCTCCTACGCGATGATCGGCGCCTTCCTGGGCGGCCTCGCGATGACGGTGACGGGTTCGGCCGGCGTGCTGATGGGCTTCTGAGGCAAGAAGCTTGGCGGCGGCTCGAGAGGCTGCCGCATCGAGAGAGCGAGTTGACGGCGGGGTTCCGGTCCCGCCGTTTTTCTGTTCCGGGCTCCGGCCTCGCACGGCGGCGCGCGACCGGTCCTGCAAGGCGCAACGCGCCCCTCATGTCCGTCTGGGGCAAGACGGAAGTCGGCCGGTCGCACCGGGCGGATCGGACCTCCGGGTTCGATCCTCACTCGCGGTCGCGGCGCGACCGACCCGGCAACTCCGTCAGGCCGCCTCCTTCCGGGTGACAAGCAGGGCCCAGATCGTCGCCGGGATCCACCCGATGATCGTCAGGTGGAGGATGATGCAGAGGATGCCCTGAAACACCTTTCCGCGCAGGAACATGGCCAGCCATGGCGCGAGAAAGCAGATGAGGATCATAATCATGGGGGGCGACGAATCTCCGGATGCGTGAGCGAACACGCACCGCGCCGGCGGGTTCCGGACCGCCGGGTTTGCCCTGCGGCAAAGGCCGCTTTCAGGCGGCGAACCGCGCCTTGAGACGCGAGGCCCGGCCGGAACCGTCGATGCACTCGATCCCGCCGCCCGCGTTCAGCGTGTGGAGTGCGCTGCCGGGCCACGCCGGGCCGGGTTCGATCCGGCTGAGAATGGTCTGGGCGAACCCGTCCAGGTCGAGCCGGTCGATCCGCGCCAACGACAGGGCGCGGCCGTAACCGTGGGCGCAATCCTGGACCGGCCGAATCAGGGCCCCGTCGCGCGCGACGATCCGGCCTGCGGGTCGCGCGAAGGATGGGTCGACCAGGACGGGATTGGCCGGATGCGGCGTGTACGGCCCCCGGAAATCGGGGGCCGACCAGAGATGCAGCGCGTCGTGGTGGCAGCCCGATCCCGGCGGGGCGCCGGGGGGCGCATCGCGCACGGTGGCAAACATCCACCAGCGCCCGTCTTGCTCGACGAGGGTCGCGTCGCTGGCCACCACGCCGGAGAGAAGCGTCGCCTCCTTCACCCAGCCCCCGGGGTAGCGTGTCGCCCGGTAGAGGTCGACCGTGCCGGCCGCGGAACTCTCCGGCACCATCCAGATGGCGCCCGCCTGCGCGAACACGAACGGGTAGGAGAGATGGTACGGCTCCTCCAGCACCGGGACGGGCGGCCCCTCGGGCCCGTCCGGTCCGAAGCGGACGGCCGAGATGATCGCCTTGCCGGTCGCGTGCGGAAACTCCTCCACGAAGACATGGGTCGTCCCGGCGACGGCGAGCGGGAACGGGTCCGCATAGAAGCGCCGTCCATCATCGGGCAGGACCCGCCAGCCCCCCTCGGGATGGCGGCCCAGGTCGATGAGGTCGGGTCCGCGGAGGAACCGCCATCCGGTGCGCCAGTGCGGCGCGTGATAGCACAGCCGGTACAGGCGGCCGACGAGGCTCCGGGCGACGAGCCGCGCCGGTCGCGAGGCCAGGATCCGCGCCGGAGGCGCGGGCAGTGTGGCCCGTGCGGGCGGCACCGCAGCCCGGGCGCGGCCGGCCAACCGGTCCCGCAGCGCGGCAAGAACGATCGTGATCGTGCGCGCCAGCGCATCCTCGAACGACAGCGCTATGGAGCCACGGTAATCCGCCCCGAGGCGGCCCGAAGCGATTACGGCGTCCCCTTCGAGCAGGTCGAGGCGCGGCACGCGGCCGGCGAGCAGGCTCGCGAGCAGCCCGGTCTCGCCGAGGCCGCCATCATAGGCCACACGCCAGACCGGGTCGGGGGCGGTCGCGTCGCCGCACAGATCGAGCACGAGGTCCGGGGCCGCGGAATGGGTCCAGGCCGCCAAGTCCGTCTGCGGCACCGGCAGTGACCCGTTCGGCGCCAGCCGGAAGATCAGGGCTTCCAACCGGAACAGCAGGTCGGCCTGAACCGGCCAATCCTCCGGGCCGGATGCGGCCTCGACACTCACGGCCTCGATGCCGGGCATGCTGGAGAGCCGGTTCAACAAACTGATGTGCCAGCGGCGCGGGTTCGCGCCGTCGAGGCGAACTCTCACATGCATGGCGCCCGGGTTCCCGTCGACGGGTCGGTCAAGACGACGACTGTCGGTCCCATCTATTGCCCGGCGGTAACGGGATTCATAACTTCAGGCCGGGCCCGGGCCATGCCGCCGATCGGCCGCCTCATCGCGTCCAGCATACCGAAATCCGGTCTGGGGGCAGCGCAGGATCGCCGCGAAGGCCTGCGGCGATGTCACGGCCCGGTGCAAGGTGCTTGCGCGGCCTGGCACAGTCCGCCTGTGGCCCGACCGCCACAGGCGAGCGCCGACCGTACGGCCCGATGCAACCAAAACGCCGCCGCGTTGTTGTCGCGCCCTGTTCCGTAGAACGCGATGTATTTCCAAATTTCAGCGCGTCTTGAGAAATGGTTTACTATGGCATCGCCGGCCTTCGACGGGCGGTGTGTCCATAAAACTACAGCCATTTTGCTCGGCGATCGGTAGCCATACTGCCAGATCACACCTTCGGGGAACCGACATGACCAAGCTCCTGGCCTCCCTGGCCGCCTTCACCGCCCTGACCGGCGCCGCTTCGGCCGCCGACCTTCCGCGCCGCGCCGCTCCGCCGCCGGTCTTCACCCCCGTCCCGGTCTTCACCTGGACCGGCGCCTATTTCGGTATCAACGCCGGCTACGCCTTCGACGCCAGCGACCGCAACACCGGCAACACCTTCGCGGTGCCCGGCC
>Ga0316228_1001716_pt1 | contig 21339 bp, 19 predicted proteins | sample TBH18021metaG_FD_206005 | JGI IMG/M metagenome (GOLD analysis project Ga0316228, IMG submission 206005) | Freshwater microbial communities from Trout Bog Lake, Wisconsin, USA - TBH18021 | ecosystem: Environmental > Aquatic > Freshwater > Lake > Hypolimnion/Profundal zone | place: USA: Wisconsin... | reverse complement strand
GCTCCAGCACCCGGTCGACCATCTGCTGGACGGTCTGGCTCTCGATCGGCAGGCCGGTGGCGGGCGAGTAGGGGATGCCGACCCGCGCCCAGAGCAGGCGCATGTAGTCGTAGATCTCGGTGACCGTCCCCACGGTGGAGCGGGGATTCTTGGAGGTGGTCTTCTGCTCGATGGAGATGGCCGGCGAGAGCCCGTCGATCTGGTCGACATCGGGCTTCGACATCATCTCCAGGAACTGGCGGGCATAGGCCGAGAGCGACTCGACGTAGCGGCGCTGCCCCTCGGCGTAGATCGTGTCGAACGCGAGCGACGACTTGCCCGAGCCCGAGAGCCCGGTGAACACCACGAGCTTGTCCCGGGGGATGGTCAGGTCGACGTTCTTGAGATTGTGCTCCCGGGCGCCGCGGACCGCGATGACCCGCCGGTCATGGGCGGAGGGCTGCGCGGCGTCGAACAGGGCCTCCAGCTTGGCGTCGGTGGCGGCTTCCGCGGCGGCCGCCCGCGCGACGGGCATGCCCGCCTTCACGCGCGTCGGCTTGGGAGGCGCCGCCTCGGGGCCGGAATTCGCCTTGGGCCTGGTCTTGAGATTGGTCTCGGACACCGTCTTGGGAGCGGCTTTGCTGGCGCCGGCCCGGGCTCCGGCACCGGTTCCGGCACGACTTCCAGCTTGGGCTTTGGCCATGTGGGCGGCGGTCTTTCGAGGCGTCGACGCGGTCGGATCGGGTTCGCGCCGGGCCAGCCGCCGCACCGACTCATGTCGAGCCCGGAGGGGCCGATGGCAAGGTGGGCCGGCGGGACGCAAGCCCGTCATGCGCCGCCCTTGCTAGAACGAAACGCGTACGGCGGCAACCGCTCCGTGAGCGAGCCGCCACCCCTGCAAGCGCGGCGAAGCGATCCAGCAGCGCCCGGATGGCCGCCCTAAGGAACACGTGCGCGCCCAGGGAAGCAGAGCAGGCACGTGAGCGCGCACGTGACCTGACCGCGCAAGCGGGAGCGGTTGCGCCATCCCGGTTCGCTGCGCTGCGCGCGATGACGGCCGCGGTGTTGCACCGCGGGAGCCGAGGCCCCACGTCGCCGGGATCCATTCTCGGACTCGACTCCATCGCAGGTGCCGATGCCAGTGCTCGACCTGACCGGCCCGGCCGCCCTCGGCGGGGCCGGAGATCGGAACGCGGCCCGCGGGCAGCGCGTGTCCACGCGGCTCCTGTTCCTGATCGTCGGCATCGCCAACGCCACCTGGGCGCCGCTGGTGCCGCTGGTGAAGGACCGCGCGGGCCTCGACGCGGCGGGACTCGGCCTGCTGCTCCTCACCTTCGGCATCGGCTCGCTCCTGGCGATGCCGAGCGCGGGGGCGGCGGCCGCGCGGCTCGGCTTCCGGCCGGTCCTGCTCGCCGGAACGCTCGCGCTCGGCCTCGCCTTGCCGGTGCTGGCCGTGGGCTCGGGCCTCGTGCCGCTCACCGGGGCGCTGCTGCTGTTCGGCGCCGGGATGGGGGCGATCGACTGCGTCATGAACCTGCAGGCGGTCGTGGTGGAGCGCGCGAGCGGGCGGCCGATGATGTCGGGCTTCCACGGCCTCTACAGCCTCGGCTGCATCCTGGGGGCGCTGATCGCCAGCGTCCTGCTGGCCGCCGGGCTCGGCGCAGGCTGGAGCGTGCTGATCCTGGTCGCCGGGATCGCGGCCCTGTTCGCGGCCGCCTGGCCCGGCATCCTGCCGGCCGGCCGGGCAGGGGGGAGCGGCGGCCCCGCCTTCGCGCTGCCCCGGGGCGTGGTGCTGGTCCTGGGCCTGCTCTGCTTCGTAGTGTTCCTCACCGAGGGCTCGGCCCTCGACTGGAGCGCCCTGTTCCTGATCCAGCAGCGGGGGCTCGATCCGGCCTGGGCGGCGCTCGGCTACGGGGCCTTCTCGGTGACGATGACGGCCGGGCGGCTTGCCGGCGACGCGATCGTGGCCCGGCTCGGCCGGCGGACGGTCGTCATCCTCGGCGGGCTCCTGGCGGCGGCCGGCCTCGCGCTCTCGGTCCTGGTGCCGGCCTGGGAGGCGGCGCTCGCCGGCTACGCCCTGGTCGGGGCGGGCTGCGCCAACATCGTCCCGGTCCTGTTCACGGCGGCCGGCCGCCAGACGACGATGCCCGACAGCGTCGCGGTCCCGGCGGTGACGACGCTGGGCTATGCCGGGGTGCTGGCAGGGCCCGCCCTGATCGGCTTCGCCGCGCAGGCGCTCGGCCTGCCGGCCGCCTTCCTGATCGTGGCCGCCCTGCTCCTCGGCGTCGCGGCGGCCGGGTGCTCCCTGCGGGGTTGAGCCTCGGGTCCGAATCCCGGGTCCGAGGCTCAGGCCTCCGCGTTGCGCGCCATGAAGGTCGCCGGGCTGCCATCCTCCGGGTTCACGAAGACGATGTCGGTGGGCGCCCGCCGGGGCGTGTCGATCGACAGGAAGGTCACCGGCGCGCCGGACTCGATCTCCGGCATGGCGTGGACAATGCCCCTGGCGAAGAACAGCAGCTGGCCGGGGCCGAACGCGGCCACCGAGGCGGGGTCGTCCATCCAGAAGGTGCCCCGGCCCGACAGGCAGTACAGGTACTCGTCGCAGGTGGCGTGATAATGCGGCGGGGTCGGCCGGTAGACCCGGAACACCCGGGCGCTCGCGGCCGCCCGGTCGGTCAGGTAGGTGTCGGCCAGGAGCGTCGCGGCGCTGTCGGGCAGGGCCGCCGCCAGCGCCGCCACGTCGAAGATCCCGGTTTCCGCCATCCCGTCCCCCTCACGCCGGAAAGCCTTCGAGCACGATCTTGCCCTTGGCGCGCCCGCTCTCGATCAGCGCGTGGGCGCGCCGGAGGTTCTCGGCGTCGATCCGCCCGTAATGCTCACCCAGGGTGGTGCGCAGGCGCCCGGAATCAACGAGGCGGGCGATCTCGTCGAGGAGCGCGCCCTGGGCGGCGATGTCGGCGGTGCCGAACATCGAGCGGGTGAACATGAACTCCCAGTGCAGCGACAGGCTCTTGCGCTTGAGGAGCCCGACATCGAGGCGCTCGGGATCGTCGATCAGGGCCAGCCGCCCCTGCGGGGCGATCAGGTCGACGATCGCGGCGAGGTGAGCGTCGGTATTGGTCGTGGAGAAGACCAGCCCCGGTGCGCCGAGCCCCAGGGCCGCCACCTCGGCGGCGAGGGGCCTGGAATGGTCGACCACGTGGTGGGCGCCGAGATCCCGGCACCAGGCCGCCGTCTCGGGCCGCGACGCGGTGGCGATCACGGTGAGGTCGGTGAGCGCCCGGGCGAGCTGGATCGCCACCGAACCGACGCCCCCCGCCCCGCCGACGATCAGGATCGCCGGTGCGGCGCCCGGCACGGGCTTTCCGGTGTCGAGCCGGTCGAACAGAGTCTCCCAGGCGGTGATCGCGGTGAGCGGCAGGGCGGCGGCCTGCGCCCAATCGAGACGCGCCGGCTTGTGGCCGACGAGGCGGGCGTCGACGCAATGGAACTGGGCGTTCGTCCCCGGCCGGGTGAGGTCGCCCGCATACATCACCGCGTCGCCCGCGGCGAAGCCCTGGACCTCCGCGCCCGCGGCGACGACGGTTCCGGCCGCGTCCCAGCCCAGCACCTTGAGTCCGCCGGCCTCCGGTTCGGCCCGGCGCCGGACCTTGGTGTCGACGGGATTCACCGAGACCGCCTCGACCTTCACCAGGAGGTCGCGCGGGCCGGGTTCGGGCTGCGGCAGGTCGCAATCGACCAGGGCTTCGGGATCGGTGATCGGCAGGGATTTGCGGTATCCGACGGCGCGCATCGTGATCTCCTCGAACGGTCGCCGCAGGAGATGCCGCCTGCCTTCACAGGCCGCAAGTACGCACATAAAACGCCGATAGTGCCGGAAACGATACCGTCGGAGAGGATGCCATGCCCCGCACCCGCCACCACACCGGCGCCTGCAGCCCCGGCTGCGCCGTCGAGGCGACCCTCCGGTTCATCGACGGCAAGTGGAAGGGCGTAATCCTCTACCACCTGCTGGAGGGGACCCTGCGCTTCAACGAGATCCGGCGGCGGCTCACCAGTGTAACCCAGCGCATGCTCACGAATCAGCTGCGCGAAATGGAAGCCGACGGCCTGATCACCCGGACGATCTATCCCCAGGTTCCGCCGAAGGTCGAATACAGCCTGACCGAGCGGGGTCGATCCCTCGAGCCGGTCATCCGTGCGCTGAAGACATGGGGTGATCTGCACGCCGAGCCGGCACAAGCGATCCAGAACGCCGCCTGATTGGGCAGATCCGTGCCGGATCTGTACGAAGCCGCATAACCCTATCTTTATGACTTCGCCGGATGGTGAACCGTCTCCTGCTGGACGGTCCCAGATCTTCGGATGCCCATCCTTGCCTCGCTCCGCGCCCGCATCCTCGCGGTGGCGCTCGCCCCCTGCCTCGCCTTCGCGGGGGCGGGGGGCCTGGCCGTGTCGGACCAGTGGGCGCGGCGCGGCGAGATGGACCGGGTGGAAAGCTTGGTCGGCCTCGCCTCCCGGATCAGCGCCTTCGTGCACGAGGCCCAGCGGGAGCGCGGAGCCTCAAGCCTGTTCCTGGGCGCGAGGGGGGCGCAGTTCGGACCGGACCTGGCGGCCCAGCGCGGACGCACCGACGCGGCGCTCGCCGGGCTGCCCGAGGCCATGGCCGTCGCGACGGGCTTCGGCCCGGTCCTCGCGGCCCGGGGAGACGGCTTCGCGAAGGCGCTCACCGGACTCGCCGCGCAGCGCCGGGCGGTCGATGACCTGACGGCGGGCACGCCGTCGGTCGTGGCCTATTACACGGGCCTGATCGGCGAGGGGCTCGGGCTCGTGCGGGCGATGGGCGGCGTGATCGACGAGGCCGGCCTCGTAGCCCGGGCGAATGCCTACGCGTCCTTCCTGTCCATGAAGGAGGCCGCCGGCCTGGAGCGGGCCGCCGTCTCGGCCGCCTTCGCGTCCGGCCAGCTGGATCTCGCGGCCGCCCGGCGCCTCGCCACGCTCGCTTCCGAGCAGGCGACCTATGCCGGCCTGTTCCGGGCCGGGGCCGAGGCCGGGCAGGCGAGCCTGCTCGACGCCGCCGAGGCGACCGAGCCGGCCCGGGAGGTCGCGCGCCTGCGGACGCTCGCGCAGGAGACGGTACCGGGCACGCCGCTCGCCTACCGCGACGCGCCGGCCTGGTTCCGCCTCGCCACGCAGCGCATCGACGCCCTGAAGGGCGTGGAGGACCGGCTCACCGCCGATCTGGTGGCCGCCGCAGGCGCGGTGCATGCCCGGGCCGACCGGATGCTGATGCTCTGGGCCGCCGGAGGGCTCGCCCTGTTCGCCCTCTCGGCCGGCCTCGCGATCTGGCTCGGCACGGCGATCGCCCGGCCGCTCGTCCGGATGGCGCAGGTGCTGACCGCGATCGGCCGCGACGAGGGCACGGCCGATCTGGCGATCCCGGCCGGCGGACCGCGGGAGGTCCGGGCGATCGCCGCGGCCGCATTGGCGTTCCGCGACAGCGTCGCCGAGCGCCGGGCGGCCCGGGCCGCGCAGGAGCGGCTCGCCGCCGAGACCGCGGCGGCCCAGCGCGCGGCAGCCCTCGGCCTCGCCGACAGTTTCGAGCGCCAGGTCGGCGGGATCGTGGAGGCGGTCTCGGCCGCGGCCGCCGAGCTGGAGGCCTCCGCCCACGGCATGGCCCGGGCAGCCCGGGACACGACCGATCTCAGCCGGGCGGTGGCCAAGTCCGCCGATTCGGCCGCGCGCTCGGCCGACACGGTGGCGGCGGCCACCGAGGAACTCACCGCCTCGGTCCGGGAGATCGGCGTGCAGGTCGGCGCCTCGGCCGACCTCGCCGCCGCCGCGACCCGGGACGCGGACGGGATGGCCGGCGAGGTGCGGCGCCTTTCCGAGGCGGCCGGCAGCATCGGGGAGATCGTCGCGATCATCTCGCAGATCGCCGGCCAGACCAATCTGCTGGCGCTCAACGCCACCATCGAGGCGGCCCGGGCCGGGGAAGCCGGGCGCGGCTTCGCGGTGGTGGCCGCCGAGGTGAAGCACCTCGCCGAGCAGACCGCCCGGGCCACCCAGGAGATCGCCGCCAAGGTCGCCGAGATCACCGGTTCCACGGAAGCCTCGGTCCGGTCCATCGGCGGCATCACCGAGGTGATCCGCACTCTCGCCCGGATCGGCGCCGAGATCGCCGCCATGGTCGAGCAGCAGGGCGCGGCCACCGCCGAGATCGCCCGGACCACCGGGCAGACCTCGCAGGATACCCGCGGGGTCTCCGGGCACATGGCGGGCGTCGGCGAGGCGGCCGGCACCGCCAGCCAGGGCTCGGCCCAGGTGCTGCAGGCGGCGGCCGACCTCTCTCGCCAGGCGGGGGACCTGCGCGGCGCGGTCGAAGGCTTTCTGGCCCGCATCCGGGCCGCCTGACGACGGGGATCCCGAAGGGCTCGGCCCTTGGGCGGGGCGTCGGGGCGCGGCCCTGCACCCGCGAAGGATCCGGGACCTTTCGGATCGGGGACTCTTCTACCCGCCGAGACCGAGACCGAGGAGCCGGTCGGCGTTGCGCCAGAGGGCGGCCTCCAGGGCGGCCTCGGAGAGCCCGAGCGCGCGGAAATCCGCCACGCCCTGGCCCATCGGGCGGAACGGGAACGAGGAGCCGAACAGGAACTGGTCCTTCATGAAGCCGTTCGCCGCCTCGACGTAGAGGCCGCCGCCCGGCGCGAAGGTGTACATGTCCGGCGAGACGAAGACGTTGGCGTTGCGGAACGCCACCGCCACCATGTCGGCGACGCGCGGGTAGAATCCGTGGCAGCACACGATCGGCAGCTTCGGGAAGGTCCGGGCGACCCGGTCGACCGCGAGCGGGTCGTTGAGGCGCAGGTCCGGCGTGGTCGGGCCCGACATCACGAAGGCCGGGACCCCGAGCTCCTGGCACAGGTCGTAGAGCGGCATCAGGCGCTCGTCGTCGGCCGTCATGGCCTCGCGATAGAAGCCGGCATCGAGGTTGATGCCCTTGAAGCCGAGTTCGGTCACGGCGCGCTTCGCCTCCGCGACCGCGGCCTTTCGGCCGAGCTTGACCGGATCCACCGAGGCGATGCCGATCAGGCGCTTCGGATCGTGCCGGGCGGCCTCCGCCAGCGCGTCGTTCGTGACCCGCACCCCCGGGACCGAGCGGGCGACCATGACGGCGACGTCGATGCCGGCCCCGTCCATCTCGGCGCAGAAACCTTCGATCGTCGTGCCGCGCGTGAAGTGCTCGACCTCCCGGCTGCCGACCCGGGCATTCAGCCAGCGGGCAACCCCGAATTCCGGCGTGTCGGGCTCGGCGCCGAAGAACCTGTGCAGGAAGGTCGGACGGCTGCGCATGTCCACGACGGGCATTTTCTGCGACTCTCCGGTGAGGCTGGGGGATCGTCCGGTGTGTACGGGCAAGTCCCGGGTTTCCAAAGGGCCAGCGGGCCCTTTGGCGGGGTGTCGGGGCGGAGCCCCGACGAGCACGGCTTCGCCCTGCACCCATGACAAGGTCCCGGGCCTTTCGAGACCAGTGTTTCTCGGCTCAAGACTCCGGAACCGTTCGGCACGACGCCGTGAGGCCGGGCGACATCAGTGCGAGACGGCCTCCAGGACCTTGCCGCGGGTCTCGACGCCGAGGATCAGGACCAGCAGGGCGGCGATGAGGAAGCCGCCGGCCCCCACCTGGAAGGCCGCGGCCGGGCCGTGATCCCGCACCAGAACCGGTACGATCATCGGGCCCAGGATCGCGCCGATCCGGCCGAAGGCCGAGGCGAAGCCGGCGCCCGTGGCCCGCGCCCGGGTCGGGTAGAGTTCCGGCGTGTAGGCGTAGAGGCAGCTCCACATGCCGAACATGAAGAACTGCATCACGAAGCCGGCGACGAACAGCCAGGTCACCGCGATGCCCGAGACGGTCAGGAGCGACCCGGCGCCGGCATTGCCGTACAGGTAGGCCGAAGCCGCCGCGCAGATCAGGAACAGGGCGGTGGCGGGCTTGCGGCCGACCCGCTCGAGCAGCACCGCCGCGGCGGCGAAGCCCGGGATGCCGCCGAGGGTGATCAGGGTGACGAAGCCCACCGAGCCGACGTTGGAGAAGCCGCGCTCCTTGAGCAGCACGGCGATCCAGGCGTTGAGGCCGAAGAAGCCGATCAGCGCGAAGAACCACAGCCCGAACGCCATCACGGTGCGCAGGCGGTATTCGGGCGCGAACAGCGTCGCGACGGCGCCGAGCCGCGGGGCCGGCACCGCGGCTGCCGGGACCGGCCCCGGCGCGACCGGGGGGAGGGGACGGCCGGTGGCCCGCTCGACGGCCCGCTCCATGCGGGCCATCACGGCCTCGGCCTCGCCCCGGCGGCCGATCTCGGCGAGCCAGCGGGGCGATTCCGGCATCGTGCGGCGCACCGCCAGCACCACGAGCGACAGCAGGCCGACCACCACGAAGGCCCAGCGCCAGCCGAGATAGGGCAGCACGAAGAAGCTGATCGCCCCCGAGAGGACGTAGCCGACCGCCCAGAACCCTTCCAGGATCGCGATGTACTTGCCGCGCACCGGGGCCGGGACGATCTCCGAGACCATCGCCTGCGCCACCGGCGCCTCGCCGCCGACGCCGACGCCGATCAGGAACCGGCAGGCCATCAGCACGGGCAGGCTCCAGGCGGCCGCCGCCGCGAGGCTCGCCAGACCCCAGACCACCATGGTGACCTGGAACACCGCCTTGCGGCCGAACCGGTCGGAGGCGGTGCCCGCGAGGATGTTGCCCACGAGCTGGCCCGCGAAGGTCATGGCGGCGAGCTGGCCGGCCTCGGTGGGCGTCAGGTTGAACGCCGCCACGATCGCGCCGAGCAGGAAGGTCAGGAGCGCCACGTCGATCTGATCGACGAGCCACGCCGAGGCGATGATCGCGAAGATCCTGCGCTGGTAGCCCGACATGGGCAGCCGCTCCAGGCGCGCCGCGATGTCGGAGGCGCCGGGGCGTTCTGCGGCTGGCGGCACGCTCGGCCTGCGCCGGGGCGTTCAGTCGGGAATGGCGAAGCCGATCGACAGGCACAGGACCGCGACGGCCGTCAGTGCCATGGCGGCCTGGCGGACCTGATGCCAGCGGGCGCTGCGCGCACGCTCCTCCGGGCTGGCGCCCAGCTGCAGCTCGTCGTCGAAGCCCTTCACGAAGGATTCGAAGCTCGGAAAGGCGCGCCGCGCGAGCCACATCCACACGCCGACGGCGACCAGGCTGAAGGCCCAACCGCCGTAGGTAAACGCATCGTCCAGCATCCGGCGCAGCCCTCGAGCCTACGCCCCCCTCACCCTCACTTCTACGGGAGATTGCGGAGATTGCCTAGGCGGACGAGGGGCTTCCGGCGCCGGTTCCGTGTTTCCGGACATGTCTCGGCCGGACCCGCCGGGCCGTCGTCTCGATCAGGCGCCGGTCAGGGCGCGGTCCGGCCGAGGGCGTAGAGGGTGATGGCGGCCGCGTTCGAGACGTTGAGACTGCGGATCGCCCCCGAGAAGGGGATCCGGGCCAGGACGTCGCAGCAGCCCCGGGTCCGCTCGCGCAGGCCCTTGCCCTCGGCGCCGAGCACGATCACCAGCGGCCGCGCGACCGTCAGCGCGTCGAGGCTCTCGGGCGCGTCGGAATCGAGGCCGACCCGGGTGAAGCCGCGTTCGCCCAGGGCGATCAGAGCCTCGGCGAGGTTCCGCACGGTCACGAACGGCACGTGTTCCAGGCCGCCGGAGGCGGATTTCGCCAGGACGCCGGTGGCGCCCGGCGCGTGGCGCGCCGTGGTGACGATTCCGGCCACCCCGAAGGCCGCGGCGGTGCGCACGATCGCCCCGACATTGTGCGGGTCGGTGATCTGGTCGAGCGCCAGCAGCAGCGCGTCGGCGGGCAGGTCGTCGAGGCCGGGGGCGGGCAGGGGCTCGGCCTCGAGATACAGGCCCTGGTGGACCGCGTCCGGGCCGAGCAGACGGCCGATCTCGCTCGGCCGCACCAGTTCGGGGGTGATCCGCAAGGGGCCGCCGAACTCCGCCTCCAGCCGCGCGGCCGCGTTCTCGGTGGCGAGCAGCCGGTGCAGGCCGCGCTCGGCATTGCCCAGGGCCTGCACCACGGGATGCCAGCCGTAGAGCACGGCCGGCCCGTCGCCGCCCTCCTCGTGCCGGCGACCCGCCGCCGGGCGGCCACCGGGCCGCGGACCCGCCCACCGGGATCCGTGCGGGCGGTGATGGGCGGGGCGGCCGCCGGGCGGCCGGCCGTCATTGCGGCGGTCCGTCATCGGGATGCGATCGGCAAGAAGAGCTTGGGCAAGGGGAGCTTGGGCAAGGGGGACATCGGCACGCCGTTCTCTGAGGGCCCGTTCGGGAGGATCCGAGAAACCGGGCGCCCTCGCCCGCGTCAAGCCGCCCGCGCACCGGCGAAGCCCTGCGCCGAGACGTCAAGCCGGCGCGGTCGGTGGCCGTCGGAATGTGGAAAACCATCTCATATTCCCTTCCTGCCCTGTGCATGTCCGGACCGGTCTCGGTTCGTTCGTCAGAACGAACGGGCGTCGCCGCCTTAGGAAGATTATCTGGAAGAGTCTTTCAGAGAGTCAGTTCAGCAGGTTATATGCAGTGGGAAATCCTGACGCCGCATCAGGGGTTTGAGCGTTGTTTGCGCATCCGACTCTGCGTGGCGGCGCATCGGATTCTGCGCTGGCCCGTATCGGATTCTGCGCGCGTCGGGTCGCCGGACGTATCGGAATCTGCGCGGCGGCGTATCGGATTCGGCGCGGATTCCGGCCCGGGCCGGTGGATAACGGGGACGGAACGGGCGCGGCCGGCCGTATTGGATTCTGCGTTGGCCGGGATCGCCGCCGGACCCCGTATCGAACTCTGCGTGATGTCGCGCGAAGGGCCGGCCCGAGCGGCGTCCGAGGGGCCGGAGAGGTCCTGAGAGGTCCTGGAGATCGCTTGGCCCCTGCCGGTGCGTCCGCATGCGGGGCAGGGAAGCGTGGATTGCCGGGACAAGCCCGATCGGACCGGGGCCGCGGCGCTCGAATCGTGGCATGGATCATGGCTTGGATCGTGGCTTGGCAGGATCGGGGCGTCCGCGCGTTCGCCGGGCGGACGGTCCACCTGCCGCGTTGGCCGAGGGGCGATGAGCATCGAGGAGAAGATCGCCGGGATCCACGACCCGGACCTGCGGGCCGAGATCGAAGCGGCGCGCGGCGGCTTCCTGTTCGCCCAGATCGTCGAGCATGTGCTGCACCGTCAGCGCGAGCGCGATGCCCAGGTCGCCCTCCTCGGGGAGGAGGAGAGCCGCCGGGCCGGGCTGTCGCGCGACCAGCGCCGCCGCGACGCGGTGCGCCTCGTGATCGAGAACGAGCCGGCGCTCCCGTCGAGCCTCCAGCATATCCACTCGGTCCTGGCGCTGTGCGGCCTGCCCTACCGCGATCCCGGCCCGGTGCGGGAATTCTCCCGCAGCTACGGCCGCAACTCGCTCAACCTGATCGCCGGCCGGATCAAGGACCCGGAGACCGGTGCCTTCGAGCCCCAGGGGCTGCCCTACGGCCCGAAGGCCCGGCTGGTCCTGCTGCACCTCTGCACCGAGGCCGTGCGCCAGCGCAGTCCCACCGTGAAGGTCGCCGAGACCCTGTCGGGCTTCATGCGCGAGATGGGCTTCGCGGTCACGGGGGGCGAGCGCGGCACCATCCGCCAGTTCAAGGAGCAGCTGAACCGGCTGGCCGCCTGCTCCATGCAGATCGGCCTCTGGGACGGGCGCGACAGCGCCACCACCCTCAACGTTCCGCCGTTCCGCAGCCTGGAATTGTGGCGCCCCCGTGCCGGGGAGGGGGACGAGGAGGCCGGCCGTACGGTGCGGTTCGACCCGGAATTCTACGAGACGCTGATCCGGCACGCCCTGCCGGTGGACGTGCGGGCGGCCCGGGCCTTCTCGGGCTCGGCACGCAAGCTCGACCTGCTGTTCTGGACCGGATATCGCCTGCGCTCGCTGCAGCGGCCGCTGCGGCTGACCTGGGCCAACCTCCACGCGCAATTCGGGGCCGAGAACGCCTCGATCCGCAGCTTCCGGCAGGCGTTCAAGGCGGATCTGGCGCATCTGCGCGAGGTGTTTCCGCGCCTGCCGCTGGTCCTCGACGATGGCGGCCTGACCCTGCACCCGGCCGATCCGAGCACGCTGCTCGTGCCGCCCCGCCTGGCAGCCAAGGGAATACGGAAGCGACTGAAGGAATAGATGGAATCCCGGGAGCCGCTTATTCTATTCCTTGAGGAAGGGAGTGAGCGGACGGAATGATCCGGTATTCCCGCAGCTTGAAGGAACGGGTATACGTTCCTTCCGGTCGGAGGGAACATCGCGTGGGCCTGTCGGAAGCGGAGATCGAGGCGCGGCTCGCCCTCCTGCGGCGTCAGCGCGAGGCGCTCGATCGGGAGATCGCCGATCTCGTGCTCTACCTGGAACTCGGCCGCCGCCTGGCCGCTTCCCGCTCCGCGGCACGACCTGAGCCCGTCCCGGTTCCCGAGACAGCCCCCGATCGGGGGTCGGTGCTTCCCGCGAGCCCGGCCGACAGCCCGCCGCCGCCGGGTCCGGTCGGGCCGGAAACCCGGTCCGGACCGGTCTCCGGCGCGGATGCGGCGCCGCGCGGAGACGGGGTGGTCGGGGCCCGTCCCGGACCGCGGTCCGCGCAGCCGCCGGGGCCCGCCTTCGGCCCCGGCGCGATCCCGCCGGCGATCGCCTTCGCGGAGGATGCCGCCGGCGCCCGTCGCTACGGCCGGGCGGTGGTGCAGGCGGCCTGTGCGGCGATCGCCCGCGCGGGCCGGCCGCTGCACGCGGCCGAGATCCTGGAGGTGCTCGCCGGGCAGGGCTTCACCCTGCCCGGCCGGGATCCGGTGGCGGCCCTCAACACGCGCCTGTGGAAGCGGTCCGGTCCGGGCGGGCCCCTGAGCCGGGTCGGCGAGGCCACCTACGCCCTGGCATCCACCCCGGAATCGCCGGAGCCGGACCCCGCCTGACGGGCGCCGGTCACGAAGACGTGACGCCGCACCCGGCCCCCGCTCTCCATATTGGGGGCGCGCCGGGACCGGCGATCGGCTTGGCTGCCAGCCTGCGGGCCGGCCGCGCGGCGGATCGGCCGGGGAGGGCGTGCCATGGACAGGATCGGCGGGATCGGCCGTCCGCGGATGACCGGGAGGCCGCGATGACCCCGGTGCTCGCCACGCCGGTCACGCAGGTCTGCGCCTTCCTGCTCGGCTGCGCGGTGATCCACGCCGCCCGCGCCCACGCGGATCGGATCACGCGGGTGCTCGGCGTCGCGGCCGTCGGGGCGGCCGTGCTGGTGCTCCTCGTCGCCTCCCTCGACTACGCGCCGGAAGGCGGGACCTTCGACGAGGTCACGATCTGCGCGGCCTCCTGATCCGGCCGCCGGGCCCTTGCAGGGCTCCCGGGACGGGTGACGGGACCGCTCAATTGACCAGGCAGAAGCCCTGGCCGGTGCCGACCCGCCGTTCCTGCGCGCACCACGGCTTGGACGCGGCCGACGGGGCCTTCAGGCTGGCGGTCGTCTGCGCGGGGTCGGCTGCGGTGCTGCCGAGGGGGGACCGGCCGGGCGCGGGCCGGAAGGCGGCCTGATCGGGACCGGTCCCCAGGCGCAATCCCGGCGCGGGCCCACCGTCCGGCGCCGGGCCGGACGGGCTCGCCGCCACCGGCTGGCCCGGATCGGACGGGCTCAGGGTGGCGAGGCCGGGCATGTCCTGCGCCGCCGCGGCGCCGCACAGGACCAGGCAGGCGGCCGAGGCCGCGAGGGACCTGATCATCGACGAAGCTCCTGACGAGAATCATGTGCGCCGACCGATCCCGCAGAGCGGGCCTGCCGTATCGCCGAGTCTGGCGCTCCGCTCGTTAAAGGCCTGCGAAGATTTAGGATTAACCGGTTTTGAAGATCGTGGAATTTCCGGGGCCGGGCCGCCTTGACGACGCTCGTCCCGGGTCACGCTGGCCGACCGGCCGCCGCGGCGGGATGCCTCGAGCGGTCGTGGTGCGAGCCGGCGCTGCCTCCGCGCGGGGCCTCGATCCGTCGCGGGGGCGCCGCGGGATCGATGGTCCCGCCCGCGGGGCCTGCGCGGAGCGGAGGTTGCAGCGCGCCCGGGGGCCGCTCCCGACGGCCAGGTGATCGGAAACGGCCGCCTTGCGTCCTTCTGGGCGTCCTTCTCGGCGTCCCTCCGCCGAATCGGCGGCCCCTGCGGTGGAGGCCGCCTGGTGAGCCGGGGCCGCCACCGCGGCGGCGAGCCGGTCGTGCGGAACGCCGGACCCCCCGACCACGGCGATCCGGCTGCAGGCGGCGCTGCGCCGGCTCGCCCAATCGCCCATCATCTCCAGGGGGCGCATGATCAGGCCGCCTGCAGGCGGCTGCCGGCGGAGGAATCCTGCGCCACGGGCATGTCGGCCCCGGCGATCGGCCGGAAGCGCCCGCTCGCGCCGTCATAGGCCAGGAGGGCCCCGGTCTCGATCTCGAAGAACCAGCCGTGCAGCCGCAGGGATCCCTTGGCCAGGGCGGCGGCGACGCTCGGATGGGTGCGCAGGTTGGCGAGCTGGACCACCACGTTCTCCAGGGCCAGGGCGTGGTGGCGGGCCTGTTCATCCATCCCTTCGGGATAGGCTTCGCAGACGATCCGCTCGGCGGCCTCGGCGTGGCGCAGCCAGGCGGCGACGCTGGGCATGCGCTTGAGCAGGTCCCGGTTCATCAGCCCCTTCATGGCGCCGCAATCGGAATGGCCGCAGACCACGATGTCGCGCACGCCCAGCGCCACCACGGCGTACTCGATCGCCGAGGAGACGCCGCCGACCACGTCGGAGGCCGGGGGCACGATGTTGCCGGCGTTGCGGCAGACGAACAGGTCTCCGGGCCCCGCCTGGGTGATGTGCTCGGGCGAGACCCGGGAATCCGCGCAGGCGATGATCAGCGCGCTCGGGTGCTGACCGTCGCGCACCAGCTGCTGGTACATCTGCCGCTGGCCGGGAAAGACGCTCCCCTGAAAGCTCGCAATGCCCTGGATCAGGTTGTTCATGAAGGGATCTCTGACGCTGGGAGAACCGGAGGACGGGACGGGGGAGGGCGATGCGCGCAGGCCGTGCTCGTCAGGGTATGGACGGGACGTGCGGAAGGGGCGTGCGAAGCGGCATTCGGGTCGGGGCCGCCCGGCCGGTGGGGCCGGGCGGCGGGGGGTGAACCGCCGGCCCAGAGCCGGACAGCCAGTCGACGGTCAGCCTGAGCCTCGGATCCTCAGCGTCGGATCCGGCGGGGCTCGCCGGTTCCGGAAGCCCAGTGCGGATCGACCACCCGGCCGGGGGCGACCGCGGCTCCGGCCCGGTCGTGAAGCATCGGCGCCCCGAGGATCTGCCCGGTCCCGGAGCGCTGCGAATGCAGCGAGCGCGGATCGTGATTGGGATCGCTGACGTAGGAGCTCATATGGCCGCCGCCGGCAGCCTGACGGCTGCCGCCGCCGCCCTCACCCGCCTGCGCCGCCAGGGGTACGCCGAGCAGGAGACCCAGGGCGAGGCCGACGGTAGTGCCGCGGACCGGGAGGTGTCTGGACTGGGTCATGGCGTTTCCTCGCATGTTCGTCTTGTGGCGAGGGACACCGCATCCCTGCCGATAAGTCGACCCTAGTCAAACTATCCAAAAGAGCGTGTGCGTCTCAGCACACTACATCAATGAAAACTTTAATCCTCTCCCCTGTACTACCGGGTGTGATCGCGCACGTCCTTGCTGTCTGATGAAATCATCGACGGGATTAAGGCATATCCGGTTCTGGCGCGCCCGGAACGTATCCTGCCGGGCCACCGGGATGCCCGGCCGCTCTCCCGCCGCGACGGAGCGGAGCGCTGTCGGGAAGATGCCGGGAGGATGCCGGGAGCGGCGGCCGGTCAGGCCGGAGCGGGATCAGGCCCGTCCGGCGCGCAGACGCGCCGCCGGCCGTACGGGCGCGCGGGCGGCGGCGGGCAGGGGATTGGCCGCCACGTAGACGAGGCCAGCAGCCTCGTAGGTCAGGCTGGCGGTCCGGCCCCCGGCAAAACCCCGCTCCAGCAGGCGGGTGCCGAATCCCGTCCGCGATGGGGAGACGACCGGCGGGCCGCCGCACTCGCGCCAGGTCAGCCGCAGGGTCTCGGTGTCCGGACCGGATTCCACCGTCCAGGCCAGCGCCGCTCGCCCGCCCGGAACCGACAGGGCGCCGTGCTTGACCGCGTTGGTGCACAATTCGTGCAGGATCATCGTGAGCGCGAGCGCGCCCTCGGGCGGCAGCCGCAGGTCGGGGCCGTCCAGGGTGATGCGGGGTGCCGTCGCACCCGAAGAATCCCGACCCGAAGAATCCCGACCCGCCGGATCGCGGCCCGCGGATTCCGCGCCCAGGAAGGGCCGCACCGCCTGGGCGGCGATGCCGCGCAGGTCCGCGCTCGCCCAGCTCTCGCGGGTCAGGATGTCGTGGGCGCGGGACAGGGTGAGCAGCCGCGCCTCGAAGGCGTCGCGCCCGGCCGCGGCGGCGGCGCCGAGATTCTTCAGGCTCTGCGCCGCCATCGCCTGCACGGTGGCGAGGGTATTCTTCACCCGGTGATTGAGTTCATCGATCAGCAGCCGATGGGTCTCCGCGCGCCGGGCGCGTTCGTCCGCCGCCGCGGTCAGGGCGTCGGCGATCATCGCGCCCTCGCGCACCAGGGAGCGGGGCAGCGGCGGCAGGGGCTGGTCGCGACCCAGCGTCTCGGCGGCGACCGCCAGCTCCAACAGGGGGCGGGCGATCAGGCCGGCCAGCAGCCACGCGAGCAGCGCCGCCGCGAGGGCCACCCCGCTGCCCGCCACCAGGATGAACCCGCGCAGGGCCGCCACCGAGGTCAGGGCCCGGTCGGCCGTCTGCCGCACCACCACCTGCCAGCCGAGACCCGGATAGTCGCGGTGGCCGGCCGTGGATGCGTGGGCGCTGAGATACGCGGCGGCGCCGTCGGGCCAGGGCCCGACCCGGCTCGTGCCCTGCGCATCGAGGGGCCGGCCGCCCGCCAGGACAGACCCGGGCAGGCGCGCGCCCTGCAAAGCGGGCGGACCGAGGAGCACCATGCCGTCGCGGGACAGGATCAGGATCTCGGCACCCTGGCGGTGGCCCCGGAGGCCGCCCTCGAGGATGCGCGCCATGTCGCGCGCCCAGGTCCAGTCGAGATGGGCGGCCAGCACCCCGAGGACGCGGCTGTCCGGCGCCCGGACCGGAGCCGCGACGTCGAGGAGGCGCAGGGGCTCGCGCGCCGCCGCGCGCGCCCCGGCCTCGGGCGGGGGCATCAGCGCCTGGAGGAGCTTGGCCGGGTGTACGTCGCCCACATAGGGCCCGGCGCGACCGCCGCGGAAATAATCGCGGCCGGAGACGTCCGCACCTTCCAGGGCGCCGGTGCTGGTCACGGAAACGCGTCCGTCGGCGTCGATCAGCCCGATGATCGAATAGGCCGGATAGGTCGCCTGGAGCCGCTCCATCACGGCGCGCTTGGCGGCGGAGCCGGTCCCGGGATCGCGCAGGCTGTCCGAGGCGGCGGCGATCTGGATGTCGCGCCAGCGCTCGAACATCCCGATGTCGAGGCCCCGGGCCATCTGGCCGGCGATCTCGGCGAGCTGGCCACCGACCTCCGCCTCGAGCCGTCGGGTCGCCTCGCGGCTCACCAGGGCGGCGAGAGCCAGGGTCGCCAGGAAGCCGAGGGTGCCGAAGCCCAGAGCCAGCACGATGCGCAGCCGCGGCACGCCCAGGACACCGCGGCGGCCGGATCGGTCCGCGCGATCGGCGCGGGGCGCCGCCGCAGGGGTTTCCGATTGCGCGACCGCTTGCATCCGATCTCCCTCGGATCCGGCCGGCTCCCGGGGGAGGGAGATCGTGTCCGCGACCCCGTCTGAGCATGCGCGGCGGGCCTCAGCAAGACGGGAATGGCCTCCGGCGATACAGAATTTCTATCGGGAGTTGCAAATATGCACGTGGTCGTCGCCTGCGCCATCCAAGGTTTCGTCAGGATGACGGCCGGAACTTCAGCCCTCGAGAAGGGCATGGGCGGCCCGGACCAGGATCCCGTCCGGCCGGCGCAGGGCGTTGAGCACCGAGAAGTGCTCGGCCTCGGGAACCGGCAGCAGGGGCCCCGGCGCGTGGGCCGCCGCCCGCAGGGCGTGCAGGTTGCGGGCGTCGTGGATCAGAGCCGGCAATTCGCGGGAGCCGTAGGCGATGCAGAGCGGCTTCGCCACCACCGGGAGGCGCAGCGGCGACAGGGTCTCGATCTCGACGTCGGTGAGGCTCAGCTTGGCGTTCAGAGAGGTCTGGCGGATCGGCGCGAGGTCGTAGACGCCGGAGATCGCCAGGCCCGCCGCCACCGCCGGGTGCCCGAGCTGCATCGCGGTGAGCAGCCCGCCCGCCGACCAGCCCGACAGGACCAGGGGACCGCGGATCCCGTGCGCGGCCCCGTGGGCGGCGAGCCAGTCGAGGGCCGCGCCGGTCTCCGCCACGATCCGGGCGAGGCTCGCCTCCGGCGCCAGGGTGTAGCCGACCATCGCCACCGACCAGCCGGCGGCGTTCGGGCCCTGCGCGAAGCAGGCGAACAGCTCCCGGGCGCCGCGCTGCCAGTAGCCGCCGTGGATGAAGACCAGGCAGGGCGCTCCCCCGTCCCGGGCCGGATAGAGGTCGAGGGCGTTGCGGGCGCCGGGGCCGTAGGGCACGTCGAGGCCGGCCGGATGCGCGGCCCGGTAGCCGGCCGAGGCCGCGTCCCGGGCGGCCACCTGGGCGGCGCTGTCGGCCACCGCGCGGGTGTTGTCGTAGCAGGCGTCCCGCGCCTCCTGCGCCAGGGCGGCCCAGCGGCGGCGCGGATCCGCAGGGGTCGGATCGTCCAGGCGGAATTCCAGTGCCATCGTGGGCTGTCTCAGGCCTTCCGGTCACCCGCACCATGGCAGGCGGACGGGGCCGGGTCGAGGCGGTTCAGAAGCCGGGCCAAGCCCCGGGGATGGTGCCGCCGTAGCCCCAGCCCGTGAACGGCGGCGCCCCGATCCGTTCGCGCGTCGCCGGAGCCAGGGCCCGGACGAGCGGCCGCGTCTGCTGCCAGATCCGCCAATGCGACCGGTCGCGCGCCGCCCTGCGGGCGAGGGTCCGGTCCATGTCGGAGGCGGTGCGATGGTGCGGCTTCCCCGGATGCTTCCCGTCATGCTGGCGGGCCTCGGCCGGGATGGCCAGCAGCAGCGCCACCGGCAGCAGGGCGGCGCGGGTCGGGACGCGGCCGGTACGCATGGTTCGGGCTCCGCCGGAGCGGCCTTCGGGGGCCGCCACTGACGCAGACGCCCGGGCAACCGTCCGGTTCCGGGGACCCGCCGGCCGGCCCGGACGTTGCCCGGGATCCCCGGAGCGTTGAAAACCCCGTAGGAATCCGGTCGACCCTTCCGGGCCGACCGGACCGAATCGCGCTCCCGCAGGACGCCATCCATGACACGCCATCCATGACAGAGCCCGCACAGACCGCCCCCCCGCTCCCGGGCACGCCTGATCCGGTGGCGCTGCTCGCCACGCTCGTCGCCTTCGACACGGTGAGCGCGCGCTCGAACCTGCCGCTGATCGACTGGGCCGAGGCCTATTGCCGGGGCCAGGGCGCCGCAGTCGAGCGGGTGCCGGATCCGACCGGCCGGAAGGCGGCGCTGCTGGTCAGCGTCGGGCCGTTCGCCGACCGTCCCGGCTACGTGCTCTCCGGCCACAGCGACGTGGTGCCGACGGACGGCCAGCCCTGGTCGTCGGACCCGTTCACCCTGCGGGAGGAGCAGGGACGGCTCTACGGGCGCGGCACCTCCGACATGAAGGGATTCCTCGCGGTCTGCCTCGCGCTCCTGCCCGAGATGGTCGCGGCGGACCTCGCCACCCCGATCCACCTCGCGGTCTCGTACGACGAGGAGGTGGGCTGCCTCGGCGTGCGCCCGCTGATCGCCCGGATGCGCGAGCGCGTGCCGCGACCGCTCGGCTGTTTCGTGGGCGAGCCCACCGGGATGGATGTGGTGGTCGGCCACAAGGGCAAGTCGGCCGCCCGCCTCACCTTCCGCGGCAGGGCCAGCCACTCGGCCCTGGCGACCCAGGGCGTCAACGCGGTGGAATACGCCGCCCGCTTCATCGAGCATGTCCGCCTGTCCGCGGAGGCCATCGCCCGGGACGGAGCCCGCGACCCGCTCTACGACGTGCCCCACACCACCGGCCTGTCGAGCGTGGTCCGGGGTGGATCGGCGCTCAACATCGTGCCCGACACCTGCAGCGTCGAATTCGAGTACCGGGCGATCGGCGCGGACGATGCCGCGGCGCTGGCAGCCGCGGCGATCGCCTACGCCACCGGGACGCTGGCGCCGCTGATGCGGGCCGGCGATCCGGCCTGCGGCGTCGATGTCGAGCCGCTGATCGATTATCCGGGCCTCGACACCGATCCGGAGGCCGAGATCGTGACCCTGGCCAAGCGCCTCGCCGGCCGCAACGGCCACGCCAAGGTCTCGTACGGCACGGAGGGCGGGTTGTTCGAGCGGCTCGGCGGCGTGCCGGCCGTGGTGATCGGGCCGGGCTCCATCGCCCGGGCCCACCGGGCCGACGAGTACGTCACCCGGGACGAACTCGAGGCCTGCGCGGGCTTCGTCCGGCGGCTGATCCGCGCCTGTACGTCCGGCCGCTAGAGCCGCGCCCGGTCGCAACGTGATCGGGCGCGCTCTTACGCCGAACCGCTCTCCATTTCAGTGGCGCGCGCCCGGGCGCGCAGCTTCATCCGGTTCGCGCAGCGGCTGCCGGGCGTCCCGGTCTCACCACGGAATCCGCCCGAAGCGATCGATCAGCCGCTGATACTCGGCCTCGCTCTCGGCCCTGGAGGTCCCGCCCTGGCCGACATCCGAGGTTCCGGAGCCCGGATGCACCAGGCGGCACACCAGCGGCAGGACGAAGCCGTGGCGTGCGAGGCTTATGTTGGGGCCGCCGAGCTGAAGGATGTTGGCGAGCCAGGGGCGGACCTGGATCGCGTCCTGGAGGGTGCCGGGCGCCGTCGCCTCGACGAGGTGGACCCGGCGCAGGCCGGTCTCGGCGAGGCGGCCGAGCCACTCGTTGTCGTAATGCCACTTCGAGGCCGGGCTGATCGCGCCGACCTGCGCGAAGGTGGTCCGCCGCATCAGCCAGCCCGACGGCGTCGCGAAGTCGTTGATCCGGACCACCTCGCCGGCCTCGTCCACCTCGAGCTGTGTCGAGGAGACGAAATCGAAGCTCTCGAGGGTCCGCAGCGCGAAGCCGAGATATGGCGGCAGCCAGTGATCGTCGTCCTCGAGGAAGCCGACGTAGTCCCAGCTGGCATCGACGGCGCGGATCGCG
>Ga0316228_1001714_pt1 | contig 21353 bp, 21 predicted proteins | sample TBH18021metaG_FD_206005 | JGI IMG/M metagenome (GOLD analysis project Ga0316228, IMG submission 206005) | Freshwater microbial communities from Trout Bog Lake, Wisconsin, USA - TBH18021 | ecosystem: Environmental > Aquatic > Freshwater > Lake > Hypolimnion/Profundal zone | place: USA: Wisconsin... | reverse complement strand
TCGGGGAGGCAATACAAACCACGACTGAGCTTCAGTAGCATTCCATCATTGACCAGCCTTGAAAGCACCACTCGGGATAGTTTTTGCTCACCCAAATCCCTAGCTCGCAAAATCCCTTTTTGCCTAGCCAAATCAAGAATGGTTTGTTTGGTGGAATTCATCCTAGAATTGTAACATAATGTTGGTATATCTTAATAAATACCAACAAATTGTATTTATTCATTAGGCAGTAACGGGCGTTAGCGCTCTTTGAGTAATCACCTGCCCTGCCCTAAACATCCCCTTTAAAGGGGGTTCGTTTTGTAAAAAGGCACTTTTCTAAAAACCAACCTCTACTTAATCGATCAGCGCCTCCCCCATATCGAGCATCGAGCGCTCTAATCTCCACTCCTCATGCTTGCGGTACTCACTCATCGTCTTTGCAAAAGAACGTCGCAGATCATCATGGGTGCGAGAACTGCCAGGGCGCTCCATAAAATCCAAGAGTCGACGTTGCTGAATCATTTGATGCTCTTTTAAAAGTGCATCCTTGTGATGAAATAACCAAACTATCTTTTTAAGCTCTTCAATGGCTAACTGGAGTTTTTGCGCAAATGGACTATCGTCTTTACCTAACATGCCGGTTGGCAAAATATTGTCTTGCATTTCTTTTGGAGATCCTGCTACTGTCGCCGGAAAAATTTTTTCATTTAAAAACTCATCTAGAACGGGGTATTGATCTTTTATTTGCTTCTCAAGTTCGGCGCTCAATTCCAAACCCTTAATGCTGTTTGCAAAAATTAATGCGCTCGCAGCAGCCTTGGCAAATTCTGGGTTGACATCATGGATTGCTGGCATTAAATCTTGAACGTCTTCGCGCCATAAATAAGCAGTCCCCCTGTACTCCTCTTTTTTAATGGGCGCATTGAGAACATCGATTAATACCTTAGCTTCATACCGATCAAGTCGCATTTGCTTCCAAGCAATACAAACCAAATCACGCACTAGAGTAAAACCCACAATGTCTAGAGGCTTTAAATCGCGCACAAAAGTTTCATAGAGCAGTTCAAATTCCTCAACGCTCTCTTGGGGTAAAACCAATTCACGTGAATACACACCTGTCTTTAGGGAGTTTTGTGATGAACGCTTTTTACCTTCATCGGTCTTGGGTCCACCACGAGAATTACTTTGTTTACTTTTAGTCATTAGTACACCTACTGCGAAAATTAGGATGTACTAAATCTATCTCGAAAAAGAAGTATTAGGGGAAAAATCGTATTTAATTTTGTAATTATTTTTACCAGCTGACGTTACAAAAAATGTTGGTCAGAGCGATTACTTTTTATGCAGTCTCACCCCAGGACCATCATCAGGGGTGCCAATGAATTCAATGCCAGCTTTTTCAAAAGTCTTTTGAACCGCCTCAAATGTCTTGATATTGCCACCAGGAATACCGTCAGCATTCTCAAGCCTCATTAATGCAGAAATTCCAATTCCCGAATGGGTTGATAACACCTCTCTAGACCAATCCAGCATAGCTCTTGCGGCACGAATTTGAGCACTTGTAATCAAACTATTTATATCCTATAATGAACTATATTAGTTCTTTATGAAACTAATTATTTATATTAATGAACAAAAGAGGTTCAAAAAATGCATATAAATCAAGATTTTGCACAATCTAAGGTCAAAAGTCTAGGTCATTCGACTATCGGGCAAGTTTTAGCTTTTCCCCGCAGCAAAGACCAACTCAATGCTCAAAGCAATCCTTACCAAGATGCTAGAAAACGTCTTCTTGAAACGATTGTAAAAATCGATGGGGCTTATGCACCAGCAACCATTCGGGCTTATCGCAGCAACTTTGAATTTTTTATCAACTATTGTGAAAAGCAAGATCTAGATCCACTGCCTTGCACGCCATCCACTCTAGCAACCTACATATTCCACTTATCCAATCAGAACCTGAAATCAGCCAGCATTCGATTGGCTGCAGTGTCCGTTGCAGCTATCCATCGATTTAATCGAATGAATGACCCCTCTAAGAATCCAGATGTCATTTTGGAATTGCGCAGGATGTTCCGAAAATTAGGTAGGCGCCAAAGTCAAGCTGCAGCCATTAATAAGGATGCTTTAGAGAGCTTAATTGGCGCTACAGATCGAACCTTAAGGGGATATCGAGATCGTGCTCTATTACTAACAGCCTATGACAGTCTTTGCAGACGCAGTGAGCTAGCAGCGTTGCGAGTCGAAGATCTAACCAATATTCAAAATGGCATTGGGATACAAATTCGATTGCGAAAAAGCAAAGCTGATCAAGATGCCCATGGGCAATGGATCAGCCTTAGTGAAAGAACCCATCTGGCTATAGAAGAATGGCTAAAAGAGTCAAAAATAAATTCGGGATTTTTATTTAGAGGAATTACAAAATACGATACACCTACCCAAGAAATTGCAGGAGCTCAAATTAACCGCATCTATAAACAACTCGCTGGTAAGGCCGATATGGACTCTAAGTTAGTGGAACATATCAGCGGGCACTCATTGCGTGTGGGATCAGCTCAAGATTTACTTGCCTCAGGAGCAAGTATGCCAATGATTATGAATCGAGGCCGATGGACCAAGGTGGATACGTTGATGCGGTACGTGGAAAATGTGCAGCTATGTATTTAATGTAAAACCGCTAGAATTAATCATATGAAAGTGCAATCAAAGAAGCTACCTACAGGGGTTTTAAGCCATATGGGATCTTTGAGTAATCCGCATATGATTTTATTTATTGGAAGAAGTAGCGCAGATAAATATTCCGCCCCCCTTCTAAAACTTTCCAAAGAACTTAACGAAAAAGAATATACTTTAATTTGGTTTGAGTCTATAAACACGACGATCAATAACTTGCTTGATGATCAATACAATAGATCTATCGGCAAAATATTAAGCTTTGTGCCTGAGCTACTTGCCCCACTAAATGTTATTGGACGAAAACTCTTTAAAGCGTGTTTTGCAATATTGAGGCCCACTTACTGGAAGTACTTATTATCGTACCTGTCAGACCCCATTGACAACCAAAGTAAAGAATATGAAAAAGCAATCACTCTCATAGGGACCAATAAGAAAATTTATATTTTGTCTCACTCGGCAGGTGGTAGAGTTGCGGTTGATCTTGCAAAACTACCTTCCATAAAAAAACTCATCTGTTTTGGCTACCCCTTTAAGCATCCAAACAAACCTGAAGAAAAAAGACGTACCGACCCACTCATGTCGATTGAAAAACCATTCTTGATTATCCAAGGCAAGGATGATCAATATGGGGGATGGGAAGTTCCTGATCGATATAAGCTCGCAGACAAAATTGAGTTTGCCTTAGTTAAAGACAACCATGAATATGCTCAGCTTGAAAAAAAACAATGGTTGCTTTTAAATGAACGTATAAGAAATTTTCTAGCCTAGATCCTAAAGCTAGAAATAGATTCTATATTCAGAAGTGCGCCCGCTTACTAGATCACCAAAAAAAGATTAAATAAATACTTTTAGTCTGCACTATTACCAATAAGACCAATACCCGAATGCAATGACATCAATGGCAAGTAAGGTATTGGTAATGGCATGAGCCACTACCGCATCGATGAGTCGCCTTCTTTGCAAATAGGCCAATCCATAAAAGAGGCCAGCAATAGCGCCTGCCAAAAAACTGGCATGCAGATAGCCAAAGAGCAGTGCAGTTATCCCTAAAGATAGATACATGCTCAAGGACTTTAAACCGTGCTGAATTAACCAAACTTGAAGTTGTGGTTGAAGGTAACCCCGAAAGGCGAACTCTTAGGCAAGTGGCACTACAAGACAAGCACCTACTACCCGACATAGCAACCAAAGCACGGCTAGCCACAAGGGTGCACTAGTCAGTTGCTCAATAAAATGCGCGCTTTGGGGTGGGTTTTCTGGAATGAGATAAATCCAGACTACAAACACCACAACTCCAATTGCTAACGAGACAATCGAAGGTCTGAATAAGAATGTGAAGAAGCATTTTCTAAAGTAAAACACAGTAAAAGCCGCAAGCAAAATCGGGATTGGGTAGAGCCAAGCAAAATCAGAGCTCAGCACTTTGACAAATAACCCACCCCCAATCATCGCCATTAAAGGTGCCAGTAATGCCTTGTCACCAAGCTCAAATGCAGATTTGCTTTGGGCATGTTGCTGAAAAAAAGGCATGTAATTTAAAGCTAAGAGTGAGGCAATAAATACCAGCAGTAAATTAAGCCAGCCGCCTACCGTATGAAATCCATTTAAAGCTGCCTCAGGAGACCAATAGTGCCCAATAGCCACCAGGATAAAAATGCGCAGACCATTGAGAGCAAACATCATCAGACCTGCAATAGGAATGATCCATAAAGCCCGCACAATTCTTAAAGTGCCCCGCTGCAAATAGCAATAAGCCCCCAACAACAAAGCAATCAGTGTCATGCCCTCGTAACCAGAACAACCTGGGTAGATTCCAACCTTAAATTGACTCGTTCCAAAGGTGGGCATTCCATCAACAAGGTCAGGTAGCACTTGGTAGTTGAGACCAAAAACACGGGAGATTGCTGAAGATAACTGAATAGTTGGCCCAAATAATAAATCAGACCAAAAATTAATGAAGATCTCAAAAATATCAGAATTAAAAATTAAGACGACAATTAGCAAAACAGGAAAAATCAATCTAAAGTCCGTAGCTAGCAAACGCAACATTCTTTTAACCGGGAATACCAAATCACAGATACTATAAAGGTAGAGCCACCATATTAAGGGGCTAAGAGCATAGACAAGAGACTGAAGTGAATAAGGATTTGCAATGAGTGCTACAGGATTTTGAAATACAAAAAATAAGCTAAGCAAACTAAAAAAACAGGCTGCATTGATAGCTAGAGTAAATCGACCAATTTTTAATTGATCTAATGAAATGAAAGAAGTCTTATTTCTTACCCCATTGAGGACTAGGATAACGCTAAATATTAAATAGGCAATAAATTCAACCCGAGCAGCGCTTCGGATTGAGATAACCAAAAGGAACTCAATTCCTCCCTGCTCCCGCAAAAAGGCATTGACCGTTTGACCCGATGCTTTTAAGTACGCGCCATCGCCATTTCTAAGAAGAAACAGTATTATAAGCTCCCCTAAAACAAGCAGAAAAAGAGCTCCAGTTCTTTTGGAAAATATATTCACTGTTGTTGAAGTTGAGGTGGATTAGGGCGCTCAGAACTGGTTACTACAAACTAATAGCACCGTTGCAAAGAAAAAATTACACTCATATTGTCTATGAATGACAATACACCATACTCCCGAATTACAAAAATAGATATCACCACTTCAAATTAGATTTTATATACCTCCCAAAAAAAGAGGTATAAAGAACGCTAGATAGCGCTTTGATAAAAATTTTTATATCGCCGTACTCAAGTGAATTTATTAACTTTATTGGTCAATGAAGCAAGGTATTTTATAAAATTTTCCTAGATATTTATGCTTGTAACGCAGAAATTATTTGATTAACTGCAATTTGTGGAGAGAATAATTTTTTGGCCAATCTTTTGCATCTATGACTCATATCATGATCTGAAGAAATGGCTTCTGCTAACTCAATTGTCATTGTAGATAGTGATTTCAAAGACGAGTTCGTGCATACCCGCCCAACTTGCTCATATTTAATGAGGTCAACTAAATCATTTCCAGAGTTAACATTGGCCAGCACTGGCAACCCATGAAGCATATAAGATAAAAACTTACCAGGAATATTATGGGTCTTATGACGAGCATCTAGAGACACCAATCCCACATGACATTGTGAATACAATCCCGGGATTTCAATAGGATCAATTTCCCCCAAAAATATACAATTATCTAACCCAAGATTTAAAGCTCGATCACGCAAACGCTTTACATCGCTGCCTCTTCCAACAAATAAAAAACCAATATCAGAATTCGTATTTAGATTCTTAACTAATTCAAAGATAACATCCATTCCTTGAGCTACGCCCATATTTCCAGCATATACAAAAATCTTGCGACCAGCTAATCGTGTTTTAGCAATCTCAATCGTGCATCCCTGATTTGGTTGACATGCCAGCCAATTATGTAATACCTCAGTCCTTTGATTATTTTTATTAATAGATGAGTCACCAAAATACTTAAGATTACCTGCGGTCTGAACACCAATTATGTCGGCAATAAAATATTGATTATTAGCAATCCACTTAAAAAAATAGTATGGCAACCCCCTGCCCATTATTCCCATATCTACAGCCCACTCAGGAAAAATATCGCGAATAATTAAATATCCTTTACATTTACTCAATTTCTTTAATTTTTTGGCCAAGGGGCCTAGGAAAATACTAGGCGAATACCAGACTACTCCGTCCCATGTCTCATGTGCTAATGGGCTTTTTCTTAAATTTCGTAACATCAGATAAGGCATCAAAAATTCAGCCAAGGTGCGCAACACATAGTTTACGTCTTTTGTCTTTGGAGATTTAAGACGGACAATTCGGACGCCATCAAGCATCTCAATTTTCCAATCATTAACAGCATTAGGACTTGCGACCATCACTGTAGGATAGTGTCCTTGTTTGACAAATTCAGTCGCTAGATCCCTTAATTGAATTGCACCTGACGATCGCAAAGGAGGATACGTGTCAGCAATTAATACTATGCGCATTAAAGTCAGACTTTGTATTTTTTCCAAACTACGTGATTAACGTAGTCTGTGTAGCTTTGAATAATTCGCAAAACTTTTTTCGAGACATTACCAAATGAATAATCTGCGACTAATCTTAACTCTCTGTCAAAACCCCTGGGCTGATCCTCTAAAATTTCCAGCCCCTGAATGATGCGCTCGAAATTAAATCCTACGAACATTACTGCGCCCTCCTCAAATCCTTCTGGCCTCTCGTGCACCTCCCTTAAATTTAATGCGGGGAAATTTAGAATCGAAGATTCTTCAGTGATAGTGCCGCTATCAGAAATTACGCAATGGGCATTCAATTGCAGCTTTACATAGTCCAAAAAACCAAATGGCTTCATAAACTGCACAAGAGGATGGGCCAAGAGACCCAAGGAATCTATTCGCTTACGAGTGCGAGGGTGGGTTGTAACGATAATAGGCTCATGGTATTTTTCAGCCAGGCCATTTAAGATATCAAAAATACTTTGGAGGTTTTGAGGAGAATCAACACTCTCTTCTCTATGAAAACTAATTAAGAAATAACGCTTTTCCAATATATTCAAGCGACTTAAGATATCCGATATTTCAATCTTGGGCATGTAATGCATAATCACCTCATACATCGGGCTGCCCGTTTTAATAATTTGATCGGGAGGTAATCCCTCTCTCAAAAGATACTCTCTTCCAATATCGCTATACGTCAAGTTAATGTCAGAGGTATGATCCACAATTCGTCGATTAATTTCTTCAGGAACCCGAAAATCATAACAACGATTCCCTGCTTCCATATGAAATATGGGTATCTTGCGTCTTTTGGCTGCAATTGCAGCCAGGCAACTATTTGTATCCCCCAATATTAAAATTGCCTCTGGCTTATATTCTTCCATAGCCTTATCACTAGCTATGATAACTTTGCCAATAGTTTCAGCCGCAGTGTTACCCGCTGCATTTAAAAATAAATCAGGTTGACGTATGCCCAACTCACTAAAGAAAACTTCATTTAATTCGTAATCATAGTTTTGCCCAGTATGAACTAAGATGTGATTACAGAAGGTATCCAATTGATCTATCACCCTAGATAATCGAATTATTTCTGGCCTTGTACCAACAATTGTCATTACCCTCAATTTAATCATTCAGTGCCTCGCGAATAATGGGTAGCTTTAATAAAAGCTTTTTGACGCCCTCAACATTAAGACGCTCAGTATTATGGGAGGTGTAGTCGATGATATGATCAATATCCGCCCTTCCCTCCACAAAATATTTGTTGTAATTCAAATCACGAGAATCAGCTGGAATACGATAATAATCACCCAAATCTTCAGATCGCGCCATTTCCTCCCTGGATACTAAAGATTCAAATAACTTTTCCCCATGTCTTGTACCTATTGCCCTAATTTCATTTGGTGCATTAAACAGCTCTTTCATAGCCTGCGCTAATTCAGCCACAGTTGAAGCTGGAGCTTTTTGTACAAAAATATCGCCAGGCAGGGCATGCTCAAATGCATACATGACCAAACTAACTGAATCATCTAGAGACATCAAAAATCGTGTCATATTTGGATCAGTAATCGTAATATTCTTACCTGAAAGTACCTGATCTAAAAAAAGCGGAATTACCGACCCACGAGATGCCATGACATTTCCATATCGTGTTGCACACAGCACAGTTTCCCCGGCTTCACAAAGCCGTGAATTTGAGACCATCACCTTTTCCATCATGGCCTTAGAAATGCCCATTGCATTAATTGGATATACGGCTTTATCCGTACTCAAAACTACACATCGTTTTACTTTATTTGAAATAGCAGCCCGCATGACATTTTCAGCACCTAGAACATTCGTTCTAACAGCCTCCATAGGGTAAAACTCGCAGGAAGGAACTTGCTTTAAAGCGGCGGCATGGAATACATAATCCACACCACGCATTGCGTCACTAATACTATCGTAGCTTCGAACATCTCCGATATAAAATTTCACTCTATCATTAGCAAGAGCGATTCGCATATCTTCTTGCTTTTTTTCATCCCTACTAAATATTCTGATTTCCTTAAAATCCGTATTTAAAAAATATTGCAGAACTGCATTACCAAAAGAACCTGTTCCACCTGTAATTAATAACGTTTTATCTTTAAACATATATTTATCTAGCCGAATTGACGCATTTCATTTATTAATACATCCCAAGGAGGTGGTTGATACCCTGTTGCAAGCCTAAAAATTGTTGAATCAAGTGAGCGATCGATAGCTAACGAATCATCAAATTCAATATTTATCTTCTTTTTATACTCTTTGGCAACTAGCTGTAATAAATCATATTTACTAATTGAGTCTGCTGAGACATGATAGATGCCACGCAAATTAGATTTGGGAATTACAAAATCTCTAAGAATATTTGCAACCTCGATAGTTGGAAGACCAGAAAATATTGCTCTTGTGTAACCACTAACACTAGTAGATTGAGATAAAAACCAATCTATCAAGCTGTGAGATGTATTTAACTCATGACCAATAAGCGAAGTTCGCAAAGTAATTGCATTGGGCTGATCCACTTCTCCAAGCAGCTTACTGCGACCATATAAGTCACTAGCATCGGCCACATCAAGCTCTTTATAATTGCCTCGTTTACCAGAGAAAACACAGTCGGTGCTGAAATGAATAAATCTTGCGCCTACCAAATTAGTTAGCTTATACAGTTTATGAGGGAGTAGTGAATTAATGGGTAACGCCTGCAATGGATCGTTTGATATATTCAATTGCTTAATTAGACCAATACAATTAATCACTATGTCTGGGCGAACAGCATAAAAAATATCATTCAATACATCAAAATTAAATACATCATCCCAAATTAATAAATTCTTTCTTATGGATTCAGAAAAAAGATGTGTTTTGTGATTAGAGCGAATAGTACCAAAAACATGGCAATTACTAAGTAATAAATTTCTGACAATGGCATTTCCAAGCATACCGGACGCACCTAACACTAAGATATTCATAATATAGATATAAAGATAAAATTATCACATAAGTGAATTAAACATAATTTCATTTTGAAAAATTGAGTCGCGATTATTTGAAAATTTAGATAAATAAATTTTAAAATTCTCTGATGGAAAATATTTGTTATTAATTTCTGTTAAAGCATGCAAAAATTTGCTAGGCTCATTCAAAGAAAAAATATATCCCACATTAAACTCCTCAAAATGAGACCAAGGAGTTTGGTCAGAAAGCAAAATAGGTATATTAGAACACAACGCCTCAATAATTACATGACCAAAATTTTCTCCAAGGGTTGGGAAAAAGAATAAATCGTATAATGCAAAAGTATTTTTAACATCACTACTGCTTAAAACACCTTTATAGGTAACAAAAATATTTTTAGGTAAAGTAGATATTAATTTTTCACATTCCATCCAATAAGTTTTATCTTCAATTGGTCCATAAATATCAAAATTTATATTAATATTAGAATTCTTTAAAATATTTAAAGCAAAAAGTAAATTTTTCTTTCTAGATATCCTTGAAATAAATACAATATTAAACTTATTATTTGAAATTCGAAGTTTTTTTTCATTAGTATTTACATAATTTGATGAATATATATCTGAAGCTATAATAATATTACCAGCCGTCTTGATATGTAAATTTGGGTCTTTAAATATAAATGAATAATTAATTTCGTGAGCTTCAAGTTGAGTTGAAGCATGCCAAAATATCTTAGAGGAGTTAATAAAAAACTTTTTGTAAAAATATATATATAATAATTTTTTATAACTTTTTATTTTCAATGCTCCAGGACTAAATTCACCCCGAGGTGCAATTAAAATTTTGATTTTTTTTCTTAAAATTATTGTAACAAGTAATGGAAAAATAGAAAATTTTGGACAAAAAAAACTATTTATATATAAAATAGAATTATCTTCTAAATTTTTAACAATATTAAAAATTTTTAAATAGCCAAAAATGCCATATGAAACATAAATAATTTGGGAACCATTAAAATTTAACCATCTATTAACACTAATATTTCTATATGGAGTTATATCACCGACATCCCTATCGGCTGTGATTATAAAAAAATTCTCTTGTGAAAGTATATTTTCTATAATGTTAAATATAGATAGAACGGGACCACCAGATTTCTCACCTGGATAAAATGCTTTTGTAAAAGTATATATCTTATGCATTAGTGAGCAAATTTAATGTTGACGAGACAACCTCTTCAGGAGTGATTTCTAATATACACTTCTTTTTATGATCTATACATTCATGTTTTTTATAACATCCAAAACATTCTGTACGGTTGTAATGAACAGATGCGGCATTACTTAATGGAAACCATTCACCAGGTTTATTCTGAGAGGAAAATATTGCGACAATTTTAGAGTTGACTAAGGAAGCTAAATGCATTGGTCCACTATCATGTCCCACAAAATAAATAGAATTTTTAATAACTAATGCACTCATTCTTATAGTGGTAATACCACAAAGGTTAACAAATTCAATTGATATTCCAGTAAATAAACTCTCAACTCTTTCATATTCATCTGCTGAACCTATAAAAACAAATTTAAAATTTGGATAATGTAGATTAATAGATTTTATATAAATAATCCAATTATGATCCTCCCAATCCTTAATAAATGTTTTTGACCCAAACGAAATTGATATGTAAGATTGCAAATTATATTTAGATTTAATGCGATTGAATTCTTCAATCTCAACAGAAGAAAAATTTAGCGTATATGGTGAATTATTAACATGCTTAAGATCATATTTCATATCAAATGATATCAACCTTCTTAATCTATTACTTTCGTGCTCCCAAAAATATTTACCCTCTTGAATTATAGGAGATTGGAGATTTATTTTAAATGTATGCCCAATTATCTTATTTGGGAAAAATAATAATTTTAATAAAATGTAATCTCTAAATAGTTGAATATAAGATCTTTGAGGCATTAAGTAATAAAATTTAAAAGGCCTATAAAAACGATAGATGATATTGAAGAGCTTCATCAAATCTTTAATACTTAATATTGATCTTGGTAAATAAATATATTCGTCTATTAATTCTTCATTTAACAAAATATTGTTAGCTCCAATTTCTTTTTCTGAGCTAGCTAAGGACACATTTGTCATTAGAGCGATTTTATGACCTATATATTTATTCCTAATTTCTTCAAATATCTTTAAAGATATAGAAATATCCCCTAATGAACCAGTTCTAAATATTATAATTGTCATAATTTTACTGTAATTTTTTTGAGAATATATTGAGAAAATTCAGAACTATATAAAACATAAGGAAAGTTTTAATGAATATAATGATGGTAGTTCCTGTAAAACCCTCAAACCAACTTATATTTAATACAAATAATACTTTAAGCCATATATATTTTGATTTAAATATAATACTATCTATATATCTAGCAAATTTACCCAATAAAATCATACCAATTATAATAGCCACTATTCCGCCATTCATGTATAACTCACCTATATATGATGGTGATACATTGGTTATATCATCTATATCTAAAACAACCCCAAATAGTTTACCCGTCCAATTTCCCAGATTCATGTCCATTTTATTTGGTAATAATAATCTTGGAATTACATTTTCTAACCCTTGCAAATATGTTCTACCATACAGATAATCTACTGTATGCCCAGATGAAATAAATATGCTAGCAAGATATGAGAAAATCCCTCTACCTAATGCGGTTGACCTATCTATATTTATTGCATAACTGTCTTTAATCCAATCTAAACTAAAAACATAATCACTAAAATTGTTTGCTACATCTAATGGATTTTTATCGATAATATCTGAAATAATGAAATATCTATATCCGGTAACTATTGGATAAACCACTAAAAAAAATAAAATAATTATAATAATAATTTTTATATATGAAATTTTCCCTACGGTAAAATACCTTGAAAATATTATCACTAAAAATGGAAAAATAAAGGCAGCTTTTGAATTGCTAGCAAATGCTGAAATTAATAAAAAAAATAAGGTTATATAGGGATAAATACGGTTTATATTATTTAAATCTCTCTTATAATAGTTAACCCAAAAAATAATGTTGATGTAATTAATAAATGAGGCTATTAAATATACCGGACCAGATAAAGCGCTCATATCTGATGAATCTTTTGATACAAGACCATAATATCCATAATATAATGACCATACAGTAGATAAAATTACCAGTAATAATAATATATTACATTTAATATTATTATTTAGTGTAATATTAATTAAATTATTTATTTTTAAAAATATTAGGGATGTGAATTTATACTTTTTATCCCTTGTTATCGCGTATCCAATGTAATATGAAAAAAATCCTAAAATACAATATAAATAAAATGTTGAAACCTGTTCTTCGTTGGGGATAAAATAATAGCTTAAATAAGAATCATCTATATAATTTATACATGGAATAATAGCCAGCATTACTAAAAAATAAAATGGGATTAAAGTACCCCAGCCTATTTTTACACCATAATAAGAAATTCTGTATATAATAAATATTGATAATGCTATATAAGAAATTAATAATGTTAAGGTTAGCATTAAAATATTAAACTTTCTGCACTGCAGACTTCCAAAGTTCTATTGATAATTTTAGTTTAAAAATATTGTAATTTTTTGGAATTAAAATAAATTGTATAAATCTATTAAATATATTTAAGGTATAGATAGTTATAAATATAACCTTGCACAAAATATATTTATCATAACCATAGTTCTTTTTAATATAATAATTCTGCTGATACACATTCTTTGTCTTAAGCAGAACCTCAAGCTCTTTCGTTGGGTTTTTCCGTGATCCTCCTATTTGATGACCAAACCGTGCCGGTGGATACATCCATAATTCCCATTTTGATCTTGATACTCCAAGACAAAAATCAACATCCTCCATCATAAAAAAATAATTTTCATCTAAAAGCCCTAAATCATGGAACACCCTCCTTCTTACAAGCAAGACAGCACCGGTAAGCCAACTATCACTACATAAAGTAGGCTCTAAGGCAAGAAAATTTATACCTTTTGAAGTATGTTGTTTTCTTTTCTTCCTGATTACATAATTTTTTATGGGTTTCAGTACAAGATCAATAGGCTTGGGAAAGTCATACTTAGACTCCTGAATACTTCCATCTTCATTTTCCAAAAAAGGTCCTATGACACCAATATTTTCATTGCTTTTAATATAATTAATCATATCAAAAATAGCACTGCCAATTGGGTAGGCATCACTATTTACTAATAATATATATTCTCCAGTAGAATTTTTAATTCCAATATTGACCGCCCTTGAAAAACCATAATTATCAGTATTCTCTATAACTAATATGTCATTGAAATTCTTATTCATCATTTCAATAGTGCCATCACAAGATCTATTATCTACAATAATTATTTCAAACACTATATTTTGTGAAATTGAATTAATTATTGAATTAATACATTTTTCTAGCAGTTCCTTTTTTTTATAACTAACTATTATTATTGACAATTCCATATTAATATATTTTACTTTCTAATAATTTGCATTAAATAATTATTTATTAATAATTAATGAAATATTTTATCAATTAATTTTTTTGTTAATTTACGACCTAATGTTATAGGCATTGGAGAATATATATAGTAATTTATGGCTTGCTTAATAATATCTAAAAACATGCCTAAATAAATCATATTCCATAATCTTGTTTTATAAAAGAAACGCTTTGAATCTATGAATAATTGATAATTAATTGAGCCATTAGATCGCGTTATAGAAGATTCTGTAATACGATACATAACTAATTGTTCCTCAATTAGCACTATGTCCACTCCAGATGCAAGTATTTTCAAGAAAAATGGCCATTCATCAGCCATTTTATAACTTTCATTACAACCACCTACCTTATCAAATAATGATCTAGAATAAAATATACCTGGGCCTGGAATATAAATATTTTTTATTAAGTTTTTAAGTTTAGTTTTTCTATCATATCTTAATAGATGATAGTAATCTTGAAATGTATTTTCACACTTAGCTATTGATTGATAATTTTCACCAAATAATTTTAATTTTGAAATAAAACAATTCTCTTCTTTGTGTATTTTTGTATATTCAACAAATATTTTAATTGAATTCTCTATTAATTTATCATCACCTGCCAATGGCTTTATCCATATTCCGGATGATGATCGTACACCCCTATTAACGTTTTTACTAATACCTATATTTTTTTTACCATGAATAAAAATTGTATTGACAAAATATTTACTATTTAAATTAAGCCAGTTCTTTACAAGAATAACGGTATTATCAGTTGATTCATCATCCGATATTACAAGCTCTATCTCAGGATATTTTTGAATTAATATACTTTCAAGCGTTTCAACTATTGTTAATTCTGAGTTATATGTCAATACAATAATTGAAACTAGCATAATTTTATTATCCATAATTTTCAATTATTTTTTATTACTATTTTCTTTAATATTTAAAATATTTAAAAATTTAAATGTAGGTATTCTTAGAATTGCAGTAACAATATAATGTGAATTATCTATGCGCTTTAATAATCCACGCAATGAAATTATTAAACCACAGAAAGTTAAAATAATCCCAATTATCATTGCTGGTACAAATGGCAATAATTTATTCGCTCCAAAAATTGTGATTAAAATTACAGAAATAATAACTAATAAATATATGCTGGATTTAGTCCAAAAAAATCTTGTTAGATTTTTGGCAACTATAAACACAATTACGCCATAAAAAATATATGAAGCAAAAAAAGCAATTGCAGCCCCTTCAATTCCAAAAAATTTTAGCCCAATAAATATAATTATTAAATTCAATAATTGCCCCACAGTCTCTGTAATGATGAATATCCCCCCCTTATTAAGTGCTAATATCACAAATCCTAGTGGCCATGATATTAAACGACCTACACAACCTAAAATGAACCACTGCAATAGATTGACTGCTGGTAAGAATTCTTGGGCATAGAAAACATTAATTATGATCGGTGCCAGCGCCAAGGTTGCCATCAAACCAGGCGCTGCGAGTAGTAGTCCAATTTCAGTTTGCTCATTAACCAAACGATTAATTGCTACTTCATCATTCGCAACCTCAGAAAGCCTAGGAAAATAATCAGCTGCCATGGCATTTAATACAAAATTAACAAATATTCCAGATAAAGCAAATGCTGCGCTATAGATTCCTACTGCCTGTAGATTAATTTGTTGCGTAATCATGACATTTGTTGCATATGTGACGAGGCCCCCTAAAAATCCATTCCACATCATGGCAAACCCTAATCGCACCATTCCTGAAGATTGATGAAAGCTTTCCATCCAACCCATTTTGATGTGAGGGACTGTAATTTTTTTCGCAACTTGCCAACTAATTAATAATTGTAAACAGGAGATAACTACCAATGATGGGACGATACCCCTAACACCAATCCATAAATAGAAAACAACAGTCACTAGCGTCCCAAATATAGCGCCGTAAAGCTGTACTTTGGCCAAATCACCAATCCGGCGCTTACCTTGAATTAGGGCCATTTGTCCGCCCTGAACATTGGCCAATAAGATGACTATTCCCAACGCTCCGATATCCCATTTGTACTTTTCTGAGCCAAATGTCCATTGACTAATTGCTGGACCCATAAGCAGCATTGACAGCATTCCCAAAAAACCTGTTAGCCAACAGATTCGACGTAAACTTATAACTATGCGTCCAATCTGCTCATCATTTTTTTTAGCAACTGCAGCTGCAATATCTCTTACTGCACTGGATTGAATTCCCAAGCCCACCACTGTCCCCACTACTCCCTGAATTGCAGCAAAGCTGGAGAGCAACCCCACCCCGGTAACTCCAATTAGAATTGCTGCAAATTTGATTCGAAGCATACCCAAAATTAAGTTTATGCTAGCAACACCACCCATGATTGAGGAAGATTTTAAAATCTGTCCATATGAAGATTTTTGTGTCAAAACTCTCTCTTTATATATTCATTGAATTGCTTGGTCTTCAAAGTAAAGATCGTATTAAGATCGGCATTAGCGAAACAACTTAATACCATAAGTATGAATGCAGTTGAGTAGAAAAACTTAATATGCTCACAAGCTCCTTTGCGGTTTTCCAAAAAAATATTCACCTAATTAACATCAATTACAGCTTTAGCCAATACATCCCTTGAGAGGGCATCAGAAGCAGCAGGGGTAAGGTGGCCATAATCCCATGATGTAATGCCACTCTCAAGATCTTCACCAATATAAATTAAGCAACCATTTTTATTGCAGAAATAATTAATAAGGCTAATAAATTTAGTAAATTTATCATTATGAAAATATTTTGATATATTTTCATCATTTTGAATAATTTTCTTATTTAATCCAATCAATGTTCTGCGAATATTTTGATCCCATAGTTTAAATACGATTTGGGGCAAATTCTTTGTCCAGTGCGGTGTAGGCCCAGTAAATATAACTTTTCTTATACCAATTCTATGTAAATCATCCGCTAACTCATTCATTAAATTAATATCATGACCATCATCTTGCCCAATAATTACAACATCTGGTTTAGCCTCAATAATTGCAGCATAGGCAAACCAATTCGAATATTCACAAAAGTTACCTTTATTTGGCGAGGGACTAAGCTTCGCAACACATCCAGAGCTAGCAACTTGTCAAATTTGCCATTCGCTTGGCAAGTTGTTCCTTAAACCATAATTTAATTGTTGTGCATGAGAGTCACCCCATATAAAAACTGATTTTTTAAAACTTAAATCTCGAACATAGCAATTTGAAGATATGTTTGCTAGTGGTACGTTTGTAGAATTTCCATTTCGATATTTTTGCATATCGTAAAAATCGCAGTCTCCGCGATATTTTTCAAACATTTTTGTACGTATAAAATATTTTTGTCCTGGCAAGCTATTTTCCATGCTAGCAATAAAATCTTCCCTGGCTCCGCTTGAAGATAATCTTTGCTTAAATCCATCACTAAAATACCCAGCTAATCCTACTCCAATAAAAAATGCGCTACATAGCGCACCATAAGTAAATATCTTTTTACTACTGATAAGTTGTTTATTTCTAAACGGTTTTTCAACATACTTCCAACTTAAATATGCCAATCCAAAACTAAGAAAAGATAATGCTGCCATCAAATGCTTACTCGGCTCTTCTAAGCTATGCTCTCTTAAGAACGCAAACATAGGTTGATGCCACAAGTATGCACTGTAACTAATCAAGCCGATAGCTACAAATGGTTTTGAGCCCAGCAACTTACCTACAATTGTTTTATGCGTTGAGAAAATAATGATGAGTGCAGCGCCAAGTGTTGGTTCAAGCGTATATACGCTTGGGAATGGGGTTTGATCGTTATAAGTAAATATTGCATAAGTGATTAGCAGTAAACCAAATAAACTACCCAACTGCTCAATATTATGATTAGGTATTTTAAGATTGTGGTGTGCATAGTAAAATGCAATGAATGCGCCAATCAATAACTCCCAACACCGCGTCGGCAGCATATAAAAGGCAAATGACGGGTGCATTGCCGATAACCACTGTGCTCCCATCAAACTAATTAAAAATACAGCCGATAGCAATCCCAGCATCCAATACTTACCCAGCTTCCAACAAAGCATTAAAAATGGTGGAAACAATACATAGTACTGCTCTTCAACCGCCAAACTCCAAGTATGTATAAGTGGTTTTAATTCCGTTGATGTATCAAAATATCCACTTGTTCGCCAAAATAATGCATTAGATGTAAAGACACTAACAGCCACTAAACTTTCTGAAAACGCCTTCATTGCGTCTGGAAATAGCCAAAACCAAGCGAATGGTAAGCATGCAAACATCACAATAAATAGTGCTGGCAGAATGCGTCTAGCTCTACGTTCATAAAAGTGAATGGGCGAAAATGTGCCTGCCTCTAATTCAGAAAGAATGATGGTGGTAATGAGGTATCCGCTGATTACAAAAAATATATCAACTCCAACATACCCACCACCAAATAACTTGAAGCCAGCGTGATAGAAGATAACAGGGGTAACAGCTAACGCTCGTAGCCCATCTATCTCTGGTCTATATTTCATAATAGAAGTAACCTAGAGTGGTTGGATGTAACGTCATATAGAACACTAAGGTCAAGACTCTTTTGAATTAAGAATGATTAACTAAAAATTAGCTTGATATCGCCTAAATCTAAAGTTAAGAATTTACACATTCCCAGATTTTTCGATCAAAGTTAATACATCCGAAAAGTTTAAATGGGGCCCTATCGGTAAACTTATTACTTCATTTGCCATAGATTCTGCTATGGGAAATTTTCCTTTAATAGCGTTATATTCAGCATATGCGTTTTGCAAATGAGGTGGGACGGGGTAGTGTATTAAAGTGTTTATCCCCGCCATAGCCAAATAATTTTGAAAGACATCTCTCTGCGGATGCCTAACTACAAATAAGTGCCATACTGGATCTGCCCACTCAGGAACAGTGGGCAAAACTAATTTAGAATTTTTCATTCCATTCAAATATTGAGTTGCAATGTTCTTCCGACGATCATTCCACTCATCTAAATATTTCAGCTTAACTTGCAAAATTGCTGCCTGCAAAGGATCAAGCCTGCTATTAAAGCCCTTGACTTCATTTACATATTTTTGCATAGACCCATAATTTCCAAGTATGCGAATCTTTTTGGCAAGCTCTGGGTTGTTGGTTGTAACCGCCCCCCCATCACCCATAGCTCCTAGATTTTTACCTGGGTAAAAACTCCACGCAACAGCATCGCCATGAGAGCCAAGTCTTTGACCTTTGTACCTGGCTCCATGAGCTTGGGCGGCATCCTCCAAAACGAATAGCCCATATTTTTTTGCAGTAGTAATGATTGGATCTAAATCTACAGGTTGCCCATATAAATGTACTGGCAAGATCACTTTAGTTTTGGGGGTAATTGCAGATTCAATCAGATTGGGGTCAATATTGTATGTGCCCACAACTGGTTCTACTGGAACCGGGATAGCGCCGCACTGACTCACAGCAAGCCAAGTGGCAATGTAAGTATTTGAAGGAACGATAACCTCATCCCCAGCAACAACGCCCATAGCAAGCAATGCTAAACGTAAGGCATCCAAGCCATTTGCAACACCTACCGCAAAATTGGCGCCACAATAACTAGCGTAATGTGCCTCAAAAGACTCTACATTAACCCCACCGATGTACCAACCAGAAGCTACGACTCTTGCAATAGCCTCATCAATCTCATTTTTTAATTCGATATAAGGTAGTTTTAAATCAAGAAATGGAATCATTGTATTAAGACAAAACCATAGTTATTTATTTTCATTTACGAATTTTTCAAAATCATCGTAATCGCGGTAGTAGTCATCTGGATCGTATAAAGTGGACGCCAATACAAGGCAAACGCCGCCGGAGGAAAAATTTTCAACCTCTCGCCACATTCGCCTAGGAATATATAAGCCATAATAAGAGCGATTAAGGTGGAATTTTTTTCTTTGACTTCCGTCATCCACTATCACATCAAAGCTACCTGACATTGCAATTATTAGCTGCTGAAGCTCTTTATGGCCATGACCCGCTCTTGATGATCCACCAGGCACATCGTAGAGGTAGTAGACTCTTTTAATATCAAATGGAATGTGATTGCCACCCTCTATTACAGATAAATTACCTCGAGGATCGGAAATTTTTGGTAAATCTATTAATCTGCAGTCCTCAATACTCATTAGGCTGACCCAAAGAAAATGTCACGTTATCAGGTAAATATTTTTTGTATTTTATGCGAGCGGCAAGTATATCCCCTAAGGAAATCTCATAAAAATAATCAATCTCGGCTTCTCCCACTCTTCTGGCGCCTAAGCGTTCATGAAAGCGCCACACAGATTCATTTTCTTTCCTGACATCAAAATGAGCTGCTGAAAATCCTAGGCAATCCACTGCATAGGAATAAACCATCAGCGCCGACTCAATTGCCGCGTATTGAGGCGCACCTTTGGTTAGAATCCAACTTCCCCAACAAAAGCTTTTACCTTGGGGATCATAAATACGGACCGTGCCTAGCAACTCTCCGTTTATGGACTCAATAATAAAATAAGCTTGATCTTTAACTTGTGCATAAGCTTTAAGCCACTGCTTTTGTTGCACTAAGTCATTTACGGTTGAGTTCAAATATCGTGATTTTTTACTATCCGTTCTTAACTCTAAAATAAATTCAGCATCTTCTGCAGTAGCGTCACGAAAGATTATCTTATTGCCCAGCACCTTCTTTGCTTTGGAAATTTTTGGGGTCAAGTCTGAGTTCATGGAGTTAAATGACTAATTTTTTAATCTCTTATATAAGGGGTTGTTTTAATCAAAGAGGTATTTAGCTAAAGTGTACGAAACTAAATATAGATGCGCTCACCAATCTCAACAGGTCTATTGCCCCAAGTAAAACTAAAGACCGCTAACACCGATTATCGCCGCATCCCTACTCTTCCTCATTTTTCCCGCCCTTGCTCAATACCCCTCGCCCTCATTGACAAACCCTTTGGCTTATTCCAGTCTTGTTTGTTAGTCCCTTTATAGCGATCTTCCTTGTGCAAGGTTAACTTGCCTTTCTGAGGTCTTTTGTAA
>Ga0316228_1001709_pt1 | contig 21384 bp, 17 predicted proteins | sample TBH18021metaG_FD_206005 | JGI IMG/M metagenome (GOLD analysis project Ga0316228, IMG submission 206005) | Freshwater microbial communities from Trout Bog Lake, Wisconsin, USA - TBH18021 | ecosystem: Environmental > Aquatic > Freshwater > Lake > Hypolimnion/Profundal zone | place: USA: Wisconsin... | reverse complement strand
CCGAAAGGGCCCGGCTGCCTAAGCCGCGTGGTGTCAGTGGATAATGATCGACACCGTGGAATACGCCGGCACCGTGATCGTCTCGCTGTACGTGCCGGCCTTCGTGCCGCGCGCCACCGGAAACTGACCGAAGCCTTGCAGCGTGGCCGGCACGGACGTCGGCATGGAGCGCTGGCTGGTATAGCTGGGGCCGTTCAGCGCCGGGATCGAGAAGCCGCTGTCCGAGCGAGCCGGATACGCGAAGCCCGACGGGCTGCCCGGTACCGGAAGCAGCGCGACCGCCGTGCCCCAGCGGCCCGTTGCATCGCCCAGGCCTGCGCCGCCGCCGGCCTGGATGGCGTTGCTCAGCACCGAAGCCGAATCCGTCGACGAGAAGTTCTGCAGCAGATTCGTGTAGTACGCAATGCCGTACTGGCGCAGCAGGAAGCCGCCCAGGCTGCCCGAAATCGGATACCCAGGGCACGACGATGACAGCGACGGATCGAACGCCGTGAGCGAGCAATCGTAAGCGCTTTGTAGCCAGGCCGGGAAGCGGCTGTCGCGCACGTTGTTGAAGCTCGGATCGATCTGGCTGGAGAGCACATCCTCCATCGTCATCGCCGTCATTTCTTCCAGCCACGTGCCGTACATGTACTGCGAGCCGTGCAGCACGCCGCGCTGATAGAAGTTGGCCATGTGCGTGAATTCATGGCCGAGCGTCGAGATGACGGTGTTCAGACCGTCGGTGCCGCCCAGGTAGATGGTTTCCGAATCCACATAGAGCGACAGCGACTGGTTGGACAGCGGCTGCGAGCTGGTGGTGAAGTTGTTGCGCGCCCAGAAGTAGCCGACGCGGCCGTAGGCCTGGCCGTCGGGCTGGATGTTCAGCACCACGATGTCGAGCGCCTGGTTCGGGTCGATCAGGCTGGCGGAGCTGGAGTAGCTGCCCCACGGCTGGCCGACCAACGAAGTGGCCAGCGTATAGACCGACTGCGTGCCCGAAGCAAACTTGGTGATGAGCGTATTGACGATACCGTCGCTGATCTTGCTGGAGCCGTATTCGGTGTTTTCCACCCACAGGTTGACGATGCGGCCGTCGGTGGCCGTGGCTTGCTGGCGCAGCGTGGCCGTGCGCACGGTGGCGGTGCCGTCCGGCTGCTGGTGGTTCCATGTGCGCTGTGTGCCGACGCTGGCCACCGACTGCGGGCGCAGCACCGTATCGTTGGAGGCGCCTTGCGTCTTGAGCGGGCCGGCGCCGGTGGCATAGCCGTCCAGCGCATGGATGTTGAAATCGGAAAGCTGCCGGTCGAACGCGGCGTTCGCGTCATTGCCTGCCGCGTCGGCGGCAGTCTTGGGGACCGGCGTGCCGGTGGCGTTCAGCAGCCCCAGGCCCGAGAGCGAGACGGACGGCATCGGCTGCGCCGCCGCACTCTGGTTGGTGTAGACGAGCGTCACGCTTTGGCCCGTGAGCCCCGCGATCGACACCGGAACCGTGCCGGCCGATCCGCCCGTATTGGTCGCTTGCCACACGCCCACGCCGGAGCCGGCGTAGGTATTGCCCAGCGCGCCGCAGTTTGCCCCGCTGCATGCCGATGCCACGGTGATATTGGCGGACGAGCTTTGCGTGGCCGCCGGGGTGGCCCCCGAACTGCCGCCACCGCCGCCTCCGCCACATGCGGCCAGGGCGCCCACTACTGCCACCATCATCACGATGGTCCATTGCTTTTTGCCGCGTACGTTGTTGCTGCTGCGTTTCATCCACTTCTCTCCAAATCCGCAAATACCGAAAGCCTGCGCGAGCGCGGCTCGTGACCGCCCAGACGCAACACGCGGACGGATTCTCAAGGTGAAGTGGCGGATTCGATCCGTGGAAATGATGGCTTCACAGCCCTCAATTCCCCCCGATGTGGGGGTGCGCAAAGTTTGCGTTGGCGAAAAGGTTGAAAAAGTCGTAGCTGCGGGATGTAGAAGCAGAAAACGGAGGAGGGCGCCCGAAGCCACTTTGGCGGCCGGGGCATCCGCTAGAATGGGCCGCCCGCTTCCTCATAGCGCTGCAAACGCGCTCAATACGTCACTCGCCGATGCTCGTCGCGCAGCTCAAATCGTTCTTCATGGTCGCCCGCCTGGGCAGCATCACGCTGGCAGCCAAGCAACTTGGCCTGTCGCAGCCGACCGTCACTTCGCAGATCCGCGCCCTGGAGGAGGCTTATGGCGTGGAGCTGTTCTACCGGGGCGGGCGCCGGCTGACCCTGTCGGATGCCGGTGTGCGGCTGATGCCGCTGGTGGACCAGCTCGTGCGCCAGGAAACCGAGATCGACTTCTTTCTGCGCAACTCCGGTGACATGGGCTCGGGGCACCTGCGCATCGGCGCGACGGCGCCGTATTACGTGCTCGACATCGTGGATCGCTTCTGCAAAAGCCATCCCGGCATCGACGTGAGCATCGAAGCCGGCAATTCGGTGCAGATGCTCGAAGCGCTGCAGGAGTACCGCGTTGACGTGGCGTCGTCGTCGCAGCGCGTGGACGACGCGCGCTTTCTGCGCATTGAACTGGCACGCGATCCGCTGGTGCTGGTGGTGCATCGCAACCACGCGCTGGCCGACCGGACGAGCGTGCCTGTGAGCGTGCTGTCGCAATGCCGGCTGCTGGTGCGCGAAGTTGGATCGACCACCCGCGCCATGACCGAAACGATGATGGCCCAGGCAGGCGTCACGCCGGCTTCCACGGTGGAGATCGGCAGCCGGGAATCCATCCGCGAGGCCATCACGCGCAACCTGGGCGTGAGCGTTATCGCCCGCCAGGAAGTGCCGAGCCACGCGGATCTGCATGTGCTCCCGTTCGAAGGCGGCGCGCCGGAGCTGAGCGAATACTTGTACTGCCTGCAGGATCGGCGCGAGGCGCGGTTGATTGCGGCCTTCCTGAGCGAAGTCCGGCCGGTTTCTTCATAGACCGGACCAAAATCCGGAAATGCGCGCATTGGCGTTTTTGGGGTAACTGCCACAAGGGGTACATGTCGGCTGGCTACAGTGGCGACCGTTTTTGCCACTGTCTGCGCCCCCGTGCCCCTCCCTCAGCCTGCTACCAACCCGACCTCGGGTTCTGCCACGCCGTTCCTGTCCGTGCGGCAAATCTCGCGCCGCTTTGGCGCGTTCACGGCCCTCGACGGTGTGTCGCTGGATGTGGCGCAGGGGGAATTCGTCTGCCTGCTGGGCCCCTCGGGCTGCGGCAAGACGACCCTGCTGCGCATCATTGCGGGGCTGGAGGCGCACGACGGCGGCCAGATCGTCGCCGGCGGCCGCGATATCTCCAACCTGCCGCCACGCGAGCGTGACTACGGCATCGTCTTCCAGTCGTACGCGCTGTTCCCCAACCTGACGGTTGCGCAGAACGTTGGTTACGGGCTGGACACCAGCAACGGCAACCGTGCGCGCATGCAGGCGCGCGTCTCGGAGATGCTGACCTTGGTCGGCTTGGCTGGCAGCGAGGCGAAATACCCGTCGCAGCTGTCGGGCGGCCAGCAGCAACGCGTGGCACTGGCCCGGGCGCTGGCGCCCTCACCGTCCTTGTTGCTGCTGGATGAGCCGATGTCGGCGCTGGATGCCCAGGTGCGCGAACACCTGCGCATCGAGCTGCGCCGCCTGCAGCGCAAGCTGAACGTGACCACGCTGATGGTCACGCACGACCAGGACGAGGCCATGGCGATGGCCGATCGCATCGCCGTCATGTCGAACGGCCGCATTGAGCAGACCGGCTCGCCGACGGAGATCTATTCGCGCCCGGCCACCGCGTTTGTCGCAGGCTTTGTCGGCCAGGCCAACTGGCTGCCGCTGGAGCGCGCGGAAGACGGCACGCCCACGCTGGCCGGCCAACCGCTGCTGCTGGATCCGGCTTTCGCAGACAGTGCCTCGGCTCCAGGCCGGCTGTTCTGCCGCCCCGAGGCCGTCACGCTGCACCCCGACGACGACGCCCCCAACCGCCATCTCGCCCGCGTGGTCGACCAGATCTACCTTGGCAGCCGCACGCGCGTGACGCTGTCGATCGATGGCCTGACCGACGCACCGCTGGTGGCCGAAGTGGCATCGAGCGCGCTGCAAGCCGGCCGCAACGGCCTGGGCGACAGCAAGCTCTGGATCGCGCTGGAGCGCGACGGCCTGCGCGTGTATGCCTGAGGCCGCGATGTCGATGCTGCCGCCCGAGACCAACGTGGTTACGGCCACGCAATCCGAACCGGTTCGCGCTGCGGGCCGGCCTTTCTGGCGTACCGATACGCCGGTGCTGACGGGCATGAAGCTCGGCTGGCTGCTGTTGCTGACCATCGGCTTGCTGCTGCCCACGGCGATGATGCTCTTGCAGGCCACGGGCCTCGTTGCCAGCGCCCGCAGCACAGACGAGCATGGCCTCGCGCTGGTTGCCCACGTGGTGCAGGGGCCGAATTTCCTGGCCATGGTGGGGCGTACGCTGGCCGTATCCAGCGCCGTGGCTGCCATTGTGGTGCCGCTGGCGTTTGCCCTGGCGTATGCGGTGCAGCGCACGCGCATGCCGTTGCGCGGCACGCTGCGCACGCTGGCGATGCTGCCGCTGTTTGCGCCGTCGCTGCTGCCGGGCATTGCGCTGGTCTACCTGTTCGGCAACCAGGGCCTGTTCAAGGCATGGATGAACGGCAGCAACATCTACGGCTTCTGGGGCATCGTGCTGGGCGAGGTGTTTTATACCTTTCCGTATGCGTTGATGCTGCTGCTGGCGACGCTCACGCTGGCGGACGGCCGGCTGTATGACGCCGCCCGTGCCATGGGCGCGAGCCCGTGGCGCACCTTCCGCACGGTGACGCTGCCCGGCGCACGCTACGGGTTGTTTGGCGCCTTTGCACTGGTCTTCACGCTGGTCGCGACCGACTTTGGTGTGCCGACCGTGGTGGGAGGCAGCTACCAGGTGTTGGCCGTCGAGGCCTACAAGGCCGTGGTGGGGCAGCAGCAGTTTGCGCGCGGTGCCGTGATCGGCCTGATGTTGCTGCTGCCGGCGCTGCTGACCTTTGCGGTAGAGCGCCTCGTGCAGCGTCGCCAGCACGCCGCGCTGGCCAGCCGCGCGCAGCCATATCATCCGCAGCCTGATCGTCTGCGTGACGGACTTTTCCTCTTGCTGAGCGTGCTGGTGGTCGGCGGAATTCTGCTGATGCTTGCCACCGCCGTCGGGGCATCGCTGGTGAAGCTCTGGCCGTACAACCTCGAACTGTCGCTGCGCAACTACGACTTCGACAATATGGACGGCGGCGGCTGGCTCGCGTATCGCAACAGCCTGAAGCTGGCCGCGCTGACGACCGTGTTCGGTACCGCACTGATCTTCACCGGCGCATGGCTGGTCGAAAAGACGCGCGCCGCAGGATGGCTGCAATCGGGGCTGCATTCGGCCATCCGCTTTGCCGTGCTACTGCCGATGGCGGTGCCCGGCCTCGTGCTCGGTCTGGGCTACGTGTTTTTCTTCAACCATCCGGCCAATCCGCTCAACGGCCTGTATGGCGGCATGGCGCTGATGGTGATCTGCACGATCATGCACTGCGCCACGGCGGCGCACCTCACGTCGGTGGCGTCGCTGGGGCAACTCGATCCGGTGTTCGAGGCGGTGTCGGCCTCGCTCAAGGTGTCGGCGCTGCGCACGTACTGGCGTGTGACGCTGCCGATGTGCCTGCCGGCCGTGCTGTCGTGCGCGCGTTATCTGTTCGTGTCGGCCATGACCACTGTGTCGGCGGTGATCTTCCTCTACAGCCCGGACACCGTCCTCGCCTCCGTGGCCGTGCTGAACATGGACGACGCCGGCGACATCGGCCCTGCGGCGGCGATGTCCACGCTCATTCTGGTCACGTCGATCGTCGTATCGCTGCTGCTGGAGCTGGCCATGCGCGGCATCGTGCGCCGCACGCAGGCTTGGCGCACGGCGGCGCATTGAATTCGTAGTCTGTAACAGCAATAAAGCAGAAAGGAAGCAAGCACATGGGTGATTCCTCCCCAATCACGACGCGCCAGGCGGGCGCAGACCGCATCAACCCCGGCAGCACGCCCTTGCGCCTAGAGGCTGCTGTGCTCGACTGGGCCGGCACCGTGGTCGACTTTGGCTCGTTTGCGCCCACGCAGATCTTCGTGGAAGCGTTTGCGGAATTTGGCGTCGCCATCACGCTGGACGAAGCGCGCGGCCCGATGGGCCTGGGCAAGTGGGACCACATCCGCACGCTGTGCAACGACGGCGCCATCGCCGCGCGTTTCTCGCTTGCACATGGCCGCATGCCGACCGATGACGATGTCACGGCCATCTACAACCGCTTCATGCCGCTGCAGATCGAAAAGGTGGGTGCGCATTCCGCCATGATTCCGGGCGCGCTGGACACCGCCGCCGCGCTGCGCGAAGCGGGTTTGAAGATCGGTACGTGCTCCGGTTACCCGCGCGTGGTGATGGACCGCGTGATCGATCTGGCTGCCAAGGCCGGCTACACGCCCGACTGCGTGATCGCTTGCGACGAAGTGCCCCGCGCCCGCCCGTGGCCCGCGCAGGCCCTGCGCTGCGTGGTCGACCTTGCGATTGGCGATGTGGCCGCCTGCGTGAAGGTCGACGACACCGTGCCCGGCATCGAAGAGGGCCGCCGCGCCGGCATGTGGACCGTTGCGCTGCTGATGTCGGGCAACGCGCTTGGCCTGCCGTACGAGCAGTACACCGCGCTGTCTGCGGACGAGCGTGCGCGCCATCGCGTTGCCATCTCCGCCGGCTTTGCCGCCTGCCGCCCGCATTACGAGATCGATACGATTGCCGATCTGCCCGAAGTCGTGGCCGACATCAACCGCCGCCTCGCGCGCGGTGAACGCCCGCAGTGCATTTGAGTTTGTTGTCCTGTTTGTTGTCTTGTCCCCTGCATCACACCACACCGAGGAAACCATGACCGCACGTCTTTCCCTGCTGGCCGCCGCAATCACGTCGGCAACGATGGCGTTTGCCACGTCGGCGTTCGCCAAGACCACGCTGACCGTGTACACGGCGCTGGAAGCTGACCAAGTGAAGGCATACCAGGACGCCTTCGAGAAGGCCAATCCGGATATCGAAATCAAGTGGGTGCGCGACTCCACCGGCGTCGTCACCGCCAAGCTGCTGGCCGAGAAGAACAACCCGCGTGCCGACGTGGTGTGGGGCCTGGCCGCATCGAGCCTGGCCATCCTGGACAAGGAAGGCATGCTGACGCCGTACGCACCGGCCGATCTGTCGAAGATCGGTGCGACTTACCGCGACAAGGCCAACCCGCCGGCATGGGTGGGCATGGATGCCTGGGGCGCCGCCATCTGCTTCAACACCGTCGAAGCACAGAAGCAGAATCTGCCGAAGCCGACGTCGTGGGCCGACCTGACCAAGCCCGTGTATGCCGGCAAGATCGTCATGCCGAACCCGGCATCGTCGGGCACCGGCTACCTCGACGTGAGCGCGTGGCTGCAGATGATGGGCGAGCAGAAGGGCTGGGCGTACATGGACGCGCTGCACCAGAACATCGGCCAGTACACGCACTCGGGCTCCAAGCCTTGCAAAATGGCCGCCTCGGGCGAGTTCCCGATCGGTATCGCGTTCGAATACCGCGCGGTGAAGTCGAAGAAGGAAGGCGCCCCGATCGATATCGTGCTGCCGTCGGAAGGCCTGGGCTGGGACGTGGAAGCGACCGGCATCATGAAGGGCACCAAGAACCTGGAAGCGGCCAAGAAGCTGGCTGACTTCTCGGCAAGCCCGGCTGCGATGGCGCTGTACGAGAAGAACTTTGCCGTGGTCGCCACGCCCGGCTTCTCCAAGCCGGATCCGCTGCTGCCGGCCGACTACGAAAAGCATCTGATCAAGAACGACTTTGCGTGGGCCAGCGCCAACCGCGATCGCATCCTCGCCGAGTGGACGAAGCGCTACGACGGCAAGTCGGAGAAGAAGTAAGCGATGCAAGCTCCCGTAACTCAAGGGGGCCTGGATGCCAGCACCGACGTCGCCATCGTCGGGGCTGGCATTTTGGGCTTGGCGCACGCAGCCGCTGCCGTCAAACGCGGCCTGCGCGTGACGGTGTTCGAGCGCAGCGATATTGCCGTCGGTGCGTCCATCCGTAATTTTGGGCAGATGCTGGTGACTGGCCAGCCGCCCGGCATCATGCTGGACCTCGCGCGCGAAAGCCGCGCGCTGTATCTCGACTGGGCCGACAAGGCCGGCATCTTTGCGCGTGCGAACGGTGCGTTGCTGTTTGCCCGCAATGCCGCAGAAGAAGCCGTGCTGGACGAGTTCATGGCAACGCGTGCACCGGCCTTCGGCTACAACGTCAAGCTGCTGCGCAGCGCAGACCTGGCGAATCTTTACGATGGCCGCTTCCTGCGCCACCGCGCGGCGCTTCAGGGCTTTGATGATCTGCAGCTCTATTCGCGCGAAGCGATTCCGGCGTTGGCGTCGTGGCTTGCCACGCAAGGCGTGCGTTTCCATTTCGGCACGCTCGTGCGCCATGTGGAAGGCGGCCGGCTGGAGACAACCGCCGGCGTGTGCAACGCCCAGCGCGTCGTCGTCTGCAGCGGTCACGATTACCAGACGCTGTGTGCTGACCAGCTTCGCGCGCTGCAACCGCAGGTTTGCCGCCTCCAGATGCTGCGTGTCACGCCCGAAGACGGCTTCCGCCTGGAACACGCCGTGCTGACCGGCCTGTCATGCACGCACTACGGCGCATTTGCGGATCTGCCGACCGCCCAGGCACTGGCCATGCAGATCGAGCATCAGCGCCCCGAGCTGGCGCGTCATGGCATTCACCTGTTGGTCAGCCCGACGCCCTATGGCGACTGGATCGTTGGCGATTCGCACGACTACGGCCAGGACGCGCGCCCGTTCAACGCCGAGTCGGTCGACAACATCATGCTGGATCTCGCACGGGACACCTTTGGAGCCAAGCTGCGCGTGGTCGAGCGTTGGCAGGGCGTGTACGGCGCGAAGTGCCGTGTGCCGGGCAGCGGCGCATTCTCCATTACCCGCGTCGATGACCGCACCACAGTCGCGCTGATGCACAGCGGCATTGGCATGAGCGTGGGCCCGGCGCTGGCGCATCGGCATATGGATGCGCTGGTCGACGGCACCGAGCTGCCGCAGTGGACACCGCCGGCAAGCGTGCCCGCAGACGTGGCCGCCTGACATAGCTACTGTTCAGTGCAGACGCCCGCATGGTTCACGCCGGGCGGGCGTTCTTGTTTTCAGGCAGGAAAGAGTTCGACGATGGGCCAGCCGCGCGATTCGGCCACGGCACGCAAAGTGCTGTCGGGGCTCACGGCCACCGGATGCGAAACGGCTTCAAGCAGCGGCAGGTCGTTGCGTGAATCGCTGTAGAACACGGTGCGCGAGAAGTCCGTCATGCGCTGGCCGCGCTGTGCGAGCCATTCCGTGACGCGCACGATCTTGCCCGCGCCAAACGTGGCCGTGCCGAGCGGGTTACCCGTGAAGGCGCCATCGCTCTGGCCGTTGAGGGTCTCGCCTTCCACCGCCAGCAGATGTGGCACGTTGAACGCGGCGGCAATCGGCTCGGCCAGGTAGCGGTGCGTGGCGGTGACGATGCAGCAAAGATCGCTGGCGCGCAGGTGTGTGTCGACCAGTTTCCGTGCGCGCGGCAGCATGGCTGGCGTGATGATGTCGCGCAGGAACGTCGCACGCCAGGCGTCTAGCCGCGTACGCGGGTGCTGGGCCAGCAGGCCGAGCGAGAAGCGCGCGTGTCGCGCAAAGTCGAGCGTGCCGTCGCGGTACTCTCGCATCCACCGTTCGTTGGCTTGCTCAAAGAGGCTTCGATCCACCGCGCCCTGGGCGACCAGGAAGCGGCCCCATTCGTATTCGCTATCAATGGGTAGCAGGGTGTGATCCAGGTCGAACAGGGCAAGCGATTGCATACAACGGGCGGCCAGGGGCGGTTGAAAAACCGCGAAGTTACGGCCCTAGCGCGTCGCGGCTGTGTCCATTGCCATAACTTTGGCGATGAACGCATCGGCCTTTTTCTCGGGTGCGTGGGCCAACTGCGGGTCCAGGCGGTCAAGAAACGCGCGTACCAGCCGTGCGTCCTTGCGCTCCTTCAGGAAGTACAGGTATTCGTGAATGACTGGCGCGTTGCCGGCAAACGGCAGCACGCGCACGTCGGGCCGGCGCGGTGCTTCACGTGCGGGAACGATGCTGCAGCCCAGCCCCAGGCTGACTGCTTCGTAAATGGCTTCCCGGCTGCCGATGATGCTCGTGCTGGCAGGCTCGATGCCGGCCGCGGCAAACGCGTCTTCGGTGACGCGGCGGGTGACGGAGCCCGGTTCGCGCATCAGCAATTGGCAGCCGGCAACGTCATCCAGGGTGACGCTCGGGCGACGTGCAAGTGGGTGGTCCAGCGGCACCACCAGCACCATCGTGTCTTCGGCCAGCGTGATGCGATGCAGCCGTTCGTCATCCACGGCGTGAGACGAAACAGCCAGGTCGATACGCACCTCCGAGAGCGCCTCGAGCATCTGCTGCGAGTTGCCGAATTCGATGGTGATCTCGATGGTGGGATGGCGTGCGCGAAACGCCGCCACGCTGGGCAGGATGTAGTACGGGCCCGTGGCGCCCACGCGCAGGTTGCCGGTGCGCAGATCACCGGCATTGCGCAGGAGAAAATCGACGTCGCCTTCTTGCTGCGCGAGGCGCTCGACGATAGGCATGAGGCTCACGCCCAGGTCGGACAGGTCCAGCCGGCTGCCGCGGCGGTGAAACAGTTCCACGCCGTACATCTCTTCCAGTTGGCGGATACGTCCGGTCACGGTCGGCTGCGACAGGCGCAGGCGCTTGGCGGCCGACGTGACGCTGCCCTGGCGCGCCACCTCGAAGAACGACATCAATAGATCGCCCAGCATGCTTGTGTTTCCCTGATATGTCTTTTTTGATCGTCAGGCGCCCAGTCTAGGCAGCGTTTGTGACGCTACATGCGGTGAAACCTTACGGTCAGCCATGGGCAGACGCGCGGGCGGCGGCGATTGCCACGCGCAAGTCGACGTGGCGTGGGTCGCATCGAAAAGGAAGGGCGCGCGAGGACGGGGCGGGCGCACATCGTGCTACCGTGTCCACCTATGCGCGTAATAGAGGAGAGACCATGCCGGTGCTGAAGGTCGATGTCGTCACGGCAGAAGAACGGCTGTACGAAGGCAACGCCAAGTTTGTGGTGATCCCCGGCACCGAGGGCGAACTGGGCATCCTGCCCGGCCATGAACGTCTGCTGACGCGCATGCGCCCGGGCAGTGTCCGCGTCACGCAGGAGAACAACGAAGAAGTGATCCTCTTTGTAGCCGGCGGCTTTGTCGACGTGCAACCGGAGCAGGTGATCGTGCTGGCAGACACCGCCGTGCGCGCACACGACCTGGATGAAGCGAAAGCGCAGCAGGCCCGCAAGGCGGCTGAGGAGCTTATGCAGAACAGCCAAAGCAAATTCGACTACGCACGCGCGCAGGCGGAGTTGGCCGAAGCCGTCGCGCAACTGGCCGCCATCGAGCGTTTGCGCAAGCGCCGCCGCTGAGGCTTGGCCTTCACAAGAAAGGGGCCATGCCGCCCTGCACCACAACGGCGCTGACGTGTCGTCCCACCAGGGGTGGGGTAAAGAACCGCGCCGGTTCTCCGTTTTAGAGCAGAACGATCGAATTTCCCGCCGAACGTCGTCCCACAGACGTGATCGGTTCTGCCGGTTCTGCTGATGTCGCTGCTTGTTGTGATTGCCCGTGCGCTTGGGCTTGGTTGCTTGAAACATCCGAGTGCAGAGCATGTGTTCTCGTTGCCAATGCGCTTGCCGTGCGCGCTGCTTGACCCGAGCCGAATTGCGCAAATGTTTGCGGTGGCGGTTACGTTGCTTTCCACGACAGCGCTGGCCCAAACAGACGCGACAGACCTGACCGCGTTGCCTATCGAACAACTCATGCAGGTGCAGGTCGTCACCGGCGCATCCAAGTACGCGCAAGCCGCGAATGAGGCGCCCGCCAACGTTTCGGTCATTACCGCGGCGGACATCAAAGCCTATGGCTGGCGCACGCTGGCCGACATCCTGGGGAGCCTTCCAGGGCTCTACACCAACTACGATCGCAGCTACAACACGCTTGGGGCGCGCGGCTTTCTGCGGGCGGGCGACTACGACACCCGCTTCCTGTTGCTGATCGACGGCCATCGCACCAACGATCCGATCTTCGATCAGGCAGCCGTCGGGACCGAAGCCATCCTCAACGTCGACCTGATCGAGCGGGTGGAGTACGTGCCCGGAGCGGGCTCGGCGGTGTACGGGTCGAACGCGCTGTTCGGTGTGATCAACATCATCACCAAGCGCGGCCGTGACATCGACGGCGTGCAGGCCAGTGCATCGACCGGCAGCGCCAATGCGCGCGATGCCCGCCTGACGTGGGGTAAGCGAGCCGAGAACGGTGCCGAGTGGCTGCTGTCGGCCAGCGTGAGCGATGCCCCGGGCCGCGACCTGTACTTTGCCGAGTTCAATGAGCCCGGCGTGAGTGACGGTGTGGCCCGCGGCATGGATTTCGACCGCGCCAAGCGTCTGTTTGCCAAGGGCAGTTTCGGCGAGTTCGGGATGACCTTCGGCTACGTCGATCGGACGAAGGGCGTGCCCACTGCGCCGTACAACCAGAGCTTCAACGACCCGCGCTCGCGCGCTGTCGATACGCGGCAGATATTCAACGGCACCTGGCAGCACGCACTGGACGACACGACCGACGTGTCTGCGCGGCTATTCTGGGGGCGGTATGCGTCGCTGGGCGATTACACGTACAACCCGCCCCCGGCCGGCATCAACCGCGATGTGTTCGATACCGCGTGGTACGGCACGGAACTCAAGCTCGTGACGCGCCGTATCGAACGCCATACGCTGGTCATGGGTACCGAGCTGCAACGGGATTACCGTGATGCAATGCGTAATTTCGATACGGTGCCCTACGTCAGTTACCTGGACGACCATCGCACCAACAACCGCGTGGGCGCATACGTGCAGGACCAATTCATGCTCCATCCGGATTGGGTGCTGGATACGGGCCTGCGCTACGACCATACGAGCTTCACGCCGGGCATCTTCAGCCCACGTGTGGGCCTGATCTGGCATGCCGCCCCAACGACCACCGTCAAGGCGATCTACGGCATGGCCTATCGCGCGCCGAACGATTACGAATTGAACTATCAGAGCAGTGCCCCCGGCGGCCAGCAGGCTACCCACGGGCTGTCGGCCGAACGCATCCGTACGTATGAAGCGGTTGTCGAACAGCAAGTTGCCGCAGGCGGCAAAGCCACGTTGTCGGTGTTTCAGAACAACGTTTCCAACCTGATCAGCCAGAGCGAAGACCCGAACACCGGGCTGCTCTTCTTCAGCAACGTGGCGCGCGTGCGCACACGGGGCGCAGAACTCGGCTACGAGCAGAACTGGCCGGGCGGCACGCGCCTGCGCACGAGCTACAGCTTCCAGCGTTCCGAAGACATCGACAGCGGCCAGACGCTGGCCAATTCGCCGCGTCACATGCTCAAGATCAATGCCACCGCGCCCGTGTGGCGTGACGACTGGCGCGCAGGGATCGAGGCGCGATACATCAGTAACCGGCTGACGACCACGGGCCAAGTGGGCGGTTACTGGATCGCCAACCTGACCTTGCTGGCGGCGCAGCTGGCACCCAATCTGGAGATGTCGGCCAGCGTCTACAACCTGTTCGATCGACGCTACGCCGATCCGGCCGGGCCGGAGCAACCGCAGCCATCCATCGAGCAGGATGGCCGTACTTTTCGCGTGAAATTCACCTACACCTTCCGATGAACACCCCGCACGGCACCGTCCGACGCGCCCGAAGACCAGGCCCGCGCAGGTTATGTGCGGCGCTGGGCGCCGTGCTGGCTGGCGTGGTGTGCATGGGCGCCACGCACGCGCAGATGCAGGCCAGCGAGGTGCAGGTCAAGGCAGCGTTCATCTACAACTTTGCGCTGTTCACCAACTGGCCGGCCGATGCCATCCAGGCCGACGCCCCGATGGTGTTGTGCGTGACAGCACAGCATCCGTTGCAGGCAGCCTTGGAAAAACTGACAGGAAAACCCGTGCGCGGACACCGCCTGGAAATCCGAAAGATCAATGACGGTACCGTTGCCGGCTGCCATGTCCTGGTGTTTGATGCGCGTGCTTCGAACGGCGTGCGTGTCGATCCGGCCACGCCCATGCTGACGGTGTCCGACAGCCCTAAAAACCAGCGCGCACCCGGCAACCCCGAACCGATGATCGCGTTGACGCTGCATGACGATCGCGTGGTCTTCGACATCGATGCAGTGGCCGCGCGGCAAGCCCATCTGCAACTCAGCTCACAACTGCTGCGCCTGGCGAGGACCGTGCAATGAGCCTGTACGTTACGACCCCTCGGCCCCGCCTGGGGCACTCCGTGGTGCGAGCCAATATGGCCGGTGCCGGTGCGGCACTGACCATTGCCGGCTTCCTGCTCATCGTGTTCCAGTTCATCGCGCTGCATGCGGCGCTGGTGCGCGATGTGCATGTGCAGGCGCGCATCGTCGGTGCCAACAGCGTGGCCGCGCTGCTTTTCAATGACCGCCGCGCGGCAGAAGAAACGCTGGGCGCTCTGGAGGCATCGCCGTCACTGCGCGCTGCCGGCATTTTCAGCGCGCTGCGCAAGCCGCTGGCGCTGTATCAGCACGGCGATGCCGCGCCCGTGCGCGCACCCGATGCCGCCATGCTGCGCGAGTCGGCTGTATCGACGCTCACCACGCTGGAGGTGGTGGAGCCCGTGGAATCGGAGCGCCGCGTAATCGGCTACGTGGTGGTGCGCTCCAGCCTGAGCGAGCTGTACATGCAACTGCTCGGCTATGCGGTGCTGACCGTATCGGTGGGCATCGGTGCAATGGGCCTCGCGTATCTGGTGATCGCCCGCATGCGCCGCGCGGTGCTGCAGGCAGAGGCGCACCTGGACTACCTGGCCCACATCGATTCGGTGACGGAACTGCCGAACCGGCACGCCTTCAACGAACGCCTGCAGGTGTCGCTCAAGCGCGCAGGCCAGACGGGGGCGGTTGGGCTGCTCCTGCTGGATCTGGACAACTTCAAGGTCGTCAATGACACGCTGGGCCACAACAATGGCGACCGCCTGCTGCGCCAGGTTGCACGGCGGCTGAACGACGTGATCGAGCAGGCCAACCTGCGCGCGGTGCTGTGCCGCATCGGCGGAGACGAGTTCGCGGTGATCGCAGAGTTGTCGGGCCGTGCACAGATTGCCGAGACAGAAGCGGCAACGCTGGCCGATGGGTTGGCCAAGCGCATTCTTGCCGCGCTGGGGGCGCCGTTTTCACTCGACCTGCATCAGATCTACGTCACGGCCAGCGTGGGCGTGAGCCTGTATCCGCATGACGCACGTGACGTGCAGGTGCTCACGCGCAACGCCGACACGGCGATGTATCACGCCAAGAACCACGGCAAGAATGCGGCCGCCAGCTTTACGTCGGAGATGGACCAGCAGGCGCGCCGCCGCCTGCGCGTGGAAGCCGATCTGCGCCGGGCGCTCGACCGCGAAGAGTTGTTGCTGGCCTACCAGCCGCAGGTGCGCCTGAGCACCGACGATGCTCACGACGCGGTGATCTCCAGGGCGAACGTCTACGGCGTGGAAGCACTGGTGCGCTGGCGCCATCCCGAGATCGGACTGATTGGCCCGGGCGAGTTCATCGCCGTGGCGGAAGAAACCGGGCTGATCGTGCCGCTTGGCCTGTGGGTGCTGCGTACCGCGTGCCAACAGGCGGTGCGCTGGATGCGCGAAGACGGCGTCACGCTGCGGGTGGCCGTCAACCTGTCGGCTCGACAGACGCGCGACCCGGCGCTCGTGGAAAACGTCATGGACGTGCTGCGCGAAACCGGCATGCCGCCGCATCAGCTCGAGCTCGAAATTACGGAGAGCGTGCTGATGGAAGACATCGAAGCCAACATCGCGCTGCTCGAATCCCTGCACGCGGCCGGCATCAGCCTGTCGATCGACGATTTCGGCACCGGGTATTCGTCGCTGGCGTATCTGCAGCGTTTTCCGATCCAGAAGCTCAAGATCGACCGCAGCTTTGTGCAGCGCATGCCCGGCGACGGCGAAGCCATTGCCGGCGCGGTGATCGCCATGGCCCACAGCCTGCGCATGCAGGTGGTGGCCGAAGGCGTGGAAGACCCCGAGCAGCTCGCGTTGCTGCGCGACGCCGGATGCGACCTGGGGCAGGGCTACCTGTTCTCGCGCCCGCAGCAAGCCGACGCGTTGATGGCCTGGCTCAACCGACTGGACAACGCTGCGGACAGCGGCACCGCTGCGTATGCCGAAGAGGAGGTGGTGCCGAGCGCGTCGTTGCCGTCGTCGTTGGCGGGGTAGCAGCTATACAGACGCTCAAGCAGCCGCCCGTCGCGCCGCCCGCGTAGCCCAGGCCGTCAGCACGACCACGGCCGCGAGGATGATGCCCGTGGCGCCCAGCGTCTGCGGCGCGACCACTTCATCGGCGAGCCATGCGCCCATCAGCAGGGCGATGGGCGGGTTCACATACACATAGCTTGTCGCCATGACGGTGGACACGCGTTCCACCAGCGCCATGTAGGCCGTGAATGCGATGGCCGAACCGAACACCACAAGGTAGCCCCACGCAAGCGCGGCGTGCATGCCGATGTGGCTGGGCCACGCTTCGCCGGTGAGCAGGCTGAGCACCACGAGCGCCACGCCGCCAAAGGCCATCTCCAGTACAAAGGCCGTCATGCCCTTGGGCATGTCGATGCGCTTGGAGAGCTGCGAGCCGAACGACCATGACGCAATGGCGGTGGTCAGCGCCAGCACGCCGACCGTGCTGGCCTGAAACTCCGCTCCGCGAAACAGCACCGCAATCCCGATGCTGCCCAGCGCGATGGCGCCAATCTCATATGCACGCAGGCGGCCGCCGGCCAGCAGCGTCCAGAGTGTGGAGAACAGCGGCATCGACGCGATCATCACCGTGGTCGCACCCGACGAGATGGTCTGCTCGGCCACCGCCGTCATGCCCATGCCGCCCACCAGCATGAACGCGCCGATCAGCGCGCAGTTGCGGACCTGGCGCAACGTCGGCCGTTCTTCGGGCCGCTTGCGCTGTCGCAGGATGACCAGCGGGGCGAGCAGCAACGCCGCAGCCAAAAAACGCGAGCCCATCATCAGAAAGGGCGGCAGATCGGTCAGCGCAAAACGGATGGCGAGATACGTTGTGCCCCACACCACGTAGGTGATGAGCAGGCACAGGGCGATGAAGGGGGACATGACGGAACCTCTGCGAGGAAGTCCCGATGCTACTCAAGGCGGCCTTATGCGCAAAACGAGTTTTGTTATCGCTCGTTGTGAGCATTGTTAGCAAGCAAGTGAGCTGAGGCGTATGTGGGTTTGAGACTGCCATCACGCGGTTCCACACCTCGCGCTCGGAGTGATGAACCCCGCGTGCCGAGTTTGGAACCCCATGCACGGCGTTCAGAACCTCAATGTCGGTGTTCGAAGTACGAGATATCGAGGTTCGGAACGACGCCGGTCACGTTCCGAACGCCGACGGTGGAGTTCGGAACCGCAAGCATGGAGTGTCCAACCCCAACGGTCGGGTTCGGAACGCCAAGCCTGACGTTCCGAACCTTGCAGGCCAGTCAGATGACCCGGAACCCGTGCGTTCCGTCGCGCCGCAGCTGCTCGACCAGCCCGAACTCCCAATCGAGATAGGCCTGCATCGCGGTACGCGGTGCGCTCGTGCCTTCATACGGGCGGCGGTAGCGGTCGATGCGGTCTGAGGCCAGGCGGGTCTCGCCGGTTTCAATGGGCAGGCCGGCGGCCACCCATGTTGCAGTGCCTCCGTCGAGCACCCACACCTCGGCCTGCGTCAGCTTGGCAAGGTCGGCGGCGGCAAAGCGGGCGAGCTGGCTGGAGCCGCACGTCAGCACGTAGCGGCGGGCCGCCGGGATGCGCGCCAGCGCTGCGGGCAAGTCTGAGCGTACGGCAAACCACGCACCCGGAATATGCCGCGCAACGTAGTTGGCGCTGCGCGTGACGTCGATGACGGCGGTGTCGCCCGCTTCCAGCCAGCCGGCCAGGGCGCGGGCGTCGACCGTGCGCACGGCGGGGAGCGGCGGGGCAGGTGTCTGCCACGTCCCGGTGACGCTGCGCGCGCTCGCGTCGACCGGATCGACGACATAAACCTCCCAGCCCATCTGTGCGAGCCACGAGGCGGACATGTCGGCACGCACGCCGTCGTCATCGGCCAGGACGATGCGGGCGCCGCGCACGGCGGCGGTGTGGTCCGTTTCCTGCACGAGCTGGCCGCCGGGCGCGCTGGCAAAGCCGGGCAGGTGGCCGGTGGCATATTCCTCGGGTGTGCGCACGTCGAGCTTGTAGACCGTGCGGTCCGGGGTCTCGAGTTTGGCAACCTCAGCCAGCGCAATGCGCGGCACGTTGGCGCGTTCGGCCACGGCGCGCGCATCGGCCTGTGCCTGCGCGCGTGATTCGGCAGACACGTCCTGCGGATGACGGCGGTTGGCGCCATGGTCCAGCACCTGATCGGCCAGCAGCCAGCCGATGGTGCCATTGCGCAGTGCCGCCACCGGGTTGGGGATGCCGGCATTCACCAGCGATTGCGTGCCGATGATGCTGCGCGTGCGTCCCGCGCAATTGACGATGACCTGCGTGCTCGGGTCCGGTGCCAGCTCGCGGATGCGCAACACCAGCTCGGCACCCGGCACGCTCGTCGCCGTGGGGATGCTCATGGTCTGAAACTCTTCATAGCGGCGCGAATCGACGATCACCACGTCGCGCTTGGCATCAAGCAGCGCCTTGACCTCCTGCGCGCTGAGCGACGGCGTGTGGCGGTGCGCCTCCACGTATTCGCCAAAGGATTTGCTCGGCACGTTCACGTCTTGGAACACCTCGCCGCCGGCTGCGCGCCAGCCATCGAGTCCGCCTTCGAGCAGGTACACGCGCGTATAGCCGAGTTCAGCCAGCTTGGCCGCCGCGCGCGGGGCGAGGTCCACGCCATCGTGCACGCCGTACAGCACGATCAACGTGTCGCGGCGCGGAATGCGCGACCACGCTTCCAACTCCAGCCGGGAGAGCGGCAGGTTGGCTGCCCATAGCGGATGCGCCTGGGCATACGGGTCTTCCTCGCGGACGTCGACCAGTGCAATCTCCTTGCGGGCCAGCAGGGCGGCGCGCACGTCGGCATACGCCAACGTCGGGACGTGGGTTTCGGCCAGCGGTGCAGCGACCGGCGATTCGATGGCGTCGATAGCGTCGATGGTGGTACTCATGATGCGGGCGTGTCCTTGGAACGGTCCCAGAGATTGGGCAGATGGGTATTCGAATAGCCGGAGACGAACGGCTTGCGCTCGCCGTCTTCCGTGTAGACGGAACGGTGGATGCCGCCGATGTTGCCGCCGTAGACGTGGATGCTGATCGAGGTGCGATCGTCAAAGGCGTTGTGCACGCGGTGGATGTCCCCCACGCGCGGCGAGACGTGTTCTACAGCGCCCGGCTCCAGGCGGATGGCCGGGCCGTCGGGTTGGGGTTTGCCTTGCGCGTCGAGCTTGAACGGCTGCGAGTATTCAGCGCCGCGCAGCATGCCGATCAGGCCCCACGTGGTGTGGTCGTGAATGGGTGTGCGCTGGCCCGGGCCCCAGACAAAGCTGACGATGGAAAAGCGCTCGCCGGAATCGGCATGCAGGAGGAACTGCTGGAAGTGCTCTGGGTGCGGCTGCGAGTATTCAGCGGGCAACCAGTCGTCGCGGGCGACGAGCGCACCGAGCAGGGCACCGGCGCGCGAGAGGATTTCGGCTTCGGTCGGTTGCTGATCCAGCAGGCGCGACAGCGCCGTCACGAACTCACGCAGCGGCGCGATGGACTGTGTTTGTACGGGTGCCGCAGAGGAAGCAGCAGCGGAAACGGTGGCGAGTGCAGGCGTGCTCATCGACAGGTTCCTGGTGTGGGATTTTTGGGCATCTTGCTGGACTTGGTTGGCGGCGTCCAGCTAAACCCCGAGCGCAGTGCGGCCGGCTGCCAGCAGGATGGAGTCGTTCTGCGGCGTGTGAATGCGGCTGCACAGCACATCGCGATAATGGCGCTCGAGCGGGTTGCGGCGCGACAGGCCGTGATTGCCGGACAGCTGCAGCGCCAACTCCACGGCGCGGATCGCGTTGGCGGTGACGGTGTACTTGAGCAGCCCGCTGTCGGTGATGGAAAGCGGCGCGCCCGCATCGGCGGCTTCGGCTGCATGATCGAGCAGCACGCGGTTGGTTTGCAGCGCGGCGGCAACCTCGCCCACCACTTCCTGCATGCGCGGCAGCGTGGCCAGCGGCCCGCCCAGGTTGGCCGGTGCCCGCGTGTTCAGAAACTGGATGAGCCAGTCGCGCGCGGCCTGCGCCACGGCGTCGTACAGGCTGCCGAGCAGCACGTTCATCCATGCTTGCTGGTCGAGTTGCGCGCCCGTGTCGGCTTGCGCGGCACTGTGCGCTGCCCATTCCGAAGCAGGGCGGATATCGACGGCGTGGTCGAGCGGAATCTCCACATCTTCGAGGATGACGTCGTGGCTGCCCGAGGCACGCAAGCCGAGGTGGTTCCAGGTTTCTTCGATGCGGATACCCGGTGTTTCCGGCAACGGACGCGGCACGAGAAAAATCCCCACGCGCGGCTCGGCTTCATCGGTGCGGCCCCACACGGATAGCCAGCGCAGGGCAGGGCTGCCGGTGCTGTAGAGCTTGCGGCCCCGGATGCGCCAGCGATTGCCGACACGCGTTGCCACTGTGGCGGGCAAACCGCCGCGTGCGGGCGTGCCGAGGTCCGGCTCCACGCGCAGCGCGTTGATGAGCGCGCCTTCATTCAGCGCAGTCGCAAACACCTGTTGCCGAACATGCGCGGGCCAGCGCGTATCGGCACGTGCGATGGCGCGGTGCTGCAGGTACGTCATCGTCAGCACAAGCGCAGTGGCTGCATCGGCATGCGCGATGGACGCAATGATCTGGCGTGCCGTCTGCAGGCCGGCGCCGCCACCGCCATGCGTTTGCGGGATGACCTGTGCAATCAGGCCCGAGGCGTGCAGCAGCGCGAAGTTGTCGTGCGGGAAGTTGCCCTGCAGATCATGCTCTGCGGCTGACGCGGCCAGCTGCGGAGCAATGGTGGCCAGCGCTTCGGCAAGCCGGTCGGGCGGCGTTGGCAGGCGATGCAAGGGAGCAGGCGACATGGCGATGCAATGTGCGAAGCAAGTGGCATTGGCGCACAGCGTATCCGGGTTGCCAGGCGCCACGAACGACCTATGCCGTATATGCAGCGTTGAAATTATTCGTTAGTGCAATGCGGGTGGTGACGTAACTTCATTCGCATTCATGGCGGGGCGCAA
>Ga0316228_1001705_pt1 | contig 21432 bp, 13 predicted proteins | sample TBH18021metaG_FD_206005 | JGI IMG/M metagenome (GOLD analysis project Ga0316228, IMG submission 206005) | Freshwater microbial communities from Trout Bog Lake, Wisconsin, USA - TBH18021 | ecosystem: Environmental > Aquatic > Freshwater > Lake > Hypolimnion/Profundal zone | place: USA: Wisconsin... | reverse complement strand
GCCGGTCGCCCAATGGCGACGAACGGCCAATACTTGTATGCATGCGATCCATTTCCGCCGCCGACTACGCCTCATTTACCGCCAGCGGCCAGTCCGCAGGCAGATCAACGAAGCTCTGGCTCAGCTGATTCAGAGTCTTCCGAACTGCCTGCGCGATAATGTTCCAGCCCTTGCCCCGCGTCATTTGGGTACTCCGCTTTGCTGCCGCGGCAATGCGCGGCATTGCCTGGCCTGTTACCGTTCACGGCCTTGGGGCCGCTCAGGCTCACCATAAGCCTCATGCAAATTAGAATACCCTCCGCAAAAAGCAAGCCAATGGTTACAAAAAATTTTTCCCAACTTACTGACTTCCATGGGGTCAGTTGCTCCCACATGCCATCTACGAATGCCGGTTTATCTGCGCCAATCCAATCCCGCGGAGCAAGGCTAAGGCGGCCGCACCCGTTCCTAAAGGGTGAGCCCGCCCAGGCGGAAAAGGGACTGGCAGAGGGTTCCATTGCCACGATGATGTTATACGCACAAAGATGGAACGGCGGCTGAGGCCTATCGGCCATAGGCTGAGCCGACGCCATGGGCGGTGGCGGGTCCCAGACTTTCGGGACAGACGTTGAACGCTGGAACCGGGCGGCTAGGAGCCGGATTTGACTCTTCGCCGGCCCGGCCAAAATCTGCGCGTTCTGGCCATATATTCCCGATACTCCTGGCCGTGACTGGCCAGCAGATAGCGTTCCTCCCGGCGTGCTTCCCACTGCAGCAGGAGAATATGCACCAGGCCGACACCGATCATGGTCGGGGAACAGACGGCCACCATGGAGCAGAGCATGAGCAACGAGGACAATGCGTAGATGGGATGGCGGACATAGGCGAAAGCGCCGGTGACGATGAGCGGGGGGCGCTCGTGGGGATCTATACCCATGCGCCAGGCGCTGCCCATGCGCCGCCAGCAAAGCCGCGTGGCGACATAGGCGGCCAGGGCAATCACCACGCCGGCCCAGGCCAGCCAGGGCATGGTCCAGAGGCGCAAAGCCAGTGGCCAGTGATGCTCGGGGTGGGGCACAAACGCCGTGGCCATGGGGATGCCAATCCATAGCGTCACAGTGGGAATCCAGACGATGCGCAATAGCCTGCCCAAAGGCTCCGGGGGCACCAAGTTGGCGCGGCCGCCATGGCGGCGCGTCTGGAACACCATGTACAATACGCGCCCCCAGTAGAACAGGACGAGCAAGGCAATGATAAGAGCGGGCCAGTTGTACGGCATAGGCTACTTGCTCAAGCGCCTGCGCGGCAGGCACTTGCACCAGCCACAGGGGCGTTATTCTTGTGTAGTAAGGAGCGAAGCGTACACGCATCGCACAAGCACCGCAAGAAAGCCCAGAGGCACGCCCAAGGCGCTACCGGGAACCTCCGGCACAGGCGTCGCAGGCGCCTGTGCCGGCCGGGGCTAATAACTTCCCTCATCCAATTTAACCTTCCCCCGGAAGACCCAGTAAATGCTGAGGGTATAGGCGAGCACCAGCGGCATGCCCACCAGAGCGATGATCAACATGATCTTGAGGGTCAGCGGTGATGAGGCCGCGCCATAGATGTCAAGGCTGTTGGCGGGAAAAGGATTGGAGCAGAGCATGTTGGGGAAAAGACCGATGGCCAAGAGCGCCATAAGGCAGGCGATGGCGAAACAGGAGGAGACAAAGGCGTTGAAATCGCGTTTGTGATATATCTGGCGGGGGATGTTGGCGATGGCCAGCATGTTGAGCAGGGCCACGAAACCAAGCCAGGGGCGGGCGTGGAAGGGCTGGGCCATGCGCGGCACAAAGAGGAGCGTAGCCATGGTGGTGGTGGCGTAGCAGATAATGAAGAAGATCATGGTGTTGTGGACCCAGGCGCGAACCCGGTCGTGCAATTGGCCCTCGGTCTTCATCACCAGGTAGATAGATCCGTGCATCATGAACAGAGCCACGGTGGTGACCGCCACCAGCAACGCGTAGGGATGCAGAAGATTCCAGAAACCGCCGGCGTAGTAGTGCCGGGCATCCAGGGGAATTCCCCAGGCGAGATTGCCCACCAGCACGCCCATAAGAACGCTGGCCAACAGGCTGCCGACGAAAAACCCCGCGTCCCAGAATCGCCGCCAGCCTTCGTGGATCTGCTTGGAGCGGAATTCGATGGAGACGGCGCGGAAAATCAACGCCGTCAGAACCAGCATGAGCGGCAGGTAGAGGCCAGAAAAAAGCGTGGCATAGACATTGGGGAAGGCGGCGAAGAGGGCCCCGCCGCCGGTCACCAGCCAGACCTCATTGCCATCCCAAACCGGGCCGATGCTGTTGAGCATAAGCCGGCGATCCTTGTCGGTCCTGCCAAACAGGTGCAGAATCCCCACGCCCAGGTCAAAACCATCGAGCATGGCGTATCCGAAGAACAAGACCACCATCAAAACGAACCAGATTAAGTTAAGATCCATGGCTTGACCTTTGGTAATTGCCTGATGACGACAAACCTATGCGCCTACACTCCCGCCCGGTCGCCGTGGAGAGCCGGCCCGGCGGCATGCACCGCTTCCTGCGGACCCTGGCGGATCTTGTGATCCAAAAGATAAATGAAGAGCACGAAGAGCAACAGGTACATGACGGCGAACATCGCCAAACTGGCCCAGATCTGCGCCGCGTTGGCGCCGGGCGAGACGGCGGCCTGAGTCTTCATCAGCCCGTAAACTATCCACGGTTGGCGCCCCACCTCGGCGCTGAACCAGCCAAGCTGATTGGCAGCCTGGGGCAGAACCACCGCGAATACACAAATACGCAGGAACCAACGCTTGTCCCATAGCGTCTGCCGCCACCAGAAGAAGCCACCGGCCAGGCTCAGGACTATCAGCAACATGCCGATAGCCACCATGATATGGTAGGTCTGGAAAACCGGGTTGACGGGCGGGCGCTCGGCGGCCGGGAAGTCGGCCAGGCCGGTCACCGGCGTGGCGGCATCGCCGTGGATCATCCAGCTAAGAAGGCCGGGAATACACAGGCCCCCGCGAACTTCTCCGGCGACGTTCGTAGCGGCAGAAGCCGGCGGAACGTACCAACCGAACAGGTACATGCCGGCGGGACTGGTCTTCCAGTGGCCTTCGAAAGCCGCCATCTTGGCCGGCTGATTGACAGCGACGCCTTTGGCGCTGGCATGGCCGCTGAGCAACTGGAGGAGCGCGCCGGCCAGGGCCACGCTCAAAGCCACGCGGATGGAGGCCTTGGCGAATTCGACATGGCGTTTTTTGAGGAGATAGAAGGCGGAAACGCTCAAGACCATCCACGCCGCCGTCTGCCAGGCACCCATGAGAGTATGGCCAAGGCGGTCGAGGGTGGAATGATTAAGGACAACCTGGATGAAATCGACGACCTCGGCCCGGGGCACGCCGCCAGGTCCGGGCACGATGTGGTATCCGGCGGGCGTCTGCATCCAGGAATTGGCGACGATGATCCAGACGGCGGAAAACATGGAGCCGGTGGCCACCAGCAAAGTGGCCACAAAGTGCATTTTTTTGCCGACGCGGTCCCAGCCGAAAATCAGCACGGCAAGGAAGCCGCTCTCCAGGAAGAAGGCAAAAATGCCTTCGGCGGCCAGGGCGCTGCCGAAGACGTCGCCAACGTAGCGGGAGTAGTCGGCCCAGTTGGTGCCGAACTGGAACTCCATGACAATGCCGCTGGCGACGCCGATGGAAAAAATGAGGGCGAAGACCTTCACCCAGAATTTAGTCATCTGGTGGTAAAGTTCCTTGCCGGTGCGGAGCCACATGGACTCCATGATTACCAGAATTAGCCCCAGCCCTATGGACAAAGGCGGGAATATATAATGAAAAGCGACGGTCAAAGCGAACTGCAACCGCGAGAGCATGCTTGCATCCATCGATGCACCTCCTGAATAAGCAGATTATAGGGTCTTTTATTTCGTACCGCCAGAGGACGACAAGAACTACATCGCCCCCATGGGGCCAAGGAAATGCAGAGACCGGCAATTCCGGCCGGCGAATTCCCCAGCGAAGGTGGGTCTATTACCGGCGACTGCGACTTGTTCCTGGGCGATTACGCGTGCTGCGTGAAATGGGCGATTCCTGGCTGGGCGATACGGCGATAGTCGGACAGGGTCATCCGGACGGCTTCATCGTGCGAGCCGGTCTGAAAAACCACCTCACGCTGTCCGAAAAGCGAATCATCCATCACGGTCGGGAGACCGAAGATGGCCCCGATGGGCGGTTCAGCGCCCAATTCGCAATCGTCAAACACCTCGCGCAGAGTCTGCTCGTCAGCGACATGCATCTCATCGGCCCCCAGCTCCAGGCGAAGTTGGGCCAAGTCGATACGCTGGGACGCCGGCAGGGCGCACACCACGAACTGCCCATCGGCTTCAATCAGAACCGGCTTGATGACCTGATGGCCGGAGGCATGTTCCGCGTGGGCAAGATCCTGGGCGGTGTAGGCCGTCGGGTGGTGCTTCACCTCGTACTGTATGCCCATGCGATCGAGATATGGCTGGAGCTTCATACGGACCTCCATCGGTTTAGATACCTGGTGTCCTGGCGCGCCAGAATAATCCAAGTTAGTTTAACGCTCCGTAGCTCCCGCTCCAAGAAAAATCCGCTCCGTTTCAGGTTTTTAGCGAGAATGTTTACGGCTGAGCCGCAAGCATAAAGATAGATCGCCGATGACGCTGCGCAACATAACCGCAACCGAGGAAATTGGCCGAGGATTTCACTGCTGACCCTGGTTAGCCCGGCACTTTTCTTTCATCGGCGAGGCCGCCTTCCAGGGTTTCTCCGGGACCCAGATCACATTCGTAGTTGTCACTAACGCGGACTACCCCTTGGCGGTTCCATTGAGGCTGGCAGGCGGCAAAAGGATTTCGTAAGCGTAGACGGCCGCCATATTCCGCGGCGATACGGAGCCAACGGGTACAGCCGGCAACGCGCCGGGCGGAAACCAACCAGGCGCCTTCGGCCCGCAGGTTCTCGAAGGCAGCGTCAGTCCAGGTGGCGGGCATGGCGGGGAATACGCGCACCACGCCGCCCCAGCTTTGCAGCAGCATTTCGTGTACTGCCTGGGCAGCCGCGAAATTCCCTTCCAGCGTGAAGGGCCTGCCCTTACGGCGGACTTCGGGAAGGATTCGCTTGAAGTCGGAGTTGAGGTGAAAGCCGTTGGGCGATACGAATACCTGGAGGTAGGTATTTAAATGTCGTGCCGCCAGACCGCCGAGGCCGCAACGGGCCGACAGGCAGGCCATCCACGCAAAACTATAGCCGCACCATTCTCTGATGCCGAGTTTTTCGAGTTGCTCCAGCGAGGCGGCGATCACCTGGCGATCACGGTCCGAGCCCTCGATAGTCAAGGTTCCCAGGGGATGGATAGCCATCAGGTGCGAGAAATGCCGGTGCGATTCCTGGAGTGCTTCCGATGGAGAAACCATAAGCGCCCCGGCGTGGAGGCCGGCGCCGGCCACGGCCAATTCATCCAGTTGGCCGGATAGCGCTTTCCACTGAGCCGCCTGGGTAGCGCCGGCGGCGGCGCACATTTCCCCAAGAGCCTCAAAGAGCCAGCGCATGAGGGCCAGGTCATAGTTGGAATTGGGCTGGACCCACGCCTCCAGGGCATTGTTGTGAAGTTCCGGCGAACTGGAAAGCGGCAACTTCAGTTTGCCGTTGGCACCCGGCCGGAGCAAGGCCCGCAGACATTGGGCGATGGCCGAGCAATAGGGGATGGCCCGTTCCGTGAGAAACCGCCTGTCCATCGTGTAGCGCCAGTGCAAATAGAACGTATGGGCCACCCAGGCCCCCATGGTGGGGGAAAGGCTGTACTGTCCCCATCCGCCCAGGGGTTTGCCATCCAGACCCATCACGCCGGGAACGGCCGCCCCAGGAGTTTGGTAGAAATCCCTGGCGAATCGGCGATGCTCGGGGAGGAGATCCCACATGAAGTCCAGAAAGCTCTGGCCCTGGGAGAGATGGCCGGCGGAAAGATAAGCCCAGTAGGTGAGCTGGGTATTGAGGTCGTTGTGGTAATCGCCCTTCCAGGGCGGCAGATCGCCCTCGTCCGCCGTCCAGACTCCCTGCAGCGGCATGGGAGGAGCGCCTCGGCGCGAGGCCGCGCCATAAAAATATTGGGCCAGATCGTAATGGCCTTGGATGGCTGAATCAGGCACGCGGATTCCGGAGGCCGACCAGAATTGCTTCCACCACTGGACATGATCGGCCAGCAATCGGTCGTATCCGGCATCCAGAGCCTTGGCGGTACGTTCCTTGGCCAGGGCCAGCGGGTCCGCCCCGTCGCAGGCGGCAGTGATCGCCAGCGCCAGCTCGGTTCCGCCATGACGGCTGGCCACAAGCACCACGTAGCTGAGCCCATCGGCGCCATCCTGGATGAACCAGACGGATTGCCCGTCTTTCCCGTGCCGTGCCGGCGGGTAACCCAGTTGCCTGATCGAGTCGGGCGCACACAGCGCCGGTTCGGCCGCCGCGCCCACCAAGCGCATCATCACCACTGGTTCGATGGCGCTGTAGAACACGTGCAGCAAACCATCAGACAATGTTGCGGTTCCCACGGCAGTCCTCTGGTCCAGACCAAAGCGTTGGAGTTCCTGTCCCGGCGCCAAGGCGATGGTTAAGCGTCCGGCGGGCAACTTCGTGGGATAGGGCTCGTTTGTAAACGGAACATCCACCAATTCGCAAATGCTCGCGATATTGCCGACAACTGATAATTCCTTCAGCGTGCTCCAGGTTGAGCTTCGCATACGGGCCAGCGAGTCGGGAACGCGGATATCCCAAAGATCGCCACGGTCCAGGCTCAGGTTCAGAGTTTGGCCACCGCCCCAGAGCAGTCCGCCCATCAGCCCATTGCCTAGAGGCACCCCTTCGTCCCAGCGGGCGATGGGGGCGGCCCATTCCAGAATAGAGGCCGCCGGCCCCGCGATGGCAGTGGCAGTCACTGCCGGGAAAGTTGATTTGGTAAATCGCGTAGTCATAGAACGTCAGGCCTCCTGGCCAAATGTAGCCGGCGCCAACCGCCAAACAAACTTCATGGGAAGGGTGATGGTCAACGCCCCGCGTCAAGGCATCGTGTGACGATGCGCCTCTGCAATTCGCAGCCATCACCTATCCCGCAAGGGGCTGCAGATTACCGCGGCTACGGGGCCACGCTCAAGGTCAGCGCGACGTTGCGCGGGTATTTCTCGCCGCCGACCGCGATGGTGAATTGACCGGACTTGAGGAACTCCTGTCTGGTTTCCTTCACCTCTTTCCACTCCGGTCCCTCGGCATACTGCCAGCACACCGTCAAGGGCGAGCCGAAAGCCTCGGCGTTGACATCCACCACATTGTCTCCCGGAGCCAAATACGGCAGCGAATACATATTGATCTGAAAATGCGAGGTTAATTGCAGCCATTCAACCGCAGCGCCGCCTTGCAGGGTTAACCTGAGCTGATAGCCTTCGAAGCTGCCGTTCACCTCATCAACCGCTATGGCGGCCAAGGCGGCATCCTTTTGCGCCAGTTCCATGGGCTTCCAGGTCTTGCCATTATCGGCGCTGACCGCGGCGACAATGCTCCCCTGCGCCGGCTTGGGAAACAACAGGTCGGAGGCGGTGATGGCATAAGGACAATTCACGCCCAAAACCAATTCCGCCGCCGCCGCAGGATCAAGAGCCACCAGGCCCTTAGCGGCGTCAACCTGGAGGTTAAACTGGGAGAGAGCGGCATCGAGGTAATGATCGGTGCGCAAATCCGGTTTATAGACGATCCGCCCGGCCGACCAATGACGGAATGACGTCCGGCCTTGGAACTTGGCGCCGTGGGGCTCAAAAAGCGGCCAGTTGACGGTGTCCCGGGCATCTTTGCGACTGCATCCGTGGAACGGTCCGTTGTCACGCATGAAGCTGCCGCGCTTGAACCAGTATTCATCGGGCATCCAGGTGCGCACGTAAGTCGTACCCCGTGGCAGGCTGATATTGCCAAAAGGCTCGTCGATCACCAGTTTGTGGAACGGTCCTTCCTTCACCCAATTTCCCTCCTTGCCGGCAAAAATATCGGCGCCATCACCGCACAACAGGTAGCCCGGGCAGGCCCGATTCTCCTTCACCGCATCCAGCGCCAGCGTGGGATCATTCTGGAGTTGCTCGATGCTGGCCAGCACCGGCACGGCGGAGCGGTCATAGACATAGAAGCACATGTGCGGATCCAGGCAATGCCACTGGCCGCTGTACTTCACCTGCATCATGTGGTGTCCCTGATGGCCCCAGCTTTCCACTTCATATCCGAGCCGCTTGAGCAATTCCGCCAACGGCGACGTCTGGCGCAGGCAACTGCCGTTGCCCATGATGTTGATCATGTTGTGGAAATTGTAGCTGAGGTCCGCCGGACCATCGCCGTGATACAGAAGCCGGCGTATCCAGTTAAAGCAGGCCAGCACCTTCTGTTCATCGGTCATGTCCTTCTTGATCAGGTCGGCCAGGATCGCATCGATGGAGGAGGTATCGACGGACTTGTCGGTCTTGAGGTGTGGATTGACAACCAGGGCCACGGATTTTCCGGCGGCCGGCGTCTCGCCCGCCGCCATGCCGACAACCGTCACACTGGCGATCATAATCCCCAAAGCAACGACGCGCGTCTTCATAATGGCATCTCGTCTTAACATGGCCCGCCGATGCCAGTGCATGACAACTGCGACAGCCGTTCCTGTCGCCGGCTCCAGGCAGGCCAGAAAAAACCTTGGCGCACAGGCGTCTGGTCAATGTCTGGCCAAAACCGCACGACCATCATGCATCATGCCCTCGCGCCGGCGCAAACACAACGGACACGCCGCAACGGGGAACGATGTGCCCGATTATTCGTGATACCACATTTACCAAGAAGGCCGGCGATTCCACCAAACTATGCTCGTTGCCAACAGCGCATCGCGGTCCTAAGATTCATCCCGAATGGCGGTCCGACAGAATAACCCCTGCCGACTCGACCGGTTGAGCCGCCCCGGCGTAGGCGAGCACGCAATGGAGCCTGATGAGCACCTCAAAAACCCCCGGCGCAAGATTCCGTGATGCCGTAGCCCAGACAAAACCGCTGCAAATCGTGGGCGTGGTGAATGCGTATGTGGCCATCATGGCCCAGCGCAGCGGGCACCAGGCCATTTACCTGTCCGGTTCAGGCGTGGCGGCGGCATCACACGGGTTGCCGGACCTGGGAATCACCACCCTTGACGACGTGGTCGAGGACGCCCGGCGGGTCACTGCCGCCAGCGAACTGCCTCTGCTGGTCGACGTCGACACGGGCTTCGGAAGCGCGTTCAATATTGCCCGAACCATCAAGGAGATGATCCGTGCCGGGGTGGCCGCAGTACACATTGAAGACCAGGTCGCCGCCAAACGCTGCGGCCATCGCCCCGGCAAGGCCCTGGTCAGCCAGGCGGAGATGCAGGACCGCCTGCGGGCGGCAGCAGACGCCCGCACTGACGACTCTTTTGTGATCATGGCCCGGACCGACGCCGTGGCCGCCGAGGGACTCGAGGCGGCGGTGGAACGTGCCGCGGCTTATGTCCAGGCCGGGGCGGACATGATCTTTCCGGAGGCGGTGGGTGGACTTGCCGACTACCAGAAGTTCGTTGCTGCCGTCAAAGTGCCGGTCCTGGCCAATATGACCGAATTTGGCAAGACCCCGCTGTTCAGCGCCGCCGAGCTGGCCGGCGCGGGCGTGGGCATGGTGCTCTATCCGCTGTCGGCCCATCGGGCCATGGCCAAGGCGGCCCTGACCGTGCTGGAAGCGATCAAACGCGACGGCCACCAGCGTAACGTGCTGGACCAGATGCAGACCCGCGAAGAACTGTACGGTTTCCTGGACTATTATCGCTACGAGAGCCGGCTCGACGACCTCCTGGCCAGGAGGACCAGCAGCGACAAGGAGAACAAGACATGACGCCAGCAGCGAGCGCATTCAAGCCCAAGAAATCCGTGGCCCTGTCCGGGGTGCCAGCCGGCAACACCGCCGTTTGCACGGTGGGCCGGACCGGCAATGATCTGCATTACCGCGGCTACGACATCCTGCATTTCGCCGACGTCTGCGAATTCGAAGAGATCGCCCACCTGTTGATCCACGGCAAGTTGCCAACGATGGCGGAACTGGTCGCTTACCGGACCAAATTGAAGGCCCTGCGGGGATTGCCCAACGCGGTCAAGGGCGTGCTGGAGCAGATCGGGGCCGGGGCCGATCCCATGGACGTGCTGCGGACGGGCTGTTCGGCCCTGGGCGCTGTCCTGCCGGAAAAGAAGGACCAAAGCTTCGCGGGGGTTCGCGACATTGCCGACCGCCTGCTGGCCTCGTTCGGCTCGATGCTGCTCTACTGGCATCACTTCAGTTCCACCGGTCGGCGCATCGACCTGGAGTGCGCCAGCGAATCGATCGCCGGGCATTTTCTGCACCTGCTTCACGGCCAGGAACCGCAGGCCCTGTGGCTGCGGGCCATGCATACCTCGCTCATCCTCTATGCCGAACATGAATTCAACGCCTCGACCTTCACCGCCCGGGTGATCGCCGGCACCGGTTCGGACATGTATTCGGCCATCACCGGGGCCATCGGAGCCCTGCGCGGCCCCAAGCACGGCGGGGCCAACGAGGCGGCCTTCGAGATCCAGTCCCGCTACCGCACTCCCGATGAGGCCGAGGCCGACATCAGGGTCCGCCTAGCCGGCAAGGAAATCATCATCGGTTTCGGCCACCCGGTGTACACCATCTCCGATCCGCGCAGCAAGGTGATCAAGGAAGTGGCCCGGCGGTTATCCAGCGCCACGGGAGACAGCCGGCTGTTCAACGTGGCCGAGCGAATCGAGAGCGTGATGTGGGAACAGAAAAAGATGTTTCCCAACCTGGACTGGTTCTCGGCCATCACCTATCACCTGATGGGCATTCCCACGGCCATGTTCACTCCGCTTTTCGTTATCGCCCGAACCAGCGGCTGGGCGGCCCATGTCATCGAGCAGCGCCAGGGCGGAAAGATCATCCGCCCCAGCGCCGTCTACGTCGGCCCGGAAGACCAGAAGTTTGTCCCGCTGGCCGAACGCCGTTGAAATACCCACGAAGATGGCCATCGGCAGGCTCCGGTATCCGCAAAAGCTTCACCAGAAACAGACCTCCACCATGAGCGACCATTTCGACCTGAATGCGCGGCCAGCTGCGGACGAGGAAATCGTCGCGGTGGCCGACTACGTTGCCAACTATTCCATCCAGAGCCCCGAGGCGTGCCAGATGGCTCGCTATTGCCTGATGGACTCGCTGGGCTGCGCCTTTCTGGCCTATCGCTATCAACAGTGCACCCGGCATCTGGGTGCGATCGTGCCCGGCACGGCGGTGCCCCATGGGGCCCGTGTGCCCGGCTCGCGGTTCGAGCTGGACCCGATCAAGGCGGCGTTCGACATCGGCACGCTCATCCGCTGGCTGGATTACAACGACACCTGGCTGGCCGCCGAGTGGGGCCACCCCTCGGACAACCTCGGGGCGATCCTGGCAGTGGCCGACTACGTCAGCCGGCGCAATCTCGCCGCCGGCCGGTCTCCTCTGCTCATGCGCCAAGTACTCACGGCGATGATCAAGGCCCATGAAATCCAGGGAGTGATGGCCCTGGAAAACAGTTTCAACCGCGTCGGGTTGGATCATGTCGTGCTGGTCAAACTGGCCTCAGCGGCGGTCGCCACCCATTTACTCGGCGGCGGGACCAGAGAGATTGAGGATGCGGTTTCGCAGGTGTGGGTGGACGGCCAGTCGCTGCGGACCTACCGCCACGCCCCCAACACCGGATCGCGCAAGAGTTGGGCAGCCGGCGACGCCACCAGCCGCGGCGTCCGCCTGGCCATGATGACCATGGCCGGCGAGCCGGGTTATCCGTCGGCCCTGAGCGCCGCTAAATGGGGTTTCTACGAAGTCGCCTTCGGGGGGCGGAAAAACCGCTTCCGGTTCCAGCGCCCATACGGTTCCTATGTGATGGAGAACGTACTGTTCAAGATATCCTTTCCCGCCGAATTCCACGCCCAGACCGCGGTGGAATGCGCCGTCAACCTCCACCCGTTGGTGATCGACAGGCTGGACGGGATTGAGCGGATCGAGTTGACCACGCACGAATCGGCGATTCGGATCATCAGCAAAGTCGGGGAACTGCGCAACTACGCCGACCGCGACCACTGCCTGCAGTACATGGTCGCCATCGGCCTGCTTAAAGGCCGCTTGACAGCCGATGATTATCAGGACGCCGCCGCCGCCGATCCGCGGATCGATGGGCTGCGCTCGAAGATGGTGGTGCGCCAAGACAGCCGTTACAACGCCGACTACCATGCCCCAGACAAGCGGGCCATCGCCAATGCCGTGCAGGTCTTCTTCACCGATGGCAGCCACACTGTGAAGATGGAGGTTGAGTATCCCCTGGGCCATCGCCGCCGCCGCGCCGAAGGCATTCCGCTGCTGGTCGAGAAGTTCCGCCAGAACGTTGCCACCCATTTCCCCGGCGTTGAGACCGCCAACATCGTTGCCCTGTGCCTGGACCAGGCCAAACTGGAAGCTACTCCGGTCAACGAATTCATGAGCCTGATGGTAATCTGACGACGCCTTGCGGCCAAAGAACGGTACGGTATAAAGGACCGCGATAAATGACGGTCAGGAAAACCGCTCCCGAAAACGCACAGATTTATTCTCCCGGCGCCAGGATAAATGCCATGACACCACGATTCCGAACGCGTAATTACAAACATGAACTGGCTTTGGCCGCCAACCATCAGCGCTGGGTAGGCCACTATTCCGACGCGATGTGGGAGACGCTCTGCCAACGCTTGGTGGAACATAATTTTACAGGACTGGTTTTTTACGCCGGTTACCATCCGTTCGAATTTCTCCTCGATTACCGGGACCGGCCGGAGGTTGCCAGTCATCCGGAAGCCGAGCGCACGGCCACACGCCAGGCGTTGCGCCGCGGCCTGGCGATTGCCCACCGTCACGGACTGAAGACTTTCCTCCAGCATTACGTTGGCCATTTCACCAAGGAATTGGCCGAACTGCGGGGGATTGCCACGGCCGGGCGCTACAGCAACACGGAACATCCGGCGGTCGCGGACTATTGCCGTTATTGCTACCGCGAGATCTTCCGCCAGGTGCCGGAACTGGACGGTTTATATTTCAACTTCGAGAGTTTTGGGAATGCCCACGAGCATTTGCTGGCGACCGCCATTCCGGAATTCAACGCCATGCCGCAGCCGCCCATCCTGGTATTCCGGCTGTGGGGTTATACGAACTACGAAGGCATGGCCAGTATGCTGCGCGCCTACCACGGACGCGTGATACTCGGCCACAAAGTCATGGACACCACCGACGCCTACTACCTGCCGGTGGCCGACAGCCGCGTGCGGGAGTGGAAAAAACGGCTGGGCCCGAATATCGAGTGGATGTTCCTCGTCGGCCCCTGCCACAACTGCGGCACGAATCTGTGCGGTCAATTGTGGGCGGATTATGATTTTGTACAGACGCTGCTTGCCGATGCCCAGGCCAAAGGCGCGGATTCGATTTCCTTCAACACCCACATTGAATTGTTCTGCGCCGACCTTCCCGACCCCCATGGCATCTTCTCGGAGCACGAAAAGAACCTGAGCCGCTTCAACCGGATGCATGTGCTGGCGGCGTCCGATTATGTGATCGGTAAGAAACGCACGCCCGCCCAACGCGCGCTGACGATGGCGGAATTGAATGGCGTCAGCCCGGCCGCGGGCCGGAGCCTGCTGGAGGCCATTGACCAATCCAGCCAGTTGATCCTGCTGATTTTTCAGCAGTTTTACCTTACCTCGGCGTATGACGGCTACCTGAATTGCGGGCGCTACTCCACCATCCAGGAACCGTTTTATTATTACCCGGCCACTGAGTTGAATCATCAAGCAAAGCAGAACAAACTCCTGTTCCCGCCGGGGTGGGGCAGCGCCTGGGTTTCGAAAACCATTGATACGACGGTCGCGCCCGATGGCACATATCAGTATATTATTGACGCCGTCAATCCTGCCCTGGCGAGAAATAAAGCGCCGCTCAACCCAATGGCGATGGCGCGGCTGCTGGACAGGCATGCGCGGCGGAGCGAAAAATGTCTGCGGGACTATCGTCGCACGGCGGGCAAGGCGGCGGCGGATATTCTCGCGCCGTACATCACGCGGAATGCTTTGGTCGGCGATTACGTGCGCCAGGAGATTCTGGCGGCCACGTCCTTGTATTCGCTGTATTTTCCCAAAAGCCCTACAACCGCAATACACGCCCTGAAAAATGGCCTGTCCGCATTGCGAGCAGCGGCGGCGTTGATTCCAGATCGCAAGGCGCCTGAATACAAACAACTGGTTCGCACGCTGATGCTGGACATTAAACCGGAGATTGAAATCGGGTTGGCCGGAGAACTACTGGCGGCGTTGACTGTCGCCAAAGTGCCGTGGAAGGCCTTTGACGCGTACATCGAATCGCACCGCCGGTACAATGAAATCCGCCGGGTGATCCGCGCCGACCGGCCCAATGGACCGGCGCACCTGCGGCACGCGCGCAAGTGCCTGGATGCGGCGTTGCAGTCGGTGGAGGCGGCACTGGCGGCACTGGCGGACCCAGCCCATGGTACGCTGCGTACCAACGTAACTCTATGGCGCGATTATCTGGTTTGGGTTCGCCGCAATGAACTTGTCGCGCCGCGCGCCATCTGTGCTGGACGGCAGGGAACACCGCCGCTGCCGTTGCAACATAATAACTGTTTCCGCACCGGCGAGGATTTCCTCAAAGATTTCACCAGTTTTTTCCAGCCGGTTGATTTCATGCGTGCGGCGCGGCTGTCGATGCGGATCTGGCGTACACGCCAGGAACTTGTGGTGCAGTTGCACGAGGACGGCATTGGCCTTGGCGGCCGCAAGGCGCGCTGGCTGGAGTATCACGGAGAGGGCAGCGATTCCCACGTGCTGCGTCTGTTTATTGACGTGGAAAACAGCGGGAAGCGAGGCGATACTTATATCGTTTTCCCGGTCGGCGGCGGAGTGGCAAGAGGCACGAAACGCGAAATACCGCACACGATGGAGCTGGCCGACCATGATGACAGTTGGGACATGACGGTCCACCTGCCATTCAAGGTTCTGGGCCGCACGCCGCGCAAAGGCGAGACGTGGGGCTTCAACCTGACGGCCAATCCATTCGTCACGCGCAACACCTGCTACACATGGGCGCCGCAGTACGATGCCAACAACCCATTGCGCTACGGAAAACTCACGTTTTCCTGATCATTTCGCCAGTAACTTGCCGCAGGTGTTGCCTAACCTTCAGTCAATAGTTCAAAAAGCGCCCCTTGGACCGCGATGCACGTTCTGGCGGCTGCCTCAGCCTTAGCTGGCCGCTACGCCGCCGCCGGCTTGACCGGAACGGGTTCTTCATCGACGAGGGGCTCTTGCTCGAGAGTTTGGGCGGCGGCAGCTGCGGAGACCCGGCCCTCGGCGTCCACCTGGTCAAATTTCACCGCCACGCGCTTGCTCACGCCCTGCTCCTGCATGGTTACGCCGTACAACACATCGGCGATCTGCATCGTCCGCTTGGAGTGAGTGATGATGATGAACTGCGACTGCTGCAGGAATTCCTGCACGATGAGGTTGAAACGCTGATTGTTGGCTTCGTCCAGAGCGGCGTCCACTTCGTCCAGAATGCAGAACGGACTGGGCTTGCTCTTGAAAATGCTCATCAGCAGAGCCACGCAGGTCATGGTCTTCTCACCGCCGGAGAGCTGGCTTATGGAAACGGGCTTCTTGCCCGGAGGATGGGCGATGATCTCGATGCCGGCATCCAGAACGTCGATCTTGCGACGGACAGGCAGAATAGTCTGGCCATCGGGGCCGACGGTGGGCATCGCGGCGGAATCTTCCTCAATTTCGGTCTGGAGGAAGACGTCGGCCTTGCCGCCGCCGAACAGCTTGCGGAACATGCCCTGAAAATGTTCGCGCACGGAATTGAAAGCCGCCTCGAAGCGAGCGCTGCTTTCGACATTTATGGTTTCGATAAGCTCTTCGAGTTGCTGCTTGGAACTGGTCAGATCGGCGACTTGGGTGGAAAGGAACTTTTCGCGGGTTTCCAGCTCATCCAGTTCGGAAATGGCGTCGAGGTTCACGTTGCCAAGACGATGTATCTTGTCGCGCAACGCCTTGATTTCTGCGGCGACGGCGTCCCAATCCGTCTCCTGGGGCTGGTAGCCGGCCCCGGGCGCGCCATCTGCCTGCGGAGCGGAAAACTCGGCGTAGCGGGCGGGCAGGTCGAGCTGAAGTTCCTCCAGCGTCCTGGCCACCAGGCCCTCGATGCGCACACGCTGCTGCACGGCTTCCAGTTCCACCGCATGGAGGGCAGTCTCCAGACGCGAATGTTCCAGGCGCAAGGTCTCGACCCTGGCGGAGATATCCTGAACGGCATGATCGATCCGGCCGACCTGGACCTCCAGTTCCTTGACCTTGCCAGCCAGTTCTTCCTGGTGAACCTGGTCGCGGACCTCGGCCGCCTGGGCCTCGGCCAGTTCGGCTTCCACGCCGCCGCGGTTGTATTCCAGCCCCTGCACTGAAGCGGCCACACGCTGTACCTGTTGAGCGATCTCGCCGGCCAGCGACGTCAGACGCTGCGTCTGCTGCTGGCAGGCGAGCTTCTTCTCCTGGACCTGGCCGAATTCCACGCGCAGGGCGGTCAATTCCTCGCCCCACAAGGCCAGGTTCTCCGTGGTCTGGCGCTGGCGTACGGCGGTGGCTTCCACCTGCTGCTGAAGAAACGCGGCTTTGGTTTCCAGTTCCTGGCGACCTGCGGCCAAGGTCGCGGCCCGCGAATCAAGAACCGCCACCTGCTCGCCAAGCCCCTGAAGTTCGCGTTCCAGAACCGGCTGCTCGCGACGCAAGGCGCTTTGCCGGTCGCCGTTCTGAGCCAGAGAACTGCTCAATTTCACCTTTTCCGTGCTCGCGGCGTAGATAGCCGTGCGCAGGGAATTCTGGCTTTCTTCCAGACTGCGGGCCTGGGTGTTGCCGGCGGTGAGTTTGCCGGCCAGGTCGGCAATGCGGCTATCGATCTCCGCGATCTGAAGGATAAGAGCATCGAGTTCGGATCGGCGTGACAGCAGTCCCATGGCGGCGGTCAGAGGGCCGGCGCGGAGGGTTCCATCGGCTTCGAGAACCTCGCCAACGGGCGTGACGTAGCGGTAGCCCGCCGGACCGCTGCGATGCAAATCGGCGGCGGCATCGAGAGTATCGACGACAATGGTACGGCCCAGAAGATGGGCGGCGACGGGAGCATGTTCCGGCGCGAAGCGTACCAAATCCACGGCCAGGCGTATGCGGTGGGGATGGCGGTTCCAGTCGTAATCGCAGGCCTGGCCGCCGGAGGGCACCTGGGCAAGTTCGTCAACGCAAAGGATGTTGACGCGGCCTTCGAGGTCTTCCATGGCCTGACGCGCCGCCTGGGCCGCCGAACCGCTGGCGGTTATGAGCCACTGATCGCGGCCGTCGAGGGCGGCTTCGATGACATGAGCGTGCTCTACATCCACCCGGAGCACATCGGCAACCAGACCATCGATAAAGCTGAAGTCCTTGTCGCGCTGGCGGAGGATGTTCTTAACGCCTTCGCTGACGCCCTCGCGCCGGGCCTCGAGATCGGCCAGCAGCTTCTGCCGCGAGAGCAATCCGCAGCGGTGTTCGCGGGCGCTGGAAAGCTGTTCGGCGATGCCGGCGATGAGTTTGCCAAGTTGCTGGGCCTCCTGGCGGAGGGCTTCAAGCTGGGTCTGGCGGGCGGCCACATCATTCTGGGCGGCCTCCAGGCCAGCCAGCAACTGTCCACGCACGGCTTCGAGCTGGCCGATTTCGCCAAGCACGATGCCGCGGCGCTGCTCCTGACGCTGGCTCTGGGCGTTGAGGTTTTTGCGTTCGATCTCGATGGCCCCCAACTCGCTGCCGTTGGCGGCCAGCCGGCGCATGACGTCCAGAGCCTGGGCCTTGTGCCGTTCCAACTCGCGGTCCAACTCCCCGGCCTGAAGCTGGCCGTCGCGGTAGGCCGCCTGGCGGGCATCGATCAACTCTGTCTGCTCCTTGACTTGACCAGCCAGGCGGGACAATTCCGCCGATTCCTGCTCCAGGGATACGGCGGTGCGGGCGGCCTTTTCCTCTAATTCAACGCGGTCGCGGTCGAAAGCCGCCAGTTGCTCAGCAATCTGAGCGAGCTGGCGCTGGGCATACTGCTGACGCTGGCGGGCCGCCTGCACGGCGGACTGGACTTGCACCAATTCATGCTCGCAGCGCTGCCGCTGCTGGGAAAGGGCCTGTTGATCCTGACGACGGGCGGAAAGCTCGTCCTGGCCGCCGACGAGGTCGCCGGCCACATCATCGAGACGGAAACGCGTGTCATCGCATTGTTTCTGGAACTGGTCCAGTTGCAGAACGTGGGTGTGATATTCCTGGATGGCGTAGGTGAGCCGCAACTCGGAAAGACGTTTGGAGTGTTCCTGAAAAGTGCGGGCCCGGCCAGCCTGGATACGGACGCCGCGCACGCGTTTTTCGACTTCGTCGACGATGTCGCGAAGGCGCAGGAGATTTTGATCGACTCTTTCAAGCTTGCGCTGGGCTTCCTTCTTGCGGGCCTTGAATTTGGATATGCCGGCAGCCTCCTCGAAGATCAGCCGGCGTTCCTGAGGGTTGCTTTCCAGAAGCGCGGCGACGCGGCCCTGCTCAATGACGCTGTAGGCATCGACGCCCACGCCGGTATCGAGAAACAGTTCGCGGACATCCTTAAGGCGGGCGGCCTGGTTGTTGAGCTGATACTCGCTGGCCCCGTCGCGATAGAGGCGCCGCCCCACGGATACTTCGTCGGCGTCGATATTGAGGTGCCGGGTATTATCCTCGCGTCTGGGGTTGGAGAAGACCAGCACAACCTCGGCCATGCCCGCCGGCTTGCGTCCACCGGAGCCGTTGAAGATAACGTCCATCATGGCGTCGCCGCGCAGGCTCTTGGCGGACTGCTCCCCCAGAACCCACTTGAAGGCATCGACGACATTGCTCTTGCCGCAGCCGTTGGGCCCGACAATCCCGGTGATGGGCGAGGCGAATACGAATTCCGTCCGGTCGGCAAAGCTCTTGAAGCCCTGGACGATGAGTTTTTTAAGTTGCATTAACAACTGGTCCTCCATGACCGTTGGAGCCTTCTATCACTTCTCCTTGCCTGGGGGTACCGGCAAGAGGGGCAATTCGTCCGTCACCGGAACGGTGGTGGCCCCGACACGGGGACCCTCGCCGGCGATCAGAGGAGCATTCTGTGTCTGCTTTTGAACTTCCTGCGTCTCCTGCAACACAAATGCCGCCGGTATTTTCTTCGAAACGCACCAGTTTTGCAACATGGCGACCACGTCTCCATAACCAAAACGCAATTTCCCCTGTACCCCTGCCAATCTAGCGATCAATTCGACCACGTCCGGACCGCTGGCCGTTTCGACGGCCTCGCGGCCTTCCTCGCGGTAGAAGATGTCCAGCACCCCAGGGCGGGTAGGCATACTGTTGATAAGCAGCCGGCCGTCGAAGGCGGTAAAGGTCACGGGCATGTCCATGTTGATCTTGTGGCCGAAAAACGCGATGCGCGGCAGCCCAGTGCGCGAGGCATAGATGAGCGGCGGACCGCTGGAGTCGATGACGTCGAGGGAGAATCTGCCCTGGGGAGTATCGGGATTGGTCACGTCCTTGGTGAAGATGTGGGGATCGCCATTGCGCATGAGGATGCGATAGGCTTCGATGCGGATAGTGGCTTCAGGGGCGTTGAGAAGTTCCGCCAGCATGAGGTTGATGGCCGGGGCGTTGGGCAAGGCGCCCAGGGTCTGAACGGCGCTGAGGCGATAGGGATTATTCTCATCGCGGGCCATGTCCATAAGACGAGCTTCGGCGAAACGGTCGCCGAGGAAGACGCCGGCGCGGGCGGCGGCGAAAGCGACCTCGGGCGCGGGATGGGCCATAAGCGGCTGAAGGAAGGGCAATGACGTTTCGCCGATGGCTTCCCAGCAATAGGAAATATCGCGAAGCGGGGCTCCGCTCTGGATGGCGATTTCGGCAAGTTGCCGGGCCCGGTGGACAGCGACGCCGGGCGAGGGATCAAGGTAAATGTGGGTGGCGACGCCGAGGAAATGTTCCCAATCGGTATTAAAAACACGTGGCACGTAAAGGTCGACCAGGCCCTGGTCCTCGGCCTGGGCGACTACCGCCGGACCGCCGGTCACACTGGCCTTATCGGCCATGTGTTGGAAGCGGTTATTAATGCGGCTCTCAATGCTGCGGGACAGGGCCCAGGACGGATGCCGCAATTGCAGCAAGATGGGCCGATCTTTGACTACCACGCTGCCGCCGGGAATCGTACCGCTGCGCAGACTGACGCGGGAATTGGCCTGATTGTCACTGTTGAGAGAATAGGCGGGATTGACGAATACGTCACCCTCGGCCATGGCGAAAATATTGACCGAACCACCGGGATCCCGGGGATTAGCGCCATCGATGCGCAGGGCCGTCTGGTAGAGGAGCCCGTGGGCCAGGCTGGATGTATTATTGTTGGCCAAACAGAGTACGGCCGTGTCGAAACGCTGGCTTTCCCGGGCGCCGGGGGGAATCCACCCTCCAACTTCCACGATGGCGACGCGATCATCCTGAAGCACTCTCTCGGGAGTCATGGTCTCGAAACCGGGAATACGCAAGGTCCCCATGCCATGCTGGAACATCTGCCGGAGCATCCAGGTGCGCACGACATTGCCGACAGTGCAATCGCCGGTATGGCGCAAACCGACGATCAGCCCGAAACTGCTGACCAGAACATAGTCCGTATTCCTGGATTCCGTCTGCTCGAAAATGGTGCCGGCCATGAACTGCGGCACCTGCTTGTTGCCTAGATCGGGATAGGGTCCAATCTGTTTGGGAGCAGGTGGATCGGGGGGCTTATTAGGCTGGCAACCGGCCAGGAGGAGGCCAAGACATGCCAGACCCAAGGCTAAATGGCAGGCCAAGCGCGAAGCAAGGTGTTGTGTAACCATGGTGTGGCTCCGGGATACCGAAGCGGCGTATTATTATTGTTGAGCAGACCTCGGTCTGGCCATTAGCTCACCGGACTGAAAAACCATGGAACTCGCTGCGCCACATGGTATTATCGGACTTCCAACGTAGTGAGCATGAGAAAGCGGGGGAAAAAGTCAATCCTGATCGAATGCTTTTGTTTCTTTTCTAGCAGCCCTGGTCGGGTCACCGCCTTTCGTCTGGCCGTCACGGTCAGCGCCGTTCTCCTGCCGGGCGGGCGGGTCGACAAAAAGCCTGCCCTGGCCGGGGACATCGTAGTGCCGGGCATCGAGCACGGAGCGAGCTTCGGCCACCAGTTCATCAAGCGTCTTAAACTGC
>Ga0316228_1001704_pt1 | contig 21465 bp, 21 predicted proteins | sample TBH18021metaG_FD_206005 | JGI IMG/M metagenome (GOLD analysis project Ga0316228, IMG submission 206005) | Freshwater microbial communities from Trout Bog Lake, Wisconsin, USA - TBH18021 | ecosystem: Environmental > Aquatic > Freshwater > Lake > Hypolimnion/Profundal zone | place: USA: Wisconsin... | reverse complement strand
CCAGTTCGCCCACCGTCATTCCATGCCGGATGGGGATAGGATACATGCCAATGAAAGATTCAAAGCCGCTTTTCACCAGGCCGCCTTCCACTTCAGCCCCGCCGACCGGGTTGGGGCGGTCAAAAACAACGAAGGTTTTTCCCGCTTCTTTGGCGCCCTGCATGGCGTAGGCCATGGTGTAAATATAGGTGTAGGACCGCGCCCCTATATCCTGGATATCGAAGGCCAGCACATCAATGTCTTCCAGCATCTCCGGTGTTGGCTTCTTGGTATCGCCGTACAGGCTGTAGACAGGCAAGCCGGTCTTGGCGTCCACCTGGCTGCTTACCTTGGCTCCGGCCGTCGCCGCTCCCCTGATGCCGTGCTCCGGCGAAAACAACGCCACAAGGTTTGTCTTGGCTTTCAGCACATCAATGGTACTCTCGAAGTCGCTGTTCATCCCGGTGGCGTTGGTGACCAGCCCGACCCGCTTGCCGGCAAACAGCGCCAGGTTCTTATCAATGTTGTCAATTCCCAGTCTTACCCTCAGATTCACCTGTTCAGGCTTAGGCGCACTCGCACAGCCGCCGGTGAACAGCGGCAGAATGAGGATAGCCGCAAACAGCAGCCCCGAAGCCCAAAGCCTTGTACATCGTACCAAATACGTAACCCCCGCTCAAATTATTTGCAGCATAGAAGCCAGCCGGCTAGCCTTCGCCGAAGCCTGACCTGATAAGGGCCGTGACCGCCGCCAGCGCCGCCGCTTCGTCCGGGCCATTTGCCCTGACAACGACAGTATCTCCCTGTTTTACAGCCGCACCCATAATCGCCAGAATACTCTTGGCGCTAGATACCTTTTCACCCTTGATGATAGCCACGTCCGAGGCAAACCCGCTCGCGGTCTTGACCAGCAGGGCCGCCGGTCTGGCGTGCAGCCCGACCTTATTGGTCAGAACAACCTTTTCTTCCAGCATCCTTTTCTCCTTATAACGATATTTTACCCATAATCACCGGCCGGACAGCCCCGGTAACAGCCGGCAGGTTGTTGGTTCTGCCGCTGATCGTTTCGTTGGCCAGTATGGCAAAAGCCACCGCTTCCTTGGCGTCACCGTCAAACCCCAGATCTTCGGAGGTAAGGACGGTAAGCTCCGGCAATTCCCGCCTGAGCATGGCCATCAATGTCAAGTTGAGCCGTCCACCGCCGCTGACTACCACCTCATCCACGCGACAGCGGGGAAAAATGAATGCACGGTAGGCGTAGGCGATGCTGCGGGCGGTAAAACAGGCCAGAGTGGCCATGATATCTTCGGCGCTCAGGCTACGGGCCAGGTGTTTGCCGACAATGCTTTCGCTGTATTCGACCCCGAAGGTCTCCCGTCCGGTGGTCTTGGGCGGCGCCGCTGACAAATAGGGGTGATCCAGCAGTTCCTGCAGCATAGTACTATCGACCTTGCCGCGGCCGGCCATTCGTCCGTCTGTGTCAAAACGCTCCCGCCCGCCTGTCACCATGGCCACGCAAGCGTCCAGCATCATGTTGCCGGGACCGGTGTCAAAGGCCGTTATTTCACCAGGGCCGGCTCCTGCCGGCAGCAGGGTCACATTGGCGATGCCGCCGATATTCTGCAGCAGGCGGCCCTTCAGCGCGTCGCTGTACAGGATGTACTCGCTGTAGGGCACAAGGGGCGCTCCCTGACCACCGGCCGCCACATCCCTTACCCGAAAGTCGGCCACGGTGACAACTCCAGTCTGTTCGGCAATCACCGCCGGTTCCCCAATCTGCAGGGTAGCCTCCCCCTGCAGATGAAAGACGGTCTGGCCGTGGGAACCGATGATATCCAGCTCATGCAGGGCAATGCCGCTAGAGCGGCAAAGTTCGCTCACCGCAGCGGCGAACAGCTCACCCAGCCTGAAATTCAACCGGCAGACCGCCTCCACGTCCGAGGTCTGTTTTGAGCAGACCGCCAGCAGTTCCTGGCGCAGCTTGTCGGTGAACGGGACGGTTTTGAAAGCGACCTGCTGTACCCGGGAAGCCGCGCCACTCCCTCTGATGCGCACAAGGGCGACGTCGACGCCGTCCAGGGAAGTGCCGGACATCAGCCCGGCAACCAGCCGCTCCTGTTTGTGATAAATCCTCAGCAGTCGTTCCATGGCGCCCTAAAGCTCCGCGAAACTGACAAGCTGGATGCCGCTCTTTTTCAGGAGATCCTTCAGCGCCGGTGAAGTGAGGATAGCCAGTTCCTTCTCCCGGCAGGCGTTGTAGTCGCTTATTTCATAGATCAGTTTCTCGGCCTCGGCCGGATGGCACATGATCTCCAGTGTTCCTGAGCTGTAGCCGCCGATAATCTTTTCCAGGTTTTCGGCTGTTGCGCCCTTGTCATAGAAATCAGGTGAAAAATACTCGCTGGTCGCCACCCCGGCGCTCATGATCTTTTCTCTGAGGATCGCACTGGTCTGGCGAAGCGGAACCTTAAGCTCGGCAGCCAGGGCGATGACGGTGGCGGTGATTTCCGGGTAGGTATGGGCGTGGTGGTGGCTGTCAAGATGGGTTAATCCCAGCCCGGCAGCGCGAAATTTAGCCACCTGGGCCCGCAGCTCCTTCTCCACCTCCCGGGGATTCAGACCGGCCACCGAACGGGCGATCTTACGGAAAAAGCGACCGTCTTCGTCCACCAGGCTGGCAACCTCGCCAACCGGAGACACCGGCGCGCCAAAGGTGAGATTAAGATGCAGCCCGACCTGGGCGATGCCGCTCTTTTTGAGCAGTTCCACCGCCGCCTGGGCGTAGTCGGTATTGATCATGAGGGTGGTGTCGCTGACGACGCCCTGGGTGAGAGCCCGGACGATGCCGGCGTTGCAGCCTGGCGTCAGCCCCAGGTCGTCGGCGTTGATAATCAATTTTCGCATTTCCTAGCCACCTTTCCCACTATGAATCCCGTGAACTGCGGCAGATATTCCTTGTTGATGGTCAGCAGCTCCGCGAGCAGCTGTTTGGCCATCGCCGCCGTCGGAACCAGCGGATGATTCACCAGCGCCAGCAGGGCCTTGGTTGCGTCTCCCCGCACCCCGGCCTCGACGGCCAGGATTTCATAGGCCTTGACCTGCTGAATCAGACCAAGGATTTCGAAAGGGACAGCCCCGGCCGCAACCGGTGTCGCCCCATTTTTGCCGACAATGCAATTGATCTCAACAACGCTGTCGTCCGGCAGAAACGGGATGGCGCCGGCGTTGGCGGTGTCGACAGTGTGAATCTCCTGTTTATCGTTATAGACGGCGCTGATCAGCGATACCGCCGCCTCAGAGTAGTAGGCGCCGCCGCGCTTTTCCAGTTCTTTGGGCTTTTCGGTCAGATTGATATCCTGATAAAGACTGAACAGACTGCTTTCCACCGCCTGAACCTGCTCGGCTCTTGTGCCCGGGCCTCCGGGCGCCACCGCCGCCAGTTCTTCGGCCACAAGACGGTCAGTCATATAGTAGTAACGGTGGTACGGGCAGGGGACCATCCCCAGGGCGTGAAGAAACTCGCCGTCCCACTTCATGTCAGGCACGTTTTTCATGCTCAGAGCCGCGCCATCGGCGAGCTTGTCCAATATTTTCCGGGTGATGTCCTCACCTCTGAGCCGGACGGTGCGGCCCCACACCAGGTGGTTGAGTCCAACAAAGTCAATGGCGATGTCTTTGCTGTCAGCCTCCATCAGCTTGGCCACCGTCATCACCATATGGATCGGCACGTTGCACAGTCCCAGGCACTTGACGGCGGTGTGCTTGAGTACCGCTTCGGTGATCAGGCCGGATGGATTAGTGAAATTGATCAGCCAGGCATCGGGGCAAAGTTCCTCGATGTCCCGGCAGACGGCGAGGGTCACAGGAATGGTCCTCAGGGCGTTGGCAAAGCCGCCGGGACCGGTGGTCTCCTGACCAAGAACGTTGTATTTCAGGGGAAACCGCTCGTCGCGAATCCTGGCTTCCAGTCCTCCGACCCGCAGCTGACTGACAACAAAATCAGCTCCCTGGAGGGCTTCCCGCCGATCAAGGGTCAATACCACCTTGATATCCAGCCCGGCCCGGGCGATCATCCGCCGCACAAGCTGCCCGACGATTTCCAGCTTTTTCTGCCCGGCGGCGATGTCCACAAGCCAGATTTCGGCTGTCGGCAGTTCACCGGCCCGCTTGATGAAGCCATCCACAAGTTCGGGGGTATAGCTGCTGCCCCCGCCGATTACCGCGATCTTCAGACCCTTCATCGGCCGGCCTCCAGTTTACGGGACAGCTCCTGGATGGTTCGATGCATGCCCACCATATTTTCGATCAGATTCTTTTCGGCCATGGCGGTCATCAGGTGGTCCTGGGCATGGACAAATAACAGTGTTATATCCGTTTTTTCCCCCTGAGCCTCGCGCTGGATGATGTCGGCCTGGGTCTTGTGGGCCACACCCACCTCTTCTTCGGCCTGCCGCAGGTGGGCTTCGGCCTTGGCGAAGTCGCCGGCCTGGGCCGCCCGCAGGGCGTCATAGGCTTCAGCCCTGGCGTTGCCTGCATGCAGGATGATCTCGAAAATTACGGTCTCACTCATTTGGTTTCCTCCTGAATTGCCCCGGCCTCTTCCCGCAGCATTTTCCGCTCATAGGCCTGGAAAAAGGGGTAATAGAGCACCGTGACAATGATAATATTGACAATCACCAGGACGATGGCCCGCCAGTCGCCGCCGGTGGCCAGATAGGCCCCGATGGGGGCAGGCAGCGTCCAGGGGACGAGTATATACGGTTTGGTTACAAGGCCCAGCTGCATGGTGAAATAGGTCAGGGTGGCGATAAGCACAGGGCCAAGTAAAAAGGGTACGAATAAGAGCGGATTCAGCATGACCGGCACCCCGAAGATGACCGGCTCGTTGATGTTGCACACTCCGGGCAGAAACGTCGCCCGACCCATACTTCTCAGGTACGGGGATTTGGACCGCAGCATGAGCAGCACCAGCCCGATGGTTGCACCGCTGCCGCCGATCCAGACAAACCACTGGAAAAAGGGCTCAGGGGCAATGTTGGGTATCGGCTGTCCCGCGGCGGCGGCGGCGATGTTCTGATCCAGCAGCACCAGCCAGACCGGCCGGGCCACCGTCCCGACCACCGAATCGCCGTGAATGCCGGTGGCCCACAGCAGGGTGATGATGATCACCGGCGCCAGGATGCCGCCGAGGGTATTGCCGGCCATCACCAGCGGCTGGAACAGCTCGGTGACAAAGCGCTGGATATCAAAGCCCACCACATCCCGCAGCACCCAGACGGCAGGAATGATCACCGCCGCCGGAATCAGGGCCTCAAAGGACCTGGCCACCGAGTCCGGAACCCCTTCCGGCATCTTGATGATCAGTTTGCGCTCTTTAGTGAATCTGAGCACTTCCACCGCGAATATCGCCATAACGATAGCGACGAACATCCCGCCGCCGCCGAGACCTTCCATCGAAAGAGCCAGGCCCTTATCCTCGAAGGTCAGCGGCACGCTTGTCAGCAGAAAGGCCGCCATGGCCAGCACCCCGCCGGACACACCGTCCAGTTTATACGACCGCGCCAGGTAATAGCCGATGCTGTGACAGGCGTACAGGGCCATCAGACCCATGGTCAGGCGGAACGGCAGCAATATTTTGCCGGCGTAGGGTTTGACCGCCTCCGCCAGGGCCGGTATCGGCGGAAAGGCGATGATCAAAAAGAAACTGCCGACAATAATCAGCGGAATGGTGGAAATAATCCCGTCGCGCACAGCCCGCAGATGACGCTGCTCGGACATCCTGGTCATCACGGGTATCAGGTAGCGGTCCAGCAGTTGAAAAAATTTGTCCATCAATTTGTCTCCCGCTATTTCACGATCTTCTGGATTTCGGCGATAACGACGGCCCCGCCCAGCGGCGAATACCCTTGCGGCGGGATTAGCGCCACCGGAACACCAGACTCCGCCGCCGCTTCCTGGAACTCAGCCAGCCGATGTCTGACCTGAGGCGCGACCAGAACCACGTCCCAGCCGGTTTTGAGCTGCTCGCGCAATTCCCCCGCGCCGATGGATTTCACATTCATCGCCAGGCCTTTTTTCCCGGCCTCGCTTTGGATGGCCTTCACCACAATGGCGCTGGACATGCCACCTGAACAAACCAACAACACATTCATCTATTATTCCCCTTTTCGCACTGGTTAATAGCCTTACGGATAAAGCCGCCGGCGGCGGCAAGATGGCCCTTGGCTTCTTCGGCTGAACAGCCGCGTTTCAGCATGACGATGGCCGTCTTGGCGCTCATGCCGGCGGCCTCAAGGGCGGCGGCGGCCTGCTCCCTGGTCACGCCGGCAGCCTCAGCCACCATTCGCTTGGCCCGCTCCCACAGCTTTTCATTAGTGGGCCGAACGTCAACCATCAGGTTGCCGTAAACCTTTCCCAGCCGAATCATAACCGCGGTGGTAAGCATGTTCAGCACCAGCTTGGTCGCCGTCCCGGCCTTGAGCCTGGTAGACCCGGCAATAACTTCCGGCCCGACCAGGGGAGTAATCGCCACGCGGGCAAGGCCGCCGATCTGTGAGTCCGGTGAACAGCTGATCGCGACAGTGAACGCCCCCAGGCTTTCGGCATGCTTCAGCCCTGCGGCGACATACGGCGTCCGGCCGCTGGCCGCGATCCCCACAACTACGTCCCGGCAGTTCAGACCCAGCCCGGTCAGTTGTTCCTGCACCCTGCCGATCTCATCCTCGGCCCCTTCCACCGCCTGAACCAGCGCAACTTCGCCCCCGGCGATCAGGCCGATCACCAACCCCGGTTCGACCCCGAAGGTCGGCGGGCACTCGGCGGCGTCCAGAACCCCCAGCCGGCCGCTGGTGCCGGCCCCGATGTAAATCAGTCTGCCGCCCTGCCTGACGGCGTCGACAACGGCGTCAACAGCCGCCGTGATGTGCGGTATCTCCTGTTCCACAGCCAAGGCGACCGTTTTGTCCTGGTCGTTGATCAGGCGCAAGATTTCCGTCGTTGTCAGCAAATCAATATTCTCGGTGGTGGGATTGACTGCTTCGGTGAGCAGATTTTCAACCTTCAGATCCAAATCATCGCCCCATTTTAAGTCTTTCGACTCTTCCAATATTCATGACCCAGCTGCAGCGCACCAAGGGCCGGCTCCCTGTCGGCAGCAACCAATTGCGCCTTCCCGGCCAGCTGGGTAGCGATCCTCTGCCGGATAAGCGGAATATGATTGATCACCCCGCCATAGGTGCACACCGGGACAACCTGCCCGGCGGGAAAGCCCCTGCTGATAACCGATTCGACCAAACCGGCCAGGGCATCGGCCGCGGCGACGAGAATCTCCCGGGCCACGGCATCCCCTTCCAGGGCTGCGGCTGCCACCACTTCACTCAGGGCCGCCATCGCCGTCTTACCGCCAGCCGGATGATAGACAAATCCGATCACCCCATCGGGAGAGTCCACCTTTATGTATTCCATTATTTTCGCCAGAAGCACGGTCGGCTTGTCCCGGCCTTCCCAAGCCTTGACGCCGCGAACCAGCGCCTGGCGTCCGATATCATAGCCGCTGCCTTCATCGCCGATGATATGCCCCCAGCCGCCGGCCCGGATTGCGCCGCCCTGGGCATTTACCCCGCAAGCGATGGAACCGGTGCCGGCGACAAGCACAATACCTTCACGTTTCCCCAACCCCGCAGTGAGCGCCACGACAGCATCGTTGTTGACGACATAAGGGCAGCCGAGCTTCAACTCGCCCAGCGCCGCCGCAATCAGTTCCCGGTCCCGCACCCGGTCCACCCCGGCCAGGCCCAGGCTGATCACCTGCAGATCGCTCCGGTCAAGCCGGCAAGCGCTGCTCAGCTCTGCGACAATTTCGCCGACAAGAGTCTGGAAAGCAGCCAGACCGATCACCTGGTAGTTGGCCGGCCCTTTTTCGACCCGCCCCAGGACGCCGCCGGCCATATCTCCGGCAATGGCGGTGGTCTTTGTCCCGCCGCCGTCTATCCCGATCATCCACTTCATCCGAAACCACCAAATTTCCCAGCGGCTGCTCCGCTTCTTTTCCAACAATATTTGACACAAGACCAGTGCTTTCCTTTTTCAGCCAAAAAGCGAGCAATAGTATTCTGCTCGCTTTTGCTTGTTTTTACGCCCGTCTGCTGCCGATCGGCTCTTCCTGCCGACGCAAAAGGCCGCGTGACCGCGGCCTTTATGAAAACTTTATTGGTTGTAGATGGTTTGCTGGAAGCCGTAGTCCAGCATTTTAGGAACATCGGTCCAGCGGTCGTCGTCATTCAAAACCACGGCAATCAACTGAACATCGCGGCGCTTCGCCCCAGCCACCAGACAGTCGCCGGCAGCCTCAGTATAACCGGTCTTTACTCCATTGGCGCCCTCATAGGTTCTCAACAACTTATTGGTGGTACTGACCTTCAGCGGACCGCGGTTGATAAAACTGACTGTGTAATCCGCTGTGGACACCATTCTGGCAAACATCGGGTTCTGCATGCCTGTCGCCGCGATCTGCGCCAGGTCATAGGCGGTGGAATAGTGATTTACCGGGTCAGGCAGACCATGGGGATTGGAAAAATGCGTATTCTTCAGTCCCATCGTCTCGGCCCGGGCATTCATCAACCTCACAAATGCCGGTACCGAGCCGGCGATGTGTTCAGCCACCGCCTCAGCGGCGTCGTTCCCTGAGACAATTATCATCCCGAAGAGCAGTTCCCTTAGTGTGATCTGATCCCCCGGCCTCAGCCCGAGACTCGATTCTTCACAGGCAGCCGCCCGTGAGCTCACCGTCACCACGCTGTCCAGGTTACCTCTTTCCAGCGCCAGCAGCAAAGTCATCATCTTGGTGGTGCTGGCCGGATACATGACGGTATTTTGGTTTTGGCCGAACAATACTTGTCGGGTTCTGGCAACCATGACAACAGCCGCTTCCGCCCCGATCGCCGGCGGCGCAACAGTCATCGGCGGCGCTAGTACCTTCGGCGGCGAGGCAATGGCGATAGCCTGCAGGAGAAAGACAGCGATGAACAACATCGAAAGGGTCCGTCGAAACATTGATTATGCCCCCCATTTTTGCCTGCGTATTGTGCAGCGTCCGATAAGAAAATCCGTGTTGTTTACCATAACATCAGTATTCTTTGCGGCCAACATTATTCCTGCCTCAATTTGCCGGCTTAACGAAAATAAAATTTGTCAAAAATACTCTGCACCCTTTTGTCTAAGCCTGTTCCTTACGGACGTATTTCGTAGTACTGCAGAAGCTCGCTCACGGTGACAAATTCGTAGCCTTGGCCACGCAACCGGTCGATGATAATCCCCACCGCCGCAGGAGTCGAGGCGGCGTACTCCCCTTCGTGCAGCAGGATAATGCTTCCCGGTTCCGCCTGGTTTACCACGGTGTCCACAATGCGCTGGACGCTCTTGCCGGCCCAGTCCCGCGGATCAATGGACCATAACACTGTTGTATAGCCGCGCTGCCGCAGCTCCCACACCAGCTTGTCGTTGTACCCCCCGCCGGGCGGGCGGATCAGCGTCGGTTTCGGACCGATGGCGGCGATGATACTCTCCGACTTGTCGATCTCTTCTGTCAGTTCCTCAGGGGTTAGGCGGTTGAGAAACCGGTGGGTGTAACTGTGGCTGGCGAGTTCCTGGCCGCTGTTGATAATATCCGCCGCCAAAGCAGGATACAGTTTTACCCTGTTGCCTAACACAAAAAAAGTCGCTCTGGCCTGTTTAGCCTGCAGCACCGAGAGCAAGGCCGGAGTAGTCGCAGGATGCGGTCCGTCGTCAAAGGTGAGGGCTACCACTTTGTGGGTAGTCGGCACTTTCTTGATAGCCATACCTGATTCCATTGTCACAACCCCTGCCATGATGGTAACAGTCACCACACCGACAGTAAAAAGGCTCCAGAAGCTAAACCTCAAGACGATCTCTCCCTACTCATTGAACACGCTAGATGCCCAGCTGTTCAATCATCCGTTTATCGGTAACGCCGGTGGGTTCCAGCCCCTGAGTAACCTGATAAGCGCGCACCGCCGCTTCGGTTGACGGCCCGAATAATCCGTCGGCCCTGGCGTCAAGATAGCCCAGCTCTTTCAACTTCAGCTGCAATACGACGACATCTGCGCCGGCTGTTTGGTATTTCAGCTTTCTTTGCACCCTGACCTTCCGTCCGACAATCTTGACTGTAGTCCCGATCGGCGTCCATTCGAACAATTCCTCGACATCGCGGTTGCGCATCCGAATGCAGCCATGGCTGGAAAACCGGCCGATGCTCCAGGGGTTATTGGTGCCGTGAATTCCATACAACCCCCAGGTCACATTCAGTCCCATCCAGCGGGTGCCAAAACCGTCCCCCCAGTTGAAGTCCTTCCATACGACATTCCACTCACCGATGGGAGTGGGGGTATCGTTTTTCCCCACGGCAATCCGGTATTTTTTATATAAAATGCCGTCATTATAAACCTCCAGCATCCGTTCATTAATCTTGACCACCAGGGAAACCTGCCCCTGGGGCGCCTGGCTGGTTTGACCCGGTATCGCGGCAAGCTCCTGCTCATCGAGATAATCTATTCCCCAAAGGCCGGCAAGCATGCCGAAAAAAAGCAGCACTACCACCCCAAAGTACAAGTATCGTCTGTTCACTTTCAGCACCTGCAGCCGCTTCATGCCCCAGACCTCCCGTGAAATCCTTGCTACCAAATATATGATTGCGCGGCAAAAGATATCCCGCCGGTTAGTGACGAGGTATTTTCGGTTCTTAAGTATTTCTCTTGTTACCCGTCGAAAAAATGCTGCACGGGAGAGGATTCCTCCGCTACGGATAATATCCTACACCGTTACCGGCAGACAAGCTGCCGACGAAAAAAAGCCGCAGCCCCTTTGGCTACGGCTTCAATATATTCGCGGAAAAATCACAACAGCGGCGCATATATTTTCTTGAATCATGGTGCGTCGTTCAGGCAATGACACTGACAAATTGCAGGCTGGGGTCGTAGCACCCCTGAAAATGTGCCCCAAGATCGCGCATCGCGGCCAGATACTCTACAGTCTCAGGTGTTATTTTCTCCCCCGGGCAAATAATCGGTATCCCGGGAGGGTAACAGGCGATCACCTCGGCACTGACCCTGCCGTGGGAGTTTTCCAGCGGGACACTGACAGTAGGGGAAAAGAACGCCTCTCTGGGAGGCATCGCCATCTCCGGCAGCGGCAAAAAAAGCAGCTTATCACTTATGGCGGCAATCGCCGCATGTGAATCAGCGCGCAGGGCTGTGGCGGCACTGCCCAGGGCTGCCGCGAATTTGTCGATATCGCGCTGGGTATTGGCAAAAGAGATCAACAGCAATAGGCTGTGCAGTTCCGACATCTCCACCTGGATATTATAATGTTGTTTCAGCCGTTCCTCCAGCCAGAACCCCGGCACTCCAAGCTTTCGGACCAGAATGGTCACCTTGGTCGGGTCAAGCCGGAAAATTCCGGGACGATCGGTACTCAGGGTAGAAACACCGGGGATTTCCGACAGCTTTTTTCTGGCATAATCGGCAAGACCGACAGCCTTATCGATGAGTTTCCTTCCTTCGCTCTCAATCTGGGCCCGGGCTGCGTCGAGAGAAGACAACAGCAGATAGGAAGTGCTGGTGCTCTGCAGCATCCTTAAAGCAGTCTCAAGTTTTTGCCTGTCCATCAACTCTCCTTGTATATGGAGCATCGATCCCTGGGTTAGGGCGGCCAAAATTTTATGAGTGCCGTGCACTGCCGCATCAGCGCCGTTTTGCAGCGCGTTTGCCGGCAACCTGTCATGAAAGCCGAGATGCGGCCCATGAGCCTCGTCGACCAGCAGGGGAATTTTGTAATTATGCACCACAGCCGCGACGGCGTCGATATCGCTTATTACGCCATGATAAGTCGGATTGACCACCATGACTGCCCTGATATCAGGCTGGCGCTTTAGGTGATCCCGAATCATATCCGGCGCTGTCCCCAGGGGAATACCGTACTCCCGGTCGTATTCAGGGACAAAAAAAACCGGGATGGCGCCGCTGAGAATGATTCCCCCGAGAATCGACCGATGAATATTGCGGGGCACCAAAATCTTGTCGCCCGGATTGCAGGTTGCCAGGACCAGGGCCTGCAGGCCGCAGGAACTGCCGTTCACCAGAAAATAAGTATGCTCAGCGCTGAACACCTTCGCTGCCAGCAGTTGGGCGGCTTGAATCGCGCCGTGCGGCTGATGTAAATCGTCCATGTCCGGGATATTCGTGACATCGGCCCGGAAAACTTTCCGCCCTAACAGGCGGTGAATATTGTTGTGCAAAATCCGGCCTCCCTTGTGGCCGGGCATATGAAAGCGCACCGTCCGGGCGCTGATATACTTTTCCAGAGCGGCGATGATCGGTGTCTCCTCCATGCGCAACGCTATCATTCCCCCGTCGAATAGAATTTCACTCTATTCTATGCCTGATGCCCTGGCTTGGTACGGCCGAAAGGGTTTTATCTTCGCGAGCCTTCCAAACAAATAACCCCGGCCAAAGCCGGGCAGGCGGGAGGTATACTATGGCGGCACAACGGAGCATATTGTCTGCTTCCCTGAATCTGGCCGGGCCGGTCTTTGCCGAAGAGTCCTATTCGATGCTGATAAGCGCGGTAATCACCGCCATCATCGGCAATTTGGGTGCTGACGACCTGACTGCTTTGAGTCTGGCGATCCTGGTCCAGTCCTCGGCGATGGCTGTGATCGGGGTCATCGGCACCGGAGCGGCCGTACTTGCTGCCCGGGAACTCGGCACAGGCAACTTGAGCCTGCTGCGGCAAATAACCAGCCACACCCTGGCTCTGGGTCTATTGGCCGGTGCAGTCCTCGCCTTGGCGGGACACCAGGCCGCAAGTTATTTGCACTATTTCGTGGACACCGACAGCAGCATAGCCTTGTTGACTGAAGAATTACTGAAGCCGCTGGTGCTTTTCGCTCCGCCGATGCTATTCACCTGGCTGGGGAAAAGCATCCTGCGGGGCATGGGGCAAACCCGGCTGGCGTTCATCATTTCGGTTGTGAATAATACTGTGACCGTTGTGGCCACCATCGCCCTGGTCTACGGCTGCCGCCCCGGACCGGGTGTCTTCGGGGCGGTCTGGGGAGCGGGGCTGGGGGCCTTGGTCAGCGCGGTGTCCACCCTGGCCATTCTGGGCAGCCACAAGCCTCTTAAGCTGCGGCTGAGGCATATCTACAGCATCAACCCGGCAATTGCCACCCGGATTATCCGGATCAGCCTGCCGGTGGCCTGGGAACAGGTCGCCCTGCAGCTGGGTTTTACCTTGTACTCCTTCGAACTGGTTAATGTCGGCGCCAAACAATTCGCCGCCAATCAGATAGCCCAGCAGCTGGAAGGCATTCCGCTGATTATTGGTATCGGGTTCTCGGCCGCGGTCCTGACGGCGGTCGGCCAAAGCCTGGGCAAAAATTTGCCCAGGGTCGCCGAACAGTTCACCCGCTTCACCCTCTGCCTGACGATGGTGGCAATGACCGCACTCTGCGCCGCACTGTCCCTTGTTTCCGAACCGCTGAGCCGCCTGTTCGCCAAAGACCCGGATGTAATAACCTGGTCCGCCACCTGCATCAGGCTGGCGATTCTGGAACAGCCGACAATGGCGGCAACTATGATACTGGGGAACGCCCTGCGTGGCAGCGGCGACACCCGTTGGCCGGCATTCAGCACCATTGTCGGCATGTGGCTTGTCCGCATCCCGCTAACCTATCTTCTCATCACCGACCTGGACTACAGCATCGCTGCCGCCTGGCTCATCACCGCCGGCGACCATTTTGTCCGGGCCTCGATACTGGCCCTGCGCTTCTACCGCGTCGGCTGGAAAAAAGCCGGACGGTGCTAGCCGGTATGACGAACCGTATCGCACGCCGGTCGATAACCCCAGGCTGTTCAAAAAGGTCAAGATGCTAGGAATGGGGAGACTTGCACTGCACCGTTTCCTCCGAGACACATTAGCATATATCTGTTTGCACTGACTTGTTTAACAGCATCGCGCGTACTGGGCGTACGCAAGCAAGCAAACCTAGCCATGACAACGCAGATTGGCCTTTTTCAACAGCCTGCCTCACTCCATGCACACAAGCAGCAAACCCATGGAAATAAACAGGGCGCCGAATAGCTGCCGCCAGGTGGCAGCGTCTCCAAAGAACAGATAATTCGCCAGCATGGTAACCAGCGGCGCACATGACAGGATTAAGGTTACCACATTGATATTGCCGTATTTCAGGGCAATAAAGTAGGCCAAATCCCCAATCAGGGTCGCCAGCAGGGCTTCGATCGCGATAAATACCCATAGCAGAAGCGGGATTTGGATCATCTCGCTGTAGCCGCGGGTTCCGATAACCCAGCTGCTGACGAAGGTTGCGGCTATGAGGGTGCGCAGCGAAAGCGCCGCAGTCGGGTTTACACCGTTCAGGCCCAGCTTGCCGAACAAAGGGGCCAGCCCCCAGCACACCATCGCCAGAAAGGCATAAAACAAGACCATCGGCGCAGCCCCCTCACGGAAGTAGTCGATGGTCTATGTTTATGCGTTTGCTCCCGGGATCATACGAAGGCCCCGGGTCAAAAGCCGCCGCCTTTATTCGATAAGCAAAAAGGCGTACCGGTTCATGGTTGCCGAGTAGTCTGTCAGGACATCAATGGGATAGCCGTGTTCCCTGACGGTGCTGAATACATCCACCGCCATCCCTTCCGGGCTGGGGCGGGCGGCTCCGGGGTTGACGCACCGGCTTCGTTCCTTGCCGCAGTCGCCGCAGATGCTGCAGGAATCCATGAACAACAGAAAGGCTTTGTTGTGCCCGGCAAGAAAAACTTCCCGTTCCAGGCCGGACAGCCGCAAGTTTATCCCCTTTGACCAGAGGTGACGGTCTTCAGGCTTTTCCACAGCGTGGGCGAAATGAAAGATGACTCCCTTGGTATATTCCTGGAAAAAAGCGCGGCACTCTTCCACCGACGGCACGTTGGGCGGACAGCAGGCATTCTTGCCGTAAGTCGCGCAGCCAAACACGCATTTCATTCGGACCCAGTTGGCCACAACCATATCCTTGGGGTCGATCCAGCGAAAATCAGCAAAATCGTGTTGACGGAAGATGGTTTCCAGGGCTTTTCGGTCAGCCATTCATTTCCCTCCTCATCCTTCAGGCGGTTGCAATCCGCCGCTGATCTCTTGAAGCAGCCTAAATAAAATGGGCTTCGGCGGGATCAAACGCCAGGGTAACCCTGGCCTGGTCAACGATACCGTCGGTTATGGCTTTGCGCGGCACTCTGGCGATGAGCGTCAGATCGCCGGCTGTTACCACGACCCGGCTTGTCCCCACTCCCGGCTGGACCCTCTGTACCCGGCCTTCGAAAACGACCCGGGAGCCGTCATGCTCCGGCCGGTCCTGCCCCCAGACCAAAAGGGCGTCGCCGGGAAGACAGCAGGCGGTCACCGGTTGTTGCAAATCTGTTGGGCAGGGAAACCGCAGACCATTGGCCAGCTTTACCTGCCGGCCCGGGCCGTCGGGTTCGATGCCGCAGGGCAGGATGTTGTCCATGCCTGCCAGTCTGGCCACTTGTTCGTTGGCTGGACGCCGCAGCAGCACTTCCGGTTTGGCGTCCTGGACGATGCTGCCGCCAAAAATTGCCACCGCTCTGTCGGCAAAGTGGAGCACATCGGCAAAATCATGGCTGACAAGCAATACCGTCAGCCCCCTGGCCACCGCCAGCTGCCTGATCTCTTCGATCAATTCCCCCCGCAGGGTGGCATCCAGAGCGGCGAACGGCTCATCCAGAAGCAGCAGTTCAGGGTCGGTCACCAGAGCCCGGGCGATGGAGACCCGCTGGGCCTCTCCCCCGGACAGTGACCGGGCCGGCCGGCCGGCCAGATGATCACAACGGAAATCCTGCAGAGCCCTGAGCACCCTTGGCTGAATATCATCTGCCGCTATACCGCGAAAGCGGAGCGGAAGGGCCAGATTATGAAACACGGTGCCCTGAAGCAGCAGCGTTTGCTGGAAGACCATCGCGCTGCGGCGGCGCAGCAAGGTTCCGGTTGTCGCAGTGTTATCCTGGCCGAACAGGCGCATTTGCCCCTGATGAGGCAGCAGCAGATTGACGGCCTGCAGAAGGGTGCTTTTGCCGGTGCCGTTGGGACCGACCACTGCGACCAATTCCTGCCGCCTTACTGTCAGTTCGTCAATATCCAGGACTTTTTTGCCGGCACCGCGATAAACCGTAAAGTCCCGCAGCTCCAGTACGAAATCGCTCATAGCCTGCCGCCTTTGCCTCCATGCTGGAGATAAGTGAATAATAGGACCACCCCGAACGCCGCCACAAGCAAAATGAAGCTGATGGCCATGGCCATGTCGTAATTCCCTTTGCCGACCTCCATGACGGTCGAGGTTGTCAGCACCCTGGTCTGTCCCTTGATATTACCGCCGACCATCATCGACGCTCCCACTTCGGAGATCACCCGGCCAAAGCCGGCGATAACCGCCGCCATCAGACCCAGCCGGGCTTCCCGGATGAGCAGCCAGCCTGCCTGCCAGTGAGTCGCCCCCAGGGACAGCAGCTGCCAGCGCAGATTGGGGTTGACGCTGAGGATAGCGGCGAAACTCAAACCAGCCACGATCGGGGTGGCGATAATCGCCTGAGCGATGATCATCGCCACAGGGGTATACATCAGGCCAAGACCACCCAGGGGGCCATAACGCCACAAAAACAGGCTGACAACCAGTCCTACCACCACCGGCGGCAGTCCCATACCGAAATTGACCAGACTGCCGGCCGCCTGTTTGCCGCGAAAGTCGGTGAGAGCCAGCCACAGGCCGAAGGGCACGCCAAAGACCACGCTGATGGCTGTGGCTGTTCCCGACACCTGCAGCGTGAGCAGCGTCACCTGGAGTACTTCCTGATCACCACCAAGCAGCAGATGAGCCGCCTGGATAATTCCCTGAACAATTACGTCCATGAATCTCCTCTACAAGCCGAAGTCTTTTTCGGTTTTGCTGCCGTCAGCAAAAAACAGCGCCTGCCCGAACTTGTCTTTGCCGAAAGCGGCAATCAGCGCCTGTCCCTCAGCCGACAGCAGAAAGTCGCTGAAGGCTTTAGCCCCCGGAGTGTTCACCTTGGCGAATTTCTCCTGATTGACCTCCATGACATGGTAGATATTCAACAGCTTGGCGTCTCCTTCAATCAGGATCGGCAAAGACAGGGTTTTCTTCTGCGCCAGGTATGTTGCCCGGTCAGTCACGGTGTAACCCCGTTTTTCGTCAGCAATTTTCAGGGTCTGTCCCATTCCCGCCCCTGCTTCCTGGTACCAGGCGCCGGATGGTTTGAGGCCTGCTTGTGACCACAGCTTCTTTTCCAGTTGATCGGTCCCGGAATTATCGCCCCGGGATACGAATATCGCCTGGACAGCGGCGATGGCGGCAAATGCCTCTTGGGCGGTTTTCCCCTTAATCTTGGCGGGATCGCCCTCCGGTCCGATGATGACAAAATCGTTGTGCATCACCAGGCGCCGGTTGATCACCGACCCGCCGGCCAGAACTTTCCTTTCTGCATCAGGGGCGTGGGTCAAAAGCACGTCGGCTTCACCCTTTTCGCCCATGGCGATGGCCTGGCCCGAGCCCACAGCGATGGTTTTTATCTTATAGCCGGTCTTCTTTTCAAACTCAGGAATCAGAACATCAAGCAGTCCGCTGTCCTGGGTACTGGTGGTGGTCGCCAGAATAAGGTCCACCCTGGCAGGTTTTGGCGGCGTTTGCTGCGCCGGTTCCTTCGTGCCGCAGCCGGACATCGCCAAAGCCATCAGGGCTGTCAGTAGCAAACAAGCCAATCGTCTGGGCATCAAGCTCACTCCATTTCAAGGTTTTTTCCGGTCTCGCCGGCCACAGCGATGGTTCTGCCGGCGCCGCTCAGGTCGTAGCCCCCCCAGGATTCAACCTCGTTTCTGAATTCCGCTGACTCCAGGATAGCAATAATGGCCTTCTCCCTGTCATCATCAGGGGGGAAGTTCAACAGCAGATCATACTGTTCGGAGGCCACAGGAATAAAATCCAGCCCCAGGGCCAGCGCCGCCGCCTGGACCCCCAGTCCGGCGTCCGCCGCTTCTGCCGCCACCGTGGCCGCCACCGCCATATGGGTTCCGACCTCTTTTTCATAGCCGGCTATTTGCTCGGGGCCTATCCCGGCTTTGACCAGATCATAGTCCAGCAGCATTCGCGTCCCTGAGCCGCGCTGCCTGTTGACAAAAGTGATGTCAGGCCGGGCCAGGTCAGCCAGCCCGGCGATCTTCTTCGGGTTGCCGGGCATGACCATCAGCCCCTGCTGGCGCATAGCCATATGCACCAGCCGCCAGCCGGTGTTGGGCAAATATTTCTTCACAAAGGCCAGATTATAGCAGCCGGTCTGTTCATCAAGCAAATGGATGCCGGCGATATGGGCTTCATTGTTACGGATGGCCATAACGCCTCCCATGCTGCCGACATTGGCGCACGACAGAGAGGTATGCTCCAGCCGGCGTCTGAGGAAAATCCCCAGCAGCTCCAGCGCCAGATCATGACTTCCTACCGCCAGGAGAGTATTCTCCGGCCGGGACTTGCCCAGCAGCGTCACCGACACCGCCGCCCCGGCCTGTATTCCCTGGCTGGCCGGACCGACGCTGATAAGGCCCTGGGCCTTGGCCAGCGACGAGATGAGTCCTGCTCCGCGCCCCAGTGGAGCTGCCACCATCCTGCCCTGAACATTGCCTACCGACACTCGGATAAACTCTTCCACCCCAACAGGCGAAGCCACCTGTTTGACCAGGGAAGCTTCCACAATCGTCGCTTCCGGGCAGGGCCGTTTCTGCCTGGCCAATAAAACGTCCCTGATAAACAGCTCGGCTGTCAGCATCGCCGACACCGGGTATCCGGGCAGACCGATCACCGGTTTACCCTGACAGACCGCCAGAATTACCGGCTTGCCGGGCTTGATCGCCACCCCGTGCACCAGAACTTCTCCCAGATCGCCCAGCACCGAGGCGGTGAAATCTTCCGACCCTGCCGAGGTACCGGCGTTGACAACAACCATGTCACTCACCGTCAGGCTGGCGAATACAGCCCGCCTCAAGGCCTGGCCATCATCTTTGACGATGGACTGCTTCAGCGCTTCGCCGCCCCACTCGCTCACAGCCGCGGCCAGCATATGGGAATTGACGTCCAGAATCGTCCCTGGAATCAACTCATCCTTAGTGGCGACTATTTCGTCCCCGGTGGGAATGATGGCCACCCGCGGTTTCTTGAGTACAGCCACGCTTTCCAGCCCCGCCGCCAGCAAAGCGGCAATCATAACCGGTGTAATGACCTGGTATTCAGGCACCACCAGTTCACTGGCCACAATGTCTTCGCCGATAATGCGCACATGCTGCCACGGCGCAGCCGCGGCAACGATCTCGGCCTCACCGGCGTCGATATGCACATCTTCAATCATGACCACCGCGTTGGTTCCGGCCGGCATAACGTCACCGGTATCTACCATGCAGCAGCAGCCGGGGGTGAATGATTGCCCCGGAGACCGCAGGGTGAGGCGCTTCGGCGTGGTCTCCTGGGCGCCGTAAGTATCCTGGGCCCGGACGGCGATACCGTCCATGGCCGCACTGTTATAATGGGGCGCTGACTGTCTGGCGTAAACCGAGCAAGCTGTTACCCGCCCGAGAGCGTCAGGCACTGCCATCGTCTCGTCGGGAAGATGATCAAAATAACCGCTGTCGGTCAGTTTCTGCCGCCACAGTTCCTGCGCCTGCTGCCGCTGCAGACAATCGAGATAGGCTTTGTTTCTTGGCAAACTGTTCTCCTCCTGCCTCATTCCTGCCCTTTGAGCAGCAGGACCTCCACTATTTCCCCATCATACAACCCGCTCTTGTCAGCCGGAATATGCATCACGCCATCCGCCTGGGCCATGATGCTGATCAGGCCCGACTTCCCCAAAATGGGTTCGGCGACAAATTCTCCCCCCTGTTTGCGCAGCCTTACGGTGATAAAATCATCTCTGCCGGGAGCGGAAGCCACGTTGCGGCTAAGACGCGCCGGAACGCTGAACCCGGCGAAGGGCTGCTTCTGCCTGGCAAGCAAACGGACTACCGGCTTCACCAGTTGCTGGCAGACCACCATGGCCGCCACCGGGTGCCCTGGCAGCCCAAAAACAGGGACAGCGCCGATCATGCCGAACACTGTAGGGCGCCCGGGCTTAACGGCGATACCGTGCATCAGCACTCCGGGAGCCCCGAGAGCCGCAATGGCTTTGACGGTATAATCCCTGGCCCCTACCGAACTGCCGCCGGATATGACCAAGAGCTGGCAAGTCGTGAGCGCCTTGGTCAATATATCATAAAAAGCCTCGTAGCTGTCTTTCACAATACCCCACCGCCTGACAACACAGCCCAGCTGGGTCAGCATGGCGCCAAGGGCGTAGGAATTGACGTCGCGTATCTGTCCGATCCCGGGGCTTTGGTCAATAGCAACAAGTTCGTCCCCGCTGGAAATCACCGCGACTTCGATGGGTTTACAGACAACAATCCGGCTGCAGCCGCAGGCGGCGAGGGCACCGATGTGCTGGGGCCCGATCCGCTGTCCCTGTTCCAGGATGACGCTGCCGGTCTGAATATCTTCCCCCTGGCTGACGACGTTTTCGCCGGGGGCTACCGTCCGCGCCGCCAGCAAGGTATCAGCATCCGGCTGTTCGGTGTATTCCAGCATTATCACCGCATCGGCACCCGCCGGCAGCATACCGCCGGTGGGAATGGTCACCGCCTGGCCGGCCAGCAGCTGAATTGTCGCCTGCTCACCCATCGCCACTTCCCCGGCAATACTGAAAAGAGCCGGAACGGCTTCCGAAGCGCCGAAGGTATCAGCGCTGCGCACAGCAAATCCGTCCACAGTCGAACGGCTGAAAGACGGCAGACTTTCTCCGGCGATCCTATCCTCAGCCGCGACCCTGCCGAGAGCGTTCTCAAGGTCCACGGTTTCAGACGCTGCCGCAATGCCGGTCAGACTTCTGGCAATCAGATCCCGGGCCTCGGTCAGCGGCATATATTGAAAAAACTCCATACTAGTCCCTCATTCCATCAACGCGTCAGGTTTTTTCAGACCCATCCTGGTCTCAAGGAAAGCGGCGAGCGGCGCCGGGTCGTCCAGGGGAAAACAGGGTACGCCCGGATACAACGCCACATCAGAGACGCTTGCCAGCAGGTCCTCTTCGCGGCAAAGAGGTGCGTCACAGACCTCCCGGCGGAAAACCTCAACCCGGATTTTGCCTTCCTGTTTATAACCTTCAGTAAAAATGATGTCCACGCCGCTGATCTGCTCAACGACTTCCGTCAGGGCAAGCTCCTGCTCGACCTTTTGAATCATCGCCATTTTTTGCGGCGAAGAAATACACACCACATCAGCCCCGGCCTGAGCATGCCGCCAGGTATCCTTACCCGGCT
>Ga0316228_1001702_pt1 | contig 21471 bp, 25 predicted proteins | sample TBH18021metaG_FD_206005 | JGI IMG/M metagenome (GOLD analysis project Ga0316228, IMG submission 206005) | Freshwater microbial communities from Trout Bog Lake, Wisconsin, USA - TBH18021 | ecosystem: Environmental > Aquatic > Freshwater > Lake > Hypolimnion/Profundal zone | place: USA: Wisconsin... | reverse complement strand
AAGGCATCATGGCCAGCGGCGCATGTGAGAGCCGCACCACAGGCCGAACACATGGCCGCACCGACCAGCAGATTGCAGCAGCCTCAAAGAAACCCCTTGCCAACGGAGAGCCGTCCACACACGGCCAAGTGCTGTCATCCAGGCCGCCGCGGCTGCCGGCACGCGGTCGTTCCGAAAGCCCACGCTAGGCCGAGCTTCGGCCTTCAGGCTACGAGGACTGGACGGCGGCCTCCGCCGCCAAGCGGAACTGGTGCACTTGGGCTTGGTTGCTAAGCTATGTCCTCTCCGGCCCCGCAGCCCAGTCTTCGCGTGAGCGTCGATCTCAACCTCTGCCAAGCCTACGCTCAGTGCTGCTACGCAGCGCCACAGCACTTCCGTATCGAGGGGCACGAGGCACTGTTCTACGACCCCGCGCCCGCCGCGCGGGATCGCGCCGACATCGAACGGGCGCAGATCGCCTGTCCCGTTCAGGCGATCCGGGTCGAAGACAAAAGCCATGAAGGCGCATGACATGGGACATGGCCAGCCCAGCCGTGCGTTGGTGGTCGGTGCCGGCCTTGCAGCCCTGCGCGGGGCCGAGGCGATGCGCGATGCAGGCTTCTCTGGCGCCCTCACGATCGTCGGGGCCGAGCCCTACCGTCCCTACGACCGGCCGCCGCTCTCGAAGCACGTCCTGACCGGCGAGATCGCCCCTGACGCCACCACCCTGCCGAGCAGCCTCGGGGAGGACGTTGACTGGCACCTCGGCAGCCCAGCTGTAAGCCTCGACCGCGCAGACCGCCTGGTTCACCTCGCGGACGGCACAGCGCTGACCTATGACCGCCTGCTGATCGCCACCGGCACCCGCGCCCGGCCCTGGCCGAACCCACACGAGGGCAGGCTCGCGGGGGTCTACACCCTGCGCGGCCGCGACGACGCAATTGCTTTGCGCAAGGCACTCACTTCCAGCCCGCAACGCGTGCTGGTGATCGGCGGTGGCCTGATCGGCTGCGAAGTAGCCAGCGCATGCCGGCAGCTCAGCCTACCCGTGACCCTGGTCCAGCCTGGCCCGGCGCCGCTCGCGCGTGTACTCGGCCGGTATATCGGAGCGATCGTCGGCGCAATGCACGAGGCTCGCGGCGTCGACCTGCGCCTCGGTGCCGAGGTCGAGTGGCTGGAGCAGGCCAACGGCCGGCTCGTGCGCGCGCACCTCGTCGATGGCACGGCAATCGAGGCGGACATCGCGTTGTTGGCGCTCGGCGCAATGCGCAACACCGAGTGGCTCGACGGATCCGGTCTGTCGTTCGACGCAGGGGGCGTCGACTGTGACGCAGACGGTTACGTGCTCGACGTGGATGGCCGCCCCGACACCGCGATCGCGGCGGCGGGCGACGTGGCGCGTTTCCCCCACCCGCTCTACGGCGGGCGCCGCATCGCGGTAGAGCACTGGGGCCATGCGGTCGCGCAAGGCGTGCATGCCGGGCGCCTGCTCGCAGGGGATAAGCCCGAGCGGTGCTACGCCGCGCTGCCGGCTTTCTGGTCAGGGCAGGCGGGCGTCACGCTCAAGTCAGTCGGCCTGACTGCCGGGGCGGACGCGATGACGATTGCCCAGGGCGATCCGGCCACAGGCCGCTTCCTCGCCGTCTACGGCCGAGAGGGACGGTGTATCGCGGCCGTGTCGGTCGATTGCGGGCGCTGGCTGCCAGCCTACGCCGAGCGGATCGCAGCAGCGGAACCCTTCCCGCCCGAAGAGACAGTCATCGATCGGGCCGGTTCGCCCGCCATCCTGGCTCCTGGCTTTTCCTGACGCGTAGGCACCGGATCCGACATGGCCGACGCAACCCTCCTCAGCCAAATCAAGGACTTCTCCAACCGCGCCGACCCGTACCCGCTGTACGCCCGCCTGCGGCAGACCCCAGTCTCGCGCCAGCTCGACGTGGGTCAGGGGGACGAGTCTTCGGGCGACGAAGCACGGGGCGTGTGGGTGGCAGCGAGTCACGACGCCGTCATGCGCTTGCAGAACGACCCGCGTCTCAGCGTCGAGACCCAGCCGCCGACGAAGCGCCCGCCCACCGGCAACCCGGTCACTGACTACCTCGTCAACCCGGTCAAGAACCGGATCACCGACAGTCACCAGCCGTTCCTGTTCCGCGACCCGCCCGCGCACGATCTCCTGCGCGTGGCCACCGTTCATCAGTTCACCCCTGCTCGCGTCCAGGCGATGCGCGCCCGCTCGGAGCGGCTGGTCGACGAGCTGCTCGACCGCAAGATGGGCTCGCACGAGATCGATGTCGTCGCCGACCTCGCCTACCCCCTGCCTGTCGCGGTGATCTGCGAGCTGTTCGGCGTACCGGAGGGGGACGAGGCGAGCTTCCACGATTGGTCGAGCCAGCTCGCCACGGCGGTGGAGCCTGGTGTTGTCGTCAGCGAAGAGACCCGCATCGAGAACGCTCGGACCTTCGACGCCATCTCGGATTACCTCGCCGACCTCGTAGCTGAGAAGCGTCGCCAGCCGCGCGACGACCTACTCTCAGGGTTGGCCAATCACGCCACGCCTGACGGCTACCGGATGGGCGACCTCGACTTGATCTCGACCGCGATCCTGATCCTCGTGGCCGGCCACGAGACCGCGGTAAACCTGATCGGCAACGCTTGGCTGACGCTGATGCGCCACCCGGACGAGTTGGAGCGCCTGCGCGCCGAACCCGGCCGTGCCCCGCGGGTGGTCGAGGAGGTGATGCGCTACGATCCCCCGGTGCAACTCGTCAGCCGCAAGACCCTGAGCGCCATCGATATCGCCGGCACTACGATCCCCGAAGGCGAGGCCGTCGTCCTGATGCTCGCCGCTGGCAATCGCGACCCGGCCGCGTTCCCCGAACCGGATAGGTTTGACCCGGATCGCGTCGGCACGCGCCACCTCGGCTTCGGCGGGGGGCTGCACTACTGCGTCGGCGCCCCCTTAGGCCGGTTCGAGGCTGAGGCCGCGCTCACTGCGCTGGCACGCCGCCTGAAGGCTCCGCGCCTGATCGAGGACCCGCCGCCCTACAGACGCCCAGCGACCCTGCGCGGACCGGAGCGTCTCCGGGTAGCGGTCGAGAGGATCCTTTAGCACGCGTCACCGTCTGAGCCGCCACTTTCAGCCGGCTGCTTCGCGCCCATCGCGGTCATTCAAAGCCGGAGGACAACTTCTCCGAAGCGGACACCACTGTGCCTCCTGGCCGACCGAACGTGCTTCGGGTCGTGATCGAGCAACTTGCGGCCCGCCACGACGTCACCCCGGTCGCTACGGATTGCGAGACCCTGCCAGCAATCGCGGAGCTCGTGCGCGCCCAGGCGTTCGCGACCGTCATGCCGCACTTCGCATTGGCCCCGGAGATCGAGCGCGGAGAGATGGTCGCCATCCCAATCGTCGATCCGATCCCGTCCTGGCGGCTCTCCGTCGTCGTCTCCCAGCGGACCCTCAACGCCCGCGGCAGCGAGGCTGTTGCCGAGGTTCTGGCGAGCGTAATTGGAGATCTAGTTGAGCGCTCCATCTGGCGAGCCCAGCTCAACACAACGGAGCGTACCGCGTCTGCGCGCGCCCGCGCCTGAAAAACAGCCGTAACATCTTCAATGCGAGATTTGGTTGGGCGTCTGAGTGTGGAGAGCGGTGACAGCCGGACGATAGACTATAATTCATAAACGACCGCGCCTCCGACGGAAGATGCTCAAGCTGTTTCATCCGGAATTTTTCTGATAACAGCCTCATCTTCCGCCTGTGATGCTGGAAGATTGCACGACCCTCAGGTGCGATTGAGTTTGCGGCACCATAACCTGTCGCGAGGCTATTGCCGCTGTGAGGAAGGTTTCAGCGTTCGTCGGCTTCCCATAACGATAGCCCTGACCCTCATGACAGCCGTGAGAGGCAAGGAAGGCCTCCTGCGCCCCCGTCTCGATGCCCTCGGCGATGACTTCGAGCCCCAGGCTGCTGGCGAGCGTCAGGACGGACTCCACAATGGCTGCATCGTGGTTGCCGGGCGCCAGCTTCGTGACGAAGCTGCGGTCGATCTTCAGCCGCGTCACCGGGAAATCTTTCAGCGCCGTCAACGACGCGAAACCTGTTCCAAAATCGTCGAAGGCGATCCCGACGCCGCGGTCCAAGAGCACTCTCAGGGGCATGAGCATGTCTGGCTGTTGCTGCAGAGCGATGTTCTCCGTGAGTTCGATCTCCAGCGTCTCGTGCGGCAGTCCGGCGGAGCGGAGCGCCGCTTCGACGACTTCGACCAGGTCGCCCGCGACCAGCTGTTCGCCGAAGAGGTTTACCCCCACGCGCAGGTCGAAACCGGCTGGGCGCCATGCAGCGGCCTGATGACAGGCCTCATGGATGATCCATGAGCCGACCGTTCGAGCGTGCCGGCTGCCTTCGAGCGTCTCCAGGAAAACTGCCGGCGTGAGCAGGCCACGTTCCGGATGCCGCCAGCGAAGAAGGGCTTCCGCGCCTGTGAGTGCGCCATCTCTCAGGCAGACCTGCGGTTGGTAATGGAGCTCGAACTCACCACGCAGGGCGGCTTGCTCAACCCTGCCCGATAAGGGAGACGAGAAGTCGGTTCATGTCGGCCGTCTCCCGCATCCGCTCGATCGAGCGCCGCTCGGTGAGAGCGCGCCCGAACTCGATCGGCTCAGCCTGCCGGATGTCGGCGGGGAGCGTCTCGTCGATCAACGCGTCGAGGCTCGGCGCGCCGACGCGCTCCAGCATCTCGGCGATCTCGTCGACGGTCGGGCCGATGTGGCGGCGATTGGCGAAGTCGTAGGGATCGTAGTTGCTGGCGGTCATGGTCATCGGCGGGTCACGCTTTCAGATCGTCACGCTGTTGGCTGATCTGGGCTCTCGTCGGCGGATCGACGCGCCGGCTCCTCCATCGTGCGATCATTTGTCCAGGGCGTCGTAGGCCGCCGCATCGAGGAGCGCCTCCATCGCGGCAGGGTCTGTAAGGCGCATCCGATAGAGCCAGCCCGCGCCCTGTGGGTCTGCGCTGACGCTGGCAGGGTTGCTCACAGCCACCTCGTTCACCTCGGTGACCTCGCCGTCCAGCGGCGCATAGACATCGGAGGCCGCCTTGACCGACTCGACCACGGCGGCGGGCGCGCCTTTGGTCAGCTGCATCCCGATTTTCGGCAGTTCGACGAAGACGAGGTCGCCGAGCTGTTCGGCGGCGTGCGCGGTGATGCCGACCGTGGCGATCCCATCCTCCAGACGCAGCCACTCGTGCTCCTCCGTGAATCTCAGCATGAAGCTCTCCTCGGGCGTCTCTCGGATCAGCCGCGCTTGAAGCCAGCGGCAACGAAGGGCAGGCCGGTGACGATGGCTGGCAAGCGTTGGCCGCGCACCTCCGCGAAGACGCGCGTGCCGGATTCGGTCATCGCGGCGGGCAGGTAGCCCATTGCCGCGGGTGCCCCGAGGCTCGGCCCGAACCCGCCCGAGGTGACGCGGCCGACGGACACGGCATCGTCGGCTGCCGCGAAGAGGGGCGCTCCGGCCCGCACGGGTGCCCGCCCCTCCGGTAGCAAGCCGATGCGGCGGCGGGCGGGGCCCTGCTGAATCTCGGCCAAGATGCGGGCCGCGCCTGGGAAGCCGCCGGACCGGCTGCCACCGCCGCGCCGGGCAGGCGAGATCGCGAGGGTTAGGCCGGCCTCGACGGGGCTCGTAGCCGCGTCGATGTCGGCGCCGTACAGGCAGAGCCCGGCCTCCAGACGGAGTGAGTCGCGCGCGCCGAGGCCGACCGGCAGCACGGCGGCGTCGGCGAGCAGCGCCTCAGCGATCGCCTCGGTCGCTGCGAGTGGCGTCGAAATCTCGAACCCATCCTCGCCCGTGTACCCTGAGCGCGTCACAAGGCAGGGCACGCCTGCGACCTCGATTTCGCGCGCATCCATGAAGCGCATCCCCGCGACCTCAGGGGCCAGCACCGTGAGCACTGCCTCTGCGGCGGGACCCTGCAGGGCTAGGAGCCCTCGATCGAGCTTCTCGATGGAAACTGCGCCGGGCAGGCACGCCTGCAGGTGCGCGGCGTCCGCCCCCTTATGGGCGGCGTTGACCACGAGGACGAGCCGGTCGCCGAGGTTGGCGACCATCAGGTCGTCGAGGATACCGCCGGCCTCATCGGTGAGGAGCCCGTAGCGCTGCCGGCCGGGCGGCAGCCCGACCACGTCGGTCGGCATCAGCGCTTCGAGGGCGCGCGCGGCCTCGGCCGGATCGTCGGCGCGGAGCGCGATCTGGCCCATGTGCGACACGTCGAACAGCCCGGCGGCGGCGCGCGCGTGCAGATGTTCCTTGAGCAGGCCCGCCGGGTACTGGACCGGCATCGCGTAGCCAGCGAACGGCACCATGCGCGCGCCGAGGCGCAGGTGCAGGTCGTGGAGCGGCGTACGTTCGAAGGGGACGGACTCGGCGGCCGATGCCGGCATCTGGTTCCTCCGCGACAAAGGTCCCGGACGCACCGCGCTAGCGCGTCCGACCGCCCCCATCTGTCGCGGTTACCTGAGAGCTTCCCCCACGCCAGGGACGCGGGGTTTCTCCTTCGGTGGACGCCGTGCGGCGCCTCTCTCCAGATCGTCCAACGATGCGGTGATTGTGCCTGAGAGTTTCCGGGGGTGGTTGCTCCGTCGGCGCCATGCCTAGCTTTCGGCTAGGCTGGGCTCTCCCGCATCGCCTTGAGGACGGGTCCAGAAAAGCACACGGTGCTGCGCAGCACAACATCAGATCGGCGCGCCCAGTGCCGCCGGTCAGTCGCGTCTGCTTTGGCCGGACACCCGTCCGGTAGCGGTCGGGCAGCTCTCGGCCAGACTCCGTCACGCCGGATCGTCAGCACGCGCAGGACCGGACATTCAGCCGATTGTGGCGAAGACCCGTAAGAGACCTTCTTCTCGAGTGACTACCAAGCCGAAGGCGTGAGAGCGGCTCCGTAATGACCGGATCAGACGCTCCGTTCACCACGCGAGATCGTCGACGTGCAAAGCGGCGCTTTGGGCCACGAAGAGGAGACCTGTTGCGCCACCCTGTTCGGGGCAGCCTCGAATGGATGAGGAACTAGGTAGCCTGTCAGCATGACGAGCAACCACAGCGATAGGCCGCCGACGATATCGCTGCCGTGGAGCGCGTGGTCACGTGGATCGTAGGCCATGTCTAAACTCCCTCCGAACGTGCTGGTCTGAAGCGATCCGGTACAGCACGACCGTCCTCACTGGGTCCGGGACCGCAGAAAATCCTGGCGAAGCTGCAGCAGATCCTCGTCCGCCACGTCTGAGACTGCGCAGAACGTGAGATCGTTCGAAGTCCACCAGACCATGTTGTACCCTCGCTCGCTGTAGCTCTGCGCGGCGGGCTCGCGTGCGGGCCAGACGAAGACGTTGATGACGTGCCCGTTCCGCCGATAGACGATGACCGGGACCGGCTGGCCAGCGATGTAGTCGAGCCGCCCGCCGACAAGAGGAAAGCCCTGCGCGGCGAGGTCGACCACGGGCGGCGAGACGTTGGCCTTACCGTTGAACCACGGTTTGACCGTGTGTCGGTCCGAGGTTTGCACGTCGGTGAGGTGATCCACCAGCAACGACCGGACGTGGCTCGACACGATCTCGTCCTGAAGCGAAGGATGCTGGCGCGGGACCGCCAGAACGAGGAAGAGGCTCGCGGCCAGGGCACCGGCCGATGGGATGAAGCTCCAGCTCCTAACAAAGCCGAGGACCTGTGCGGTGGGTCGACGCGCGTCGCGCTTCGGTTGTGGGACCGCTCGCGAGACGGCGTCGACCACCTGTGCGCGCACGTGCTCCGGGACAGGCCACGCGACGCCATCCTGTCCGATGGTTCGCCGCAGGGACATGAACCGCTCAACCTCGGCGCGACAATCCGGGCAGGTTGCGAGGTGGGACTCGAACGCGAGGGTGTTCGCCGCGTCGAGTTCGTCGTCGATGAAGCCGTGCAGCGCCACGGCCCAGTGTGCGCAGCCATCAGGATCGCGGGTCATCAGGGTCAAGCCTTCTCGATCCGAGGGTCCTGGACCCAAGCCTCGGCGAACGCGCTTCTGGCTCGCGCCAGGCGCGACATCACTGTCCCGATCGGCAGCGCCGTAACCGCCGCGATCTCGCGGTAGGAAAGCTGCTCCAGCTCGCGTAGCACGAGCATCTCGCACAAGGGCTGCGGCAGGCCGAAAAGGACGCCGCGTACCTGCTCCGCCTCGCTCTTACGGATCAGGGCCGCCTCGGGCGTGTCCTCCTCGGAGACCGCCCGGTCGAGCACCGAGCCACCCTCGAAATCCTCCTCAAAGCCCGTATTGGGATCGGCTTCGTAGCGGGCGGTTCGAGCCCGCGCTGCGCGCCAGTCGTGATGGCAGTTGCGCACGATCGCGAACAGCCAGGTCCTGACGTTGCCATCCCGGAAGCTGCAGAAGTGGCGGCAGGCCTTCAGGAACGCGTCCTGCACGATGTCGTGGGCGGCGTCGGCATCGCGGCTGAGGAACCGGGCGAAGTTGTACGCCGCGTCCATTTGCGGGAGCACCAGCCGCTGAAACCGTTCGCTGGCTTCGGCGTCGAGAGCCGGAGGGGCGTCGTCGTGAGCGACCGAGGACGCGGCGACCAATCCCGCGGCAGACGAATGTGCCCCGGGCATTTGCCGGCGAGCGGGAGGGGCGACGATCATTGCCCACATCTGGCTGAACTCATCGACGAGTGAGCTCAGGCATCCCGTGAGCCGATCGAACGGCGTCGCTGCATCCGCGCGGTAAGCCCCAGTGGCGCTGTGCAGATCGTGAGTGGCCATCAGTTTGTTCGCCATCGCCCTCGCTCGCTCATCGTGCCGTCGCGCCGCTCGGTGCAGACCTCTCCTTGAGAGACGACCTTCCCGCTCGTTTTATTCTCGCGCTCCGTAATTTTCGCCGGTGCCGCTTCGATCGACCAAAAATTTTGAGAATAAATCGCCGGCGCTCTCGGTCTCTCTCAATAGTGAGGAGCAGCTATGCCAGGCTGCGCACCGGAGGAGAGCCTCTTCTTCGGTTCGGATGCCTGACGAAGCGAACGTGCCCTCACTGTTCGAGACCCGACACTCACACAGGAGAGGGTGTTCATGGTGACGTTATCTCGCCGGGCCGCGTGTGCGGCCTTGGGCGCGGCGGCGGCTTTTGGCCTGAACCGACCGCTGCGCTTCGTTCCCGCCGCCGGCGCCATGCCGGTCGAGCCGACCGTCGGCTTCCGCAGGTTCAAGGTCGGCTCGGTCGAGGTCACGGCGGTCTACGACGGCATCTGGCGCAAGCCGCACGACCCGGCCTTCATCAAGGACGTGACCGTCGACCAAACCAAGGAGGCGCTCGCCAAGGCCGGCTTGACGACCGACTTCATGCCGATCCCACTGACCGTCTTCGTTCTCAAGCTCGGCGACCGCTACGTCATGTGCGACGCGGGTTCCGGTGTCGGGCAGTGGCAGGCCAATGCCACGCACCTGCCCGGCAACATGGCTGCAGCAGGCATCGACCACACCAAGATCGACACCATACTCATCTCACACTTTCACCCCGACCACGTTTGGGGGCTGATGCAGAAGGGCACCAACGCGCCGACCTTCCCGAACGCCGAACTCGTCGTCAGCAGCACGGAGTATCGGTGGTGGACCGACCCGGAGCGGCTCGGGAAGTTGCCGGAGGGCCGGCGCGGCGCGGGCAAGCGGATCGCGGACGTGTTTCCGACCTGGAAGAACTGGCGTCTGGTCGAGGACGGGTCCGAAGTCGCGCCCGGCGTACGGTTCGTCTTCGCGCCCGGCCACACGCCCGGCCACTCCGCGCTGCTGGTCTCCTCCGGCACAGAGCAGCTGATGATTTCGGCCGACACGATGTACGTGCCGGCGCTGCTCGCGCCACATCCCGACTGGCAGGGCAGCTACGACCAAGACGGCCCGATGGCGATCGGCACCCGCCGCATGCTGGTCGACCGCATCATCGCCGACAAGGTTGCGATCTGCGGCTCTCACTTCCCGTTCCCAGGGTCCGGCACCTTCGTCAGGGACGGCAACGCCTACGCGTTCACGCCTGCCGAAGCCTGACCCCTATCAATGTGCGAGGAAACCAGATCATGACGAACAGCTCCTCCCTGCGCGCCGTCGTGTTGGCCGCCGGCCTCACAGCGACCATGCTCGCCGCGTCTCTTCCCGCCTTCGCTGTCGATGACGACTCGTCGGATGGGGCGGTCGACCTCACCTCGGTGCGGACCAAGATCGCCGCCAAGGATTACAAGGCCGCGCTGACCGAGCTGCGCGATCTCGCTGAGGACAACCAGCAGGCCGACCTCTACAACCTACTCGGCTTCACCCTGCGCAAGACCGGCGACCTCAAGACATCGCTGACCTACTACACGAAGGCTCTCGAGCTGAAGCCGGACCACAAGGCGGCACGCGAGTACCTCGGCGAACTGTATGTCGAGATGGGCGACATGGCCAAGGCCAGGGACCAGCTCGCCGCGCTCGGCAAGCTCTGTCCCGGCGGCTGCGAGGAACGTGCGGATCTCGAGAAGGCGATCGCCGCGAAGACGGGCGGCTGATGCCCGAGGCGCGGGACCGATGGCGGTCCCACGCCCGGCTCTCATCAATCGAGAACTCCGCCATGACCTGGTCGTTTCCTGCCATCCCGACACCCGTGCGCGACGGCCTGCTGCTGCTCGCGCGGCTCCTGCTCGCCTGGATCTTCATCCATGAGGGGTTCGTCCTGGTGTCGAACCTCGACGGCACCTTCGCCACGATGGCTAAGCTCGGCGTGCCGGCCGCTCTGGCAGTCGCGACCATCCTACTTCAGCTCGGCGCGGGCCTAGCCGTCGCGGCTGGCTGGCAGACGCGAGCGGCCGCGCTGTCGCTCTGCCTCTTCTGCCTCGCGACCGCTATCCTGTTCCATGCGAACTTCGCCGCTCGCAACGAGCTGCTGCACTTCGAGAAGGATCTGGCAATTGCCGGCGGTATGTGCGCCCTCTTAGTCGTGGGCGCTGGTCGGCTTTCTCTCGACAGCCTTATGCACTCATGGAGGGCGACAAGCGCGAAGACTACGTTGAGGTGCTTCTTCAAAGACAAACGTAGGCGTCTTGGATAGAGGCAAAAGCCCCGAGTGCCGTTCTCTGCTACGGACGCTTCGCTTTGATATGAGCCGCTGTGCTCCCCCCATCCGGCAGCCCATCAGTGGACCTTTTAACCTTCCGCAAAGGATCGATAGGGGCCTGTCCGCTTTTCCGGCAATTCTTCTCCGAAGCGGACGAGCCGCTTGCGGCCATTTGCGGCCGCCTACTTGGCACCTTTCACTAACTCGAAGGAGCGACCTCCAAGACAATCTTCCCGCGTGGGCGGCGTTCAAGGCTGTCCAGCATCTCATGAGCTCGTCGGGCTTCGGCAACCGGTAGAATGGTGCCGACGCTCGCGGTCAGTACCTCATCGTCGAGGAGGCTTCCCAGTTCGGACAGCATTGCTGAGGTCACGTCGACGAGGAAGAACCTGGCTTCCACGTCGGCTCTTTGGGCCAAAGCCGGATCCGGGTGAGATACCGCCGAGACGAGGGTGCCGCCGCGTCTCAGCACAGCGAAAGAGCGCGCCTGAACCTCACCACCGACAAGGTCGATCACGGCATCGACATCCGTCACGGCATCCTCGAAGGCCGTCGAGCGGAAATCGACGACCTGATCGGCACCGAGACCCTTCACGTAGTCTAGGTCGGCTGAGCTTGTCGTGGCGCTGACCTTGAGGCCAGCCTGCCTGGCGAGCTGCACCGCATAGGCGCCCACGTTACCGGCGGCTCCATGGATCAGTACGCTCTGCCCGCGAGCGAGGTGAGCTTGCGCGAACAGCGCTTGCCAGGCCGTCACCGCGACGACCGGCACGGAGGCGGCATGGACATGGTCCAGGCTGTGCGGCTTGAGCGCCAACATACCGGCCTCCGCCACGGCATAGTCGGCATAACCGCCCGTGAAGCGCTTGTTGGTCACGCCGAAAACCGCGTCGCCGACCGCGAACCCGGACACACCCTCGCCGACGGCCGAGATCTCGCCCGAAAGGTCGGACCCGAGCGTCAGGGGGAGTGGCTGCGGCAGGACGCTCCGCCCCGCCCGTATCCAGGCATCCCACGGACCGACGCCGGCCGCACGGACCCGCACGAGAACCTCGCCGGGACCCGGCTTAGGCACCGGGATTTCGTCGAGGCTGATGGCTTCCGGGCCGCCGAAGCGGTGAACGCGACAAGCTCGCATGGGCTACGGGTCCGGCGTCGTAAGCGGATGGTCCCCGGTGTCGAGGACGAAGACGGCTAGGAGCCGTGCGGGCTCGGTGTCGCTGGCGTTCTCGCTGATGGCGTGATGCGCTCCAGGGGGCTCGGAGAAGCTCTCGCCGGCCCGGTACACCTGCGCAGGCGCGTCACCGACTTGGCTGCGGATCGCGCCGGACACCACGAAGGCGTAGACGAACGCGGAGGTGGCATGCCTGTGCGGCGGCGACTTCGCGCCCGGAGGGTAGTCGACGACCGCGCTGACCAAACTCTTCCCCGATACGTTCGGGATGGGGGCGCTGAAGGCGGGCGTGACACGTTCGTGCCACTCAGGCTCGGCCCGGACGCCTCGCACCTGTCCGACCAGCGTCAGCGCCGCCGACGCGAAAACCACTACCGTCCTCATGCCCGTGCTTCCAACTCGAATTGCATCAGCGGCGAACTCCAACCTCGACACGTTGGCATCCAAGCTCTCAGTCTCCGCGAACGCCCCCCTGCAGGCCGGATCAGCGCAGGCCGGGCGCTTCAGGCGCTCCCCCTGGCGACGTCGGCACCCTCAGGACCGCTTGCGGGTGAGGCGTCCGCGCCGTGCTCGGCGGCAGGACTGGCAGCTCGATGTGGGGAGCCTCACCGGTCAGCGTGCGCAGGAAAGCCGCAATTTCGCCGGTCTCCTGCGGGGTCAGTTCCTTGCCGAGTTGCGCCGTCCCCATGATCGCGACCGCCTGTTCAAGGCTCCAGACCTTACCCGAGTGGAAGTAGGGTGCCGTCAGGGCGACGTTGCGCAGGGGCACGGCCCGGAACACGTATTCGTCGCTGGCCGTCTTCGTGACGGCGAAGCGGCCTTTGTCCTCGGGCGGGAGGACGTCGCTGCCCGGACGCTCAACGACGCCGAAGGGGCAGTAAGCTCGCCCGCCAAGATTAATGTCGTTGTGGCAACCTGCGCAGCCGGTCTCCATGAACAGCCTCAGCCCGCGCTTCTCCTCGATCGTCAGGACGGTAAGGTTCCCCTCTAGGAACTGGTCGAACCGGGCGGCGGGCGTGATCAGGGTGGCCTCGAAATCCTCAAGCGCGCGCGTGACGTTCTTGAACGTGACGGCGTCGGGCTCACCGGGGAAGGCGGTGGCGAACCTTTGCCGGTATTCCGGAATGCTGCTGAGTACGCCGATCACATACTCCGGCGTCAAGGCCATCTCGACCGCTGCTTGGATCGGCCCCCTGGCCTGGGAGCGGAGATCCTCAGCCCGACCGTCCCAGAATTGGGCGGCGTTGAAGACCGCGTTGAACACGGTCGGCGCGTTACGCGGGCCCTTCTGCCAGCCGTGGCCGATGGAGGTCTCGACGTTGTCGCTCCCGCCCGCGGCAAGGCTATGACAGGAGTTGCAACTGATGACGCCGCTGGCCGAGAGGCGCCATTCGAACCAGAGCATGCGCCCGAGCTCGACCTTTTCCCGCGTGACCGGGTTGCCCTTAACGGTGGGAACGAGCGCCGGGATGGCCTGGAAGACCTCGTTGGCGGCCGCGCGTAGCTCCACGGTGTCCGAATCGAGTGGGGTAGGCTGCTGCTTCCCGCCTTCTGCCGCCCGAGCCCGTTCCAGCGTTGCGACAGTGGCGCAAGGCACCACTGTCGCCAAGAACAGTGACACGACAAACGGCCGGAGATGATTGATCGGTCGCATCCGAGCTTCTCAACAGGGTGAGCGCCGGGGCCTGGGCACAGATCGTCCAGCGAAGCTTTCGCGATGCCGAGCCAGTCGGAGCTTGTATCGGTCTCACGTCCACGCGGTCCCGCAGGCGACGACGGAGGTGGGCGCAGTGTGACGCGCTCTACCTTGGCCGTATTGTCCCAGATTGCGCTTCCTTGCGCATGGATTGCCGACCTGCGGTCCGGTCGCTCGATGCGTCACCTCGCGCGAAGGCGATACTCGCCGGGTGGTACCCCGACCGCCCGTCGGAATGCCCTTGTGAAGTTCGCTTGCGACGAGAAGCGGCACGCCAGGGCGATGTCTGCCAAGGACATGTGGCCGAGACGAAGCAACGCCTTGGAGCGTTCGAGACGCCGAAGCCCGAGGTAGCGGTGCGGCGGTAGGCCCGTCGCGACCTTGAACGCCCGGATGAAGTGGTACTGGCTGAGGCAGGCGACCGCCGCGAGATCCTCCACACCGATGTCACGGTCCATGTTGGCGTCGATGAAGTCCCGCACCCTGGAGAGCCGAGTCACGTCCAGCGCGTGCGGTAGCCCACTTCGAGCGCCGGGAGGTAGGCAATTGCCCGAATGCCGGTGGGCCAGGGACGCAGCGAGCGCCAGGGCTGCGCTCTCGACCAGCAGCTTTCGCGATGCTGTCTCGCGTTCGAGTTCCTCCGCGATGGTCCAGCCGACCTCGTTGATCCAGGTGTCATGGGAACCGGCCGCGTATAGGACAGTCGTGGCATCAAGGTCCGGGAACGCGTCCTCTCGCGACAGCACACGGAAGGGCTGGTGGGGCAAGTAGACGTGGAGCATCGCCGGGATTGCGGCCGTGATGCGGATGGAGTCTTCCGACACGCCTTCCGGACAAAGCCAGTACGTACCGGTTGCGGCCCTGGTCTCTTGGCGGAGGCCATTCCCGCGCCGGTGGATCACGGCGTCCGGATTGCCGCGCAGCGCCAGACCCACGACTGTACGGTCGGAGATCATCTCGGGCAGCTCACCGGTCGTGTGCCGTCTCGTCTCGGCTGCGACCCCGGACCATTTTCGTCCGTTCGAGAAGGTTCGCCGAAGGCAGCGCCCAGCGTCCCTCCCCGATCAGGTCGTCGCCCGCTTCGCTCATGACCTCACCCCGGCCAGGACGGCGAAGAGCAGATTTGATACCTGTCAAATGCCGCTGTGCAAGTATCGTCCGATAAGGCGCATGGCCGCCAGAGTGCTAGCCGAGCGGGGGCCTGCCTTCGGATAATGCGGTGTGAGGCTGCTACGACGAAGTCGATTCGGCAGAGGCTCGTCTGCTTGTGCGTCGCGCCTGCTCAGAAGCGGCCGTTCCGCTTACGGCCAGACTACGTCGCGCCGATCGCCAACGCATGCAGGACCGGACATTCGGCTTCGCGCCCATGTCGGTCATTCGAAGCCGAAGGACAAAGTCTCCGAAACGGACACCAAGTCCTGAGTTTCCATCGATAGCTCTTCTTACCTAAGCGCTACTAAAAAGGCCTACTCGACGACGAGTTCGGGCGCCGTGTTGCGCCCGGTCCAATGCGCCCCCTACGGCCATTCAGCGGCGTTCGTCGGCTTCTCAGCAGCGGACATTGGCTTGAGCCTGACCACACCATGTCGGTCCTGGACATCTACAGTCTGCATCCCCGAATGCCCCATCGCGACCAGCGTCGCGATCGGCAAGCGCCCAATGCCGCCGCTCTGCAGTCGAACGCGACGCGGTGGCATTAGGCTCATGGATCAAGAAAGGCTGACGACAAGCGGTGGCTGGCCTCGACCTATGTGGCTTTCCAAAGACCCGGGCCGGTTACAGCGCAGATATGCCTATCGCCGGCTGAACTTCTGCTCCCGATTCCACGTTTCCTTCCTAAAATTCTGGAGGAGGCGTCGATGCTGAGTGGCTGCTGGCTCTACGAGACCCCTCAGGGGGTATTCCGCATCGAATGGACCCGAGTCGGCAGGCGAAGCTGCTTTGCCGTCATCTTCGAGCAGGATCTTCTCGGCTGCTACGAGACAGCAACGGCCGCTTTGACAGCTCTGGTCCAGGGTGAGACGCCGAGGCCTCGCTGCGGGCTGAATATCCAGCGTTTGGCTTTGCCGCAGTCCGTGGTGAGCTGGACCTTCTGTCCAGCCAGCGACGACTCCGACAGGTCACCTTCACTCAGGCGTGCGCTCCAGGATGCCGCGATGAAGTGCGAGAGTGACGCTTCCGCACCACCGGAGCAGGCTCTTCATCAGGGAGCAAGTCCGTAAAGGGCACGGTGAAGAGCAGCTTATGATCGGCGTCCGCTACGGCGAAGCGGTAGCTCTTGAGCCGTGGATTGCGCTCGCAATCGCCTGACGAAGTGAAGCCAGCCCCGTGGCGCGCGAGTGACAGCGCGGCGCAGTCATCGGAGCAATCAAGGCCCTGATGGTCCCAGCAGACCACCCCTCTCGGAGATTGAACGTCGAAGAAGTAATGCGGCACGGTTTTCCTCCGCGCCCCCTTCATCGCTCGGCTTCGCCGTTGTGTGTTTTTGTTCGAGAGAGTGTTGCACCGATTGATCAGTCTGTCACGCGCGCGAAGCAGCCTCAAAGTCGAGCTGGCACGACGGCGCAAAGCCGTCGCCGGAGATTCAGTGTCATCGCGAAAGGCTGCCGAGGGGCAGCGGGCGACCTGAACCGATCAGGCCCGGCGAGAATCTGCAGGGGTCGTAGGACGGGCAGAGCCATTCCGTGACATCATGCGTCCGGACAGTATGGCGAACGAGGTCTCGCCATGACCGAGGCTGGTATCCAGGACCCGCTCGGTGCCGTGGAGCGGGCCTTGAAGCACGCTACGGATGCGGAACGCTGCGCCAAGCACGGCCTCAAAGAGGATCAGAGCGGATCAGCGCATCAGGCATGGCAGTCCGCTTCGATGGTTGTGCGCGAGCTAGACGGGCTGGAAGCGCGTGGTTCCAATCTCCTGCAGCTGGGCCTGATCTACGGCGTAGAACGGGGCGCAGTTCCGGCCGATAAGGGTCACACGGACGATCATCCGTGCAGCTTGGTCGAGGCGAGTAGCGTCTTGAGGCAGCGCAGCTTCAGGCGCCTTGGCCGGCCCGGCGACCGCATTGCAGCTCGCTAGCGCGAATATGGCCAGCGCCCAGCGCGCGATGGAGGGACGACCGAGGGCGAGAGATCGAGCGTGCGCAGCCAAACCTCTCCGTGAGGCGAGCCCCTTCTGTGGGTCGTAAGTCTGATCCTGGCGCTCGAGCATATCTTCAGGATGGCGAACGTCGCGATGGGTGTAGAGGCGCCGGTGACCTGCCCCTATGCGGTGGTCCGAGTTCAAAGTTAGTGCAGGGTCGGCCACTGCTCTACGGGTAGCTTGGCCGACGGAGCCGGTCGGGCGAGCGCAGTCGGCCAAGCGGTCATGGCTGGCACGAACACTTCCGGCGCTGGTGGCTTGTAGCCAAGCGCACCGTGTGGGCGGATCGTGTTGTAGTGCCGACGCCAGCTTTCGATGATCCTCCCCTGATTTCGCGGACACGGGGAGTTTAGCTCGCGTTTTGCTCGGCCTGCTCGGGCGTGAGGTAGCCGAGCGCCGAGTGGACGCGTTGCCGATTGTAGTAGCCCTCGATGTAAGCGAACAGGTCGCGCCGCGCCTCATCTCGGGTTGCCCATCGCCGCTGATGGACGAGCTCGACCTTGAGGGTGTGGAAGAAGCTCTCCATCGGGGCGTTATCGTAGCAGCATCCTGTCCGGCTCATCGACGGCTTCGCCCCCATGGCGGCGAGCTGCTTCCGGTAGGTCTCGGCCGCGTACTGGCTGCCGCGATCCGAGTGGCAGATGAGCCCGGCGGCCGGTCGCTGCCGCTGGGCGGCCATCATCAGCGCAGCTACGCTCAACTCGGCGCGCATATGATCGCGCATTGACCAGCCGACGATCTTGCGCGTGGCCAGATCCAGGACGGCAGCCAGGTAGAGCCACCCTTCGCCGGTCGGCAGGTAGGTGATGTCGGCCAGCCAGACCGTGTCGGGCCGCGCGGCCGAGAAGTCTTGCTTGAGGAGGTTCGGGGCGATCGGGAGATCGTGACGGCTGTCGGTCGTGCACGGCCCGAACCGACGCCCCGCCAGGGCGCGGATGCCGTGGTGGCGCATCAGGCGCTCCACCCGCCCGCGGCTGACAGTCCGGCCCTCAGCTCGTAGGGCGGCATGCACGTGTGGGGCACCGTAGCGTCGGTGGTGGGCGGCATGGATGCGCCGGACGTCGTCCAGGAGCTGGCGGTTGGAGGCCGAGCGGGCGCTCTCGGGCCGTGACCGCCATCCGTAGAAGCCGCTGGGTGAGACTCCGAGCACGCGGCACATGAGACGCACCGGCCAGGTCCGCGCATGCTGCTCGATGAAGGCGAAGGTCACTTGGGCATCTCCGCGAAGATGCCGATGGCTTTTTTTAGCACGTCGCGCTCCATGCGCGTGCGGTCGAGCTCACGCCGCAGACGGGCGATCTCGGCGGCCTGATCTGTAGTAGCTGGCACCTGATCGGACGGGGTGAGAATCCTGGCGCCCCAGCCAAATTTTCCAAGCAGAACAGCACCTTCGAGACCCGGACATAACGGACACACCGGAACAGAAGGTGTTTTTCCGCTGCACAAATGCCGGCACAGTCCCGAATGGCCGAAGAGATCCCCAGCGTCCGCGACCTGTGCCGCAAGCCCGAGGTGACGGTTGAGGAGATCGAAGCGGCCACGGCAGCCTACCTGAAGGACGCCACCGCGAAGCCGTTCGCCTTCAACTTGGGCGACACTATCGACGTGGCCAAGGACATCAAGATGCACCCTCAGGCCCGAGAAGCTGCTGGCCGACGAAGCGACCGCACCCGGCCTTCGCCGCACGATGGTGAAGACCGCCGTCATCATGGGCCTTCCGGTACCGAGATGAGCGACGCGCCCGATCAGAAGCGGAAGGCGATCGCTGACAGCGTGCTGGCTCGGCTCAGTACCTTTGCGCTCGGCGTTGGTCTGTACGAGGGAATCGCGCGCAGCATCGTCGAGAAGGCGGTTGCCGACATACCGGAGGCCTCCATCGAGCAGATCGCGACCGCGGCTCGCATGATGATGCTGTTCGTGTCGGGCTGAGAGGCGGTCATGGTCCGAACCGCGATCCTGCAGGCCCATTCGGTGAAGGGATGAGCAAGACCGATCCTGATCTCGAGGCGACGGCCGAACGCCTGATGGAGCGCTTGAGCGGCTTCGCGCAGGGAATCGGGATGAGCGGCACGGAAGCGCGCCAGATCATCGATCGCGTAATCGCGTCCGAGCCTTCAGCCGGTGATGGGGACCTGATGGCCAAGGCGCGCACCTGGATGCTGATCGCGCTGGGGTAGCAGCATGCCGAACGCTCCATCGCCTTGAGGCGCCCGGCCGCGCCGAGACATCTGACCGTGGCGGTCCGTGGAGGCCGCTCCCGCAGCTCCATAGTTCGCGCGCTGACCCCATGGAGGTAATGCCGATTTCGGCCCGATACAGTCACTCAGCTGCCTCTGGCAAGATCCCGTAAGCGGACGCTGCGGGATTCTCGGGCCGTTCGCATAAGGGCAGGCTACGGGGAGCGACGCGGCGCCCCATGTTCCCTGAGTGAGGCCCATTATGCGCCCCAAGAAGGCCTGTTTTCAGACTGCCGATGTGGCCGAGGCTATTAGCAGCCTTAAATTACTACCGTCTCTTTGGAAGGCGAACGCCGGCTCTGTCTCGTGATTGATCTGCGATAATGGAGGCCCTGAATTCAGTGGGCGTTTGTCCGAACCGCTCCTTGAAGCGGCGAGAGAAATGCGCTTGGCTGACAAATCCACAATGATATGCAATGAGACCGACCGGCATGACGGAATTGGCGACGTCGGCCAGCTTCGCATGAGCCAATTGCAGTCGCCGTTCCCACATCCAATCCATCAGCGAGATATTTTCCGCGCTGGCAACCTCCTGAAGGCGGCGGACCGACATGTTGAGCGCAGCCGCCACATCCTCCATTGATAGGCCCTCTGCTCCGATATGGTCGGCGATGAAGGCCTGCGCGCGATAGAGGAGCGCGGCGCCGCTCAAAGATTGAGGCGGGTCTTGTTCCATTCTCTCCCCGAAACCGGCTGCAATGAGCTCCACGGCGACAGCGGCCATGCGAGCTTTGCGCGCGGGAGTGAGAAATGTACTGTGCTCTATGAGCGATTGCAGATAGGATAAAATTATCGGAAACGTTGTCTGCGCCGGATCAAGGGATAATCCCACGGCATGCTTGACTGGACCGATCGCATTTTCAAGGACAGTGCGAGGGATAAAGACATTAATAATGTCCAATCCTTCAGGGTGAGCGCCCAAAAATGGCTGAACGTTGTCGAGCAGAGAAATTCCACCCAGTGTAGATTGTTGATATGGCCCGTGCGATAGATTGAATCGGCGCTGGGACTGAAGTATCACCAAATAAGAATCATTATCGACGGATTTGATGTGGGATTTCCTTCGGTCCATTGCGTGAGGCGAACCGGAATAATGTCCGATTGTTAGATTATCTACAGAGAGCATGCTGAATTTTGCATGAAAATCTTTTGCTTTATAGTCTGTAAACTCAAAATCGCCAATGAGCTCCCGGCACGTGTGCTCCCAATATTCAAAACGGGCCTGCTGTGGCACGTCATCCGTGCTCAGATGCATATCTGCAAATCGAGAAATGTCGCGCATACCAGCAATTTTTGAAATGGATTCAGGTATAGGTGCGGGGTTGCTTTTCATGATTTATCCGGCCTTGATTTGGCAATTTTTTTAGATGCTGCCGTGATGGCTGCGTATCAATCATTCGCAGAGACTGAATTCGATGAAACACCAACGCGCTTTGCCCAGCATCCTACCCTAGGTTCCGCGCTGAGTTCCCACAATGCTCATGTACGATGCCATACAGAACGATGAACGGCAATAAAATCGCATTAATTTCAAATTCTCGTGCAATACGTAAATTTTCTGACGCGATTTTATGAATAACAAGACTCGTAGGATTTTAATTTATGCAATCTCCGTGATAAGTGAGACTGCATTGGTATAGAAATGTCTCTGAATATGGAGTGCGGCAAATTGCCGATCGTCCATCACGCCCGGCTTGATCCGGCCGATGGAGACCAGTTCGTCTTGGCAGCACACCAGTGCCGTTCTAGGGTGTGAACCGAACCAAGCTGTTGCAGGGTTTGCGGTTTTGTGCTTCCAGGCCTCCGCTTTGCAGCCTGGAGTTGGCGATGGCGGACCTGTTCTGGCTCTCGGATGAGCAGTGGGCGGTGATCGAGCCGTTCATGCCCAAGGACCAGCCTGGACCCGAGCGGAAGGATGACAGGCAGATCATCTCAGGCATCCTGCACGTCCTGACATCGGGCTGCCGCTGGCGCGATTACCCGGCCGCCTACGGCCCACGCACCACAGTCTGCAACCGCTAAGGCCTGTCGTCGCCTGAACGGACTGGTGGTGCTCGCGTTTTCCTTTCTCCAAGGCAGGAGGGATGATGCTGAGCGACGTGCAATGGTCTGAGCTGGAGCCCCTGGTCGAAGCGTGTCGGCCGA
>Ga0316228_1001690_pt1 | contig 21661 bp, 18 predicted proteins | sample TBH18021metaG_FD_206005 | JGI IMG/M metagenome (GOLD analysis project Ga0316228, IMG submission 206005) | Freshwater microbial communities from Trout Bog Lake, Wisconsin, USA - TBH18021 | ecosystem: Environmental > Aquatic > Freshwater > Lake > Hypolimnion/Profundal zone | place: USA: Wisconsin... | reverse complement strand
GAGTTCCTGCTGAGCACAGAGAATCTGACCAGCAAGAACGAGCATGAGCATTTCTGGGAGATGGGCTACGGGGGCGTTCCCGAGGAGGGCGGCGCCACGGCGCTGGCCGTCTATGCGCTGCTGGCGGTGGGGGTGAGCCCCAAAGATCCGGGCATGGCCAGCGCCATCGAATATCTCAAGGGAGTGGACGCCACTGGAATCTACGCACTGGGGCTGCGGCTGCAGGTGTGGCGGTATCTTCCATTCGAAGAGGTGAAGACCTATATCAGCAGCGATGCTATCTCGCTCCTGCGCTCGTCACATGCGGTGGCCGGCGCGGTGCCTGTAAAAGGCAAAGCGTTTTACGATTACGAACGGCTTGCGCCCAACGCCAAGGACTCTGGACCCAGACGCTACGATCACAGCAACAGCCAATATGGCGTGCTGGGGCTGTGGGCGGCGGCGGAATGCAATGCGGAAATTCCCCACCAGCAATGGGTCGATTTCGACCAGGGGTGGCGGGCCCATCAGTTGCCCGACGGCGGCTGGAGCTACATGAGCGAGCCAAATGCCGAGACCGGCGTACCAGCGAAATCCACTGTTTCCATGACCGTGGCTGGCATCGCCACGCTTTTCCTCACCCAGCAACAGGTGCATGCCCAGGAGGCCGTCGAGTGCCGGGGTAACGTGGTGGACAAGGAGATCGAAAAGGGCTTGGACTGGATGGCAAAGTTCTACAGTAATCCGGTCCATAATTACGACAACATGTACGTGGCTTACGGCATCGAGCGGATCGGCGTGGCCAGCGGTCGCAAATACCTCGCTGATGTTGACTGGTTCCAGGACGGCGCGACCTATGTCGTCAGATGCATTGGGCCCAATGGCGGCATCGGCCTTTCTGCTTGGGGCGGGGCCACTTGTCAGACGGCTTGGGGCTTGTTGTTCCTGGTCCATGGCCGCGCTCCCGTCGCCATCAATAAGCTTCAGTACGACATCGAACCGGCCGGTGGCCAGGCGCATGCTGGCAACTGGAACGAACGGCCGCGCGATGCCGCCAACTTCGTCAAATGGTCCGGCAGGCAGATCGAGGGACTGCTCAACTGGCAGGTAGTTGACCTCAAGCGTCCCGTCGAGGACCTGCATGACGCACCGCTGCTGTACATCGCTGGCGGCAGGCAGCAACTGGCGTTCAGCCAGAGCGACATGGAAAAACTCAAGACGTTTGTGGATCAAGGCGGAATCATCGTTGGAAATGCCGACTGTGCCGACCCGACATTTGCACAGTCATTCAAGAGCATGGCTGGCAAGATGTATGACTATGAATTCACCACGCTTGCTGCCGGACACATTCTCTACACCGAACAATTCAAACCCGATCAATGGAAAAACAAGCCTCAGGTCGAAATTCTCAGCAACGGGGCGCGCATTCTGATGGTGTTGTTCCCCAATAGCGACCCGGCCCGCTCCTGGCAAGTCGAAACGCGTGTCGGTCACGAGGAGGCCTGGCAACTTATGCAGGACCTGTTCCTGTATTCCATTGACAAAAAGGGTCTGCGCGCCAAAGGCGCAACCTATATCGTTAAGAGCGATCCAAAAATCACGGCGACGCAGACCATCAAAGTGGCCCGCCTGCAATACCCCGGCAACTGGGATCCCGAGCCGGGGGGCTGGAAGCGACTGGCCGCCGTCATGCACAACCAGAACCAGATCGACCTGGCCATTGAACCGGTTAAACTCGGGGATGGCAAATTGAACGCCTCCTACAAAGTAGCCCACCTTACAGGCACCTACGCGTTCAAGCTCAATAATGCGGCAAAGGACGAACTCAGGCAATACGTCAATGCCGGCGGGACGCTGGTGACCGATGCCGCTGGCGGAGGCGGAGACTTCCTCGACAGCGCCCAGACGGCCATCGCCGAAACTTTCTCCGGCGCCGCCATGAATCTGCTCCGGCTCGATAACCCCATTTTCGCCGGACCAGAACCAATCCAGCAGGTTTCCTATCGCCCATTTGCCAGAAAAATCGTCGGCGCGACCCACACGCCGCGCTTGCGCGGCATTGACATCAACGGACGCACCGCCGTCATTTTCAGCGCTGAAGACTTGAGTGTCGGCCTGGTGGGCCAGGAGGTCGATGGGATCAATGGCTACAGCCCCGCTTCGGCTACGAGCCTGATGCGGAACATCCTTGGCAACGCACTTAACCCACGCGTCGCTCCGGCCGGTGCCCAGACCGCAACCACCGAGCCCGCCGTAGCGCCGTGATGCCACATTCATTGTCCCTTGAACCAATCGGACGTTCCGTCTACTGTAGGCTCTGTCCTGACCCGATTGATTTGTGGCGGATCGGCGGGTTTTGACACAGCCGGGAAACGTCATGCACCGACGGAACAAACTAAGATGGATTCTCGCCGGGCTGGCGCTGCCCACGGCGGTGGCGGTCTACTTCGTCTTGAACTGGGCGCTGGCCAGCGGCCCCGGTAACCTACACGAGGCCGCCGCCCAAGGCGACATCTCGGCGATCAAGGAGATGCTGGAGTCAAAAAAGGCCAACATCGAAGGGCGCAATTCCAGCGGGCAGACGCCGTTGATCATTGCCGCCGCCATGGGGCAGGACCAAGCCGTGGAACTGCTGGTCGAGCACAAAGCCAACATCAACGCCGCAGACAAGTCACGGCGCACGGCTCTCTGGGAGGCCGCGCAAAAGGGAAGGACGGCAATCGTGCGCCTGCTTCTTGATTGCGGCGCCAGCGCTGGAACCGCTGACAACCAGGGGATAACGCCTCTGATGACTGCCGCCGACCATGGCGGCGCCGACGTCGCCGGCATCCTTCTGGCCAGGGGCGCCCCCATTGACGAGATGGATAATGACGGCCGTACGGCGCTCATGCATGCCGCTCTTTGCCGGCTCGACGACAACGCGATGGCCAGAATCCTGGCCTTCCATGCCGCCCTGGATCTCAAGGACAAGCAAGCCCAAACCGCCCTGGACATGGCCGTACAAGCCAGACGCCCCGACACGGTTAACGAACTGCTGGCCGCCGGGGCCGCAGCCCCGGCCGATGCACTCTATAAGGGCACCAATATAATGCGGGCTGTGTACTGGGGACAGATCATCGAGGGCAGCCGCCTGATCGCCGAAGCCAGTAGTTCCGAGATCAACGCCACCGACAATTACGGGCGCACGGCACTTATGCGCGTCCGCGACGAAGTATTGCCGCTGGGCCAGATGCTCCTGGACCGGGGCGCCAATGTGAATGCCACTGACAACGCCGGCAACACCGCCCTCATTCATGCCGCCATGCTTCACCAGAAACTCTTCGCCGAACTCCTCCTCAGTCGCCATGCTGATCCAGAGTTGAAGAACAAGCAAGGCCTCCAGGCCGCCGACCTCTGGCCCGACGTTTTGTCCACGTCTCCCGCGACCCGCCTGGCCACCTCTCCGGCAAGCAGCCCCGCTACGACCCGCCTGCTGACGACCAAGCCCTGATCCCTCCGCAATGCGTCATGGCAGACGTGTGATAAATGCGCAGACAAATATCCCCGGCCCTTTGCCGAGGGAAAGAGGCGCACGAAACGCAATTATCCCTCCGCTTCCAGCCCGATATCCAGAGCCACTGCTGAATGGGTAATAGCCCCAACCGCGATGCGTTCAATTCCGGTCATGGCGATTGCGCGGATCGTTTCCAGTGTCACGCCGCCGGAAGCCTCCAGATCTACTTTGCCTTTCTTCCCGGCCAGGTCGCGCAATTCCACCGCCGCTTGCATCTTCTGGCAATCCATATTGTCCAGAAGAATCAGACCGAGGTTCTCCACCTTGAGCACCTGGCGCAACTGCTCCAGCGTATCCACTTCCACTTCAACCAGGCGCCCGGGATCCTCGGCACGGCTGGCGGCAATGATCGGATCCAGATACGCGGTTAACTCCTGCGTCGCGATCTTCGCCAGATGGTTGTCCTTGACCAGCAGCCCATCATAAAGCCCAAACCTGTGATTGAAGCCACCGCCGGCCCGCACCGCGTACTTATCCAGCAACCGGAAACCCGGCAGTGTCTTGCGGGTGTCGTACACCCGGACCCCCGTTCCTTCGATCCGCCGCACAAACCTACGGGTCATGGTGGCCACGCCCGACATGCGTTGCAGGAAGTTCAGCGCCACCCGTTCGACGGCCAGCAAGGAATGCAATGGCCCGCGCAGGCGCAACAACGGCGTCGCCTGGACATTACTATGGCGTCCTTCGATCACCGGCATGTCAAATCCGGGGATCATTTCCACGCGCAGGCGTTCATCGTACACGCGGCAGACCATCTCCACGATCGGCAGGCCGCAGACGATCCCCGCTTCCTTCTGCATGAAGGTCGCCACCCCGGCCTCGCCAGCGGCCACCAGCAGCCGGCTGGTCACATCATCGGGGCCAAGATCTTCCCTCCGCGCCAGTTCAATCAGATCGCGCAACTGCTCGAAGGCCGGGAAGCCACCCGACACACCGTCACTGCCAGAAAGGGAATCCGTTGTCATTGCAAACAACTCCGATCAATCATTGTAAGCTTTGTCCGAGCTGGCAAGAAAAAACGGCGATGTTGCCGCACAAAAAAACGGTATCGGCCCGGCGGGGCACAAATCCGACCATTGGAAGATTGGAGGTTTTTGTCAGCGCCAACATCGCCTACAGGACGAATGCCGGCCGCTGGGGCTTCTCGGTATCGTACCAGCGTCCCGACCGCAGTGTGATCTTGCGCAGTCCCGCACTCTTACACGCCACCAAAAGTTGTCGCTCCAGTCCGGCCAGCAAGAGTTGCTTGAGTTCAAACAAGTGCGAAGAACTGTCGACCAGCACCACCAGCGAGCCCCGGCTCAACGAATCCAAAGCGCAGTGGGCATCGAGCATCCGCGGTACCAACCGTTCCCAACAACTGGCGATGCTGGCCAGCTTCGTCTGTCTTTTTTGCACCGACCCCTTAAAAAAACTGATCAGTTCCGGCCCCAGATGTGCGGCGGCAGGGGCCTCGTGCCGCTTGAAATGTGCGATCCGCCTCAACTCGCCTTCTAACTTATGGCGCGCGCCCCCGACACCAGACGCCAAATCAAATGCGCTGCTCATGAGTTACCCGCTTACTATTAGCACTCAATCACGAAAGGCTTACCGGCATGATCACATACAGAAAGTTTGCCCCGGCCCGAACCAGGCCCGGACGATTGGGGGCGGTTAATTCCAGCGTTACTTCCTCCGTGTCCACTACGCGAAGCCCTTCAACCAGAAACGCCGGATTGAAGCCGATCTCAATGTCGGCGCCCTCGAACTTGCAGGGGAAGTCCACAGTCGCCTCCCCAGCCTCCTGCGAACGCCCGTTGACCACCAGGCCCTTCTTGGTAAATGCCAGCCGCACGCCTTTGCTGTCGTCCGCCGCCAGCAACGCCGAACGCTTCACAGCACTGAGGAAATCCGCCGTAGCCGCCGTCATCTTGCGGTCGCAATCCTTGGGAATTACGTCCTCGTACGGCGGGAACTGGCCTTCCAGCAGGTTACTGGTCAAGGTCGCATTGCTGGTGTGGACAACGATTTTATTTTCCTCAATTTGGAAACCCACCAACTCTTCGGGATCGTCAATAAGCTTCTCCATCAACTGCAGGGCCTTGGCCGGAACAATGGCGCGCAATTCTTTTTCCTTGGCTTGTTTCTCGCCCCTGGAAGTCACCGCTTCAGCCAACTCACCCTTGGCTTGCGCCAGGCGCCGTCCGTCCGTGCTTACCAAGTTGATTTTTTTGCCCATTACGCTCAGCAACACGCCATTAAAGGCAAAACGTGATGGCTCCTTGGCAGCGGCAAACAAAGTTTGCCCGATATATTGCTTAAGCTGCCCCCCGGCGATCTTGAAATCCACCGTTCCTTCAAAACCTGGAACTACTGGAAAATCACTGGCTGGTTGCGTAAAAACCTTGAAAAGTGAATCCTGCCCGCGAATGGTTGCACTTTCACCATTGACTTCGATGGCCAGCGTGTCTTCGGCACTCTCGCGGACAATCGCCAGCAATCTATCCGCCGGCATCAAAACCTCGCCTGGCTCTTCGACCTGCACTTGGTTGTCCATGTAGCGAATGGATACCTCCAAGTCAGTGGATGCAATTGTAAGAGAGTTGTTTTCCGCCGTGAGCTTAACACATTGCAGAACTGGTTTGGGTGTGCGTGCGGCGATGACGTTTCCAGTTAACAGTAGTGCCTCGAGCAACGCTCCACGATTGCAAATCACCTTCATGATGCTATACCTTTCTGTTCTATGATTATCTAATGACCTACTGTATCACCTATATTCTGGTATACAAATCTCTTAAACAGCAGTAGTAATGATATACACATGCTAATTGTGGATAAGAATGGTAATGTATTCATAACTTGATGATACATAAGAAATTACATAGATTGTTATGGGACTTAAGTTGTGTATAACATGTGGGGTAGATTGTTGTAGAGATTGGTTGATTGGCTGGTACGCGTCAATGCTTGCCGGCTAGTTCTAGTTCCATGTCGCGCAGACTTTAATTTCAAGACAGCCGAGTTGACAGCTCTTGTCATCTTTTCCACCACTTATCCAAAATGCGTTGACGCGATGTTATTGCACTTATACACAACCCGTCAACACTTAGCCTTGCCTGACATAAAGACGGTGGCAAATTCCACAAACAGTACCAATACCATGCATGCTCCACTGGGCAGGAACGTCCATAGTGAACTAACCGTCACTCCACCGATCGTGCCTGCCAGTGAGATCATCACCGACAATACCAACACGCGCTTGAGATTCCGGCTCAGCAATAGTGCTGTGGCTCCCGGCAACACCAGGAGTGCTGTGACGAGCACATTGCCGGCGATTCCCATTCCGGTCACAATAATCATTGCCAGCAGGACCATCAACATATAGTGGATCGCGCCTGCCCGCACCCCCGATACCCGGGCCAACAGTGGATCGAAGCTGTAAGCCAGGATCTCTTTGCACAGCCCAGCCAGCACAAGTATCACCGCCATGGCTATGGATAGGCCGGCGATCATGCTCCTGGCCGAGACTTGGCTGATGTCGCCGAACAGGTAGCCTTCCCAGTTTACCGGCGTACCCCTGACGTGCCGGAAGATAGCCAGGGCCATGAATCCCCAGGCCAAAGATGCCACCAGGAATATGCCGATCGCAGTATCCGAGGCCATTCGCGTGCCGCGCGTCACAAACCCGATCGACAATGCCATCGCTATGCAGAACAACACCGCGATGCCATAGGCCGCCGTTTGATTAGCCAAGAACGGAAACGCCAGCGACAGCAGCCAGCAGGTTCCAATGCCTCCAAAGCCAGCGTGGCTTATTCCTTCCCCGATAAACGCCCAGCGGCGCAGCACTACCACCACGCTCAGCAGAGCGCAGGAAACGCCCATGGCCATGCTCAGAACCAGGGCATGCACCAGGTTCGTGTTGTTATGGATAAGATGGGCGACGGCTAATAGCATGGGCTTTTCTCGGCTGTCTTTGAGGGGCATTGTTGGGGGCTGGCGGCGCGCACATCATCGACTGGTAATGCCGCCCGGCCTCCCAAGGCAGCCAAATCGCAGGCAAACATTTCGTATACCAACTCCGCCGGCAGCCGTTGCGGAATATCGTGATAATGTAGAGTCAGATTCAGACAGGCCAACCGGTCGGAGACTGCCGTCACCGCTCTTAAGTCATGGCTGGCGAGGATAATGGTGAGTTTCAACTCGGTCTTGAGATTCTGGATCAGCTCGATGAACCTCTGCTGGCCACGACGGTCGATGCCGGTCGTCGGTTCATCCAGGAGCAGAATGCGCGGCCGCGGCGCCAATGCCCGGGCGATGAAGGCCCGTTGCTGCTGTCCGCCGGATAACTCCCCGATCGGGGTATTGGCCACGTCAATCAGTTCCATCCGTTCGATCAGCGATTCCACAAATTCCAAGTCCGCCGGGCTGTGGCGGCGCAGCATGCCGGTTTTGCCCACCAGGCCCAGCCCGATCACCTGCCGCGCACTCAACGGAAAATTCCGGTCGGCACGCGGGTTCTGGGGTAGATATCCCACCACGCTGCCGCGTCCGATAGCTTGTGAGGGAGACAGCCCGGCGATTCTTATTTGGCCGCGGGACGGCTGGTGCAGACCCAACAGCAGTTTCAAGAGTGTTGTCTTGCCACCACCATTGGGCCCGATCACTCCCAGGGTGCTCCCGGCCGCCACGGTCAGATCAATGTGCTTCAGCACCAGTTGCTCGCCGTAGGCGAAGTTCAGACGGGATATCTGGACGATCTCTTCCATGCGATGGTATCGAGCGCTCATTATATGAATTATTTAAGGATGCGCCGCAACTCCTCCAGATTATATCGCATAAGCCTGATGTAAGTACTGCGTCCATCGCTGGCGCTGGAGCCGCAGGCGTCCAGTCGCAGCAGGCGCAGGCCCGTCTGTGCCTGAATATGGGCCTGCTCGGCTGGCGGCAGATCCGTGTCCACCGCCAGCACGTCGGTCTGGTTTTCCCTGGCCGCATGCCGCAGGGCCAGCACGGCCTGCGGCGTTAACCGCCAAGCGACAGTATCCCCGGGAGCGATTTCCTCCAGTCCGTAGCAGTGCGCCAGCGCTCCCCAGGTCGGTCGCGCGGATAGAAATTTCTTTTGTCCCGTCTGCGCCAGGGCGGCCCGGAACTCGCCATCCAGTTGCTCCACTTCGTCCTTGAATGCCGCCGCGCGCTGGTGGTACTCGTCGCCGTGCTGTGGATCGCGGATGCTCAGCCGGTCGGCGACTAAGTCGGCGAATTCCCCGGCCACTTTCATATCGAGCCACAAGTCGCCCTGTCCACCGATGGCAAGGGCATCCTTTTTTCCCGTGTTCGTCTGCTGAGGCCCAAGAAGGTGTTCCAGTCTATAGTTCCGTCCGCCAAGTTCCTTGGTCCATGAATCGTCATATCCGCTGGTCAGGACGATGTTGGCATCGCGCAGTTGCTTGCGCTGGTTATCAGACACCGTCAGGTTCCGCGGATCCTGGCCTCCCTCCAAAAAGGCGCGGACGTTGACCCATTGTCCACCCACCTGGCGCGCGATGTCGGCCAATGGATACACCGTCGCCACCACTTCGATGCGTGGCACTGGTTCTGCCGTCTCGCCGCCGCGATCACAACCCGCCATGCCAACGCACCACGCCATTACCAGCCTTGGCGCCAGCCTGCGGGTTATTATTCTTGCAAGCTCGGCTAATCGTAGCATCACGCCATACCTCTTGGCTGTATCATAACCAATGCATAGCTTTTTCCGATTGCCGCTCCCACCAACCAGTGCTATAGTCCTGCATAGTATCTTGTAGCAAATTACATACCCAAGAGAACGATATGCGTAAGTAATTTATGGGCATGGAGTTAACACAATCTACTTCGATGCGGCAGGAAATGCGGCTCACGCCACGCATGATCCAGTCGATGGAGATTCTCCAGTTGCCCCTTATGGCCCTGGAGGAACGCATCGAGCAGGAACTCCAGAACAATCCTGTTCTGGAATTGCGCGATCCGGAGGACGATGGCACTGAAGTTCCGGATACCACCGAAGATCAAACGAAGGAAAACACCGAGGCCGAGCAGCCTATGGTCGTCAAAGACAACGACGATTCCTCCGAGGACTTCGACCGCCTCGAAAAGATAAGCGAATACCTGGATAACGAGGAGTTCCGCACCAACAGTGGTTTCAACCATCGCGCCGCTAATCAGGATGGTGAACGCGACAAGAAACTCGACGCCATGAACAATACCGCCGCCCGCAGCGGCACTCTCATCGACCATCTTTTGGGCCAGTGGGCTTTTGTGGATACCACGCCGCAACTCAAAATCGCCGGCGAAGCCATAATCAACAACATCGGCTCCGATGGCTACCTGCACCTTAGTCTGGAGACAATCCGCACCGATTCCAAAACGCCACTGACCCTGGAAGACCTCGAGATCGCATTGAAGCTGGTTCAGGATCTGGAGCCCGCCGGCGTGGGGGCGCGCAACGTTCGCGAGTGTCTGCTCCTTCAGCTCAACGCATTGGAACAGGAAGGCGATGAAGACCACGATTATAGTCTCGAGCGCAAAATCGTATCCGATCATCTGAAGGATCTGGAATTGAATCGTTACCCTCAGATCGCCAAAAAGCTGGGCACGTCCATCGAGGAAATTCAGAAGGCGGTAAGAGGTCTGCGGCGGCTTCACCCTCATCCCGGCAAGCTTATCGGTTCCGAGGACGCCCCGGCCATCACGCCCGACGCCCGCATCTATCTTGACGAGGACACCGGCCAGTACGAAATCGCCATGACCCACGATCCGGCGATGAACCTTTACATCAGCGGCACTTATCGCCGCATGCTCCAGCAGCGCACCGCCGACAAGAAGACCCGTGAATTCCTCAACAACAACGTGCGCAATGCCCGCTGGTTGCTGGACAGCATCGAGCAGCGTAAGGGCACCATTCTGCGCGTGATCCGCGTGGTGGTGGATGCCCAGCGCGATTTTTTCGACAAGGGTCCGGAGTTTCTGCGGCCTCTGCCCATGATCCAGGTGGCCGATCAACTGGGTATTCACGTGGCCACGGTTTCCCGCGCCGTTCATGACAAATGGATTCAGACTCCGCGCGGCGTCTTCCCGCTGCGGCGCTTCTTCTCCGGCGGCACCACCAGTTCCGAGGGCGAAGACATGTCCTGGGATGCGGTAAAAGAGAAGCTCAAGACCATCATCGATAACGAGGACCGCCTCAATCCGCTTAACGATGACGACATCGTCAAAAAGTTTGCCGGCCAGGGTATCGAGCTGGCCCGCCGCACCGTCGCCAAGTACCGCAAGGTCCTCAACATTGCCTCCGCCCGCCAGCGCCGGGCCTTCTAGCGCTTGTGGCACAGCGGCCCTCGGCTATGATCCGATCACCTTCTGGATATCAAGCGAGGCTGCCATGGCTGAGGAGGCGACATTTTTCCCGCCGTTGAAGCAGAGCATTATTGATGTGATCGGCGCTACGCCGATGCTGGAACTGAACCGTATCGTCCAGCTAGCCGGAATACCGGGGCGGTTGCTGGTGAAGTTGGAATACCTCAATCCCGGGCACAGCAAGAAGGATCGCATCGCCTTGTCCATGATCCGCCACGCCAAATTCCGCGGGCTGCTTGCCGACGGTCAGACGGTTGTTGAACTCACCAGCGGCAACACCGGTACGGGACTGGCCATTGTCTGCCGGGCTCTGGGCCATCCTTTCGTGGCGGTCATGTCGCGCGGCAATACCATGGAGCGCGCCCGCATGATGCAGGCCCTTGGCGCGGAGGTCGTCCTCGTGAATCAGGCCTCGGGCTCGCGCCCCAACGAGGTCTCCGGTGACGACCTGGCCCTGGTCGAAAATGCCGCCTGCCGCCTGGTCAAGCAGCGGAATGCGTTTCGCGCCAACCAGTTTGAGATGCAAGCCAATGCCCAGGCCCACGAAGAAACCACCGGTGTGGAAATCTGGGAACAGTCCCAGGGCAAGGTTGATGTCTTTGTGGATTTCGCCGGCACCGCCGGCACCTTCACCGGTGTCGCCCGCGTCCTGCGGCGCAATAACCCCCTGATCCGTTGCTACCTGGTCGAGCCAGCGACGGCCGCGACGCTTTCCGGCCGGCCGCTGGAGAACGCCGGCCACAAGATCCAGGGCGGCGGCTACGCCCGGGCCGGTCTGCCTCTGCTGGATCGCCGGCTGGTCACCGGGTTCCTGCGCGTCTCGGATGACCAGGCCATCGCTGCCGCGCGGATGCTGGCTGCCGAAGAGGGCGTCTTCGCCGGTTTCTCCACCGGCGCTCATCTTGCCGCCGCCCTGTCCCTCTTGCGCGGACCCGAACCCGGCGCCACCATCGCCTTCTTGGCCTGCGACAGCGGCCTGAAATACCTCAGTACCGATTTGTTTCCTTACCAGCCTGCGGCTGTATGATCCCCGGCTTCAGCGGAGAACTGGGTGAATTATGAAAACGTGCAAGCGTAAGGCAGTCCTGCTTTTAAGTGGCGGCTTGGATTCTACCACCATACTGGCTCTGGCGCAAAAGCGCGGATTTGAGATATACGCCATAAGTTTTCGTTACGGGCAGCGCCACCGTCGCGAACTCCAGGCCGCCCGCCGCATAGCCGCTGCGGCCAAAGTTGCCCGGCACATCATCGTGGGCATCGACCTGGGCTCCATCGGCGGCTCGGCGTTGACCACCGGTATCGCCGTACCCAAGGATCGCCCGCTGAAGGAGATGTCGCGCGGCATTCCCATCACCTATGTTCCGGCCCGCAACACGATTTTCCTGTCGCTGGCCCTGGCCTGGGCCGAGGTGCTGGGCTGCGCGGATATCTTTATTGGCGTCAATGCCCTGGACTACAGCGGCTATCCCGACTGTCGTCCCCGGTACATCAAGGCCTATGAGCGCCTGGCCAATCTGGCCACCCGCGCCGCCGTCCAGGATGGAAGGAAACTGACGATTCACGCGCCGCTTATCCGCATGACCAAGGCGCAGATCATCAGGACCGGCTTGCAATTGGGGGTTGATTATTCGCAGACCTGTACCTGTTACGATCCCGCATCCGCCGGTGAGGCTTGCGGTCGCTGCGATGCCTGCCTGCTGCGGCTTAAAGGCTTTGCCGCCAATGGCATTGAGGATCCTGCGCCGTATGTGGCCCAGCGCGCTCTTCGGCGGTAGGGTGGTCATGACGCACGGTTTGACTACTGGGCGGTGTTGCCCGTGAGGCCGCACGCATCTCGCCATCTCCACAGAAATCGGCCTGGGCGCTAGCGCCGGGACCGATTGGCTTTAGCTGCTTCGTTTTGCCGCCGCGGCATTGCGCTGCGCGAAATAACGCATGGCTTCGCCGACGAGGTAGAAGCTGCCGGTGATGCAGATCACGTCTTCGCGGGTGACGGCGCGATTGGCGATGGCCAGGGCTTCCTCGAGGTTGGGGGCGACCTGGGCCATCTTGCCGTACAGTTCGATGTAACGGGCGGCCAGTTCTTCGGGGTCGGCGGTGCGGATGCTCTTGACCGGGGTAAAAATGACCTTGTCGGCGCCGCTGGTGATGCGTTCGAGCATGCCGGCGATGTCTTTGTCGCCGCAGCAGCCGAAAATCACCACCATGGAATCGTAGGGGATGTGCTGGCCGATGGCCTTCATGACCGCATCGAGGCTGGCGGCATTGTGGGCGCCGTCCACGATCACCCGCGGGTTATGGGACACAACTTCCATGCGGCCGGGGATGGTGGTCTTGCCCAGGCCTTCCATGGCTTTGGCATCATTGATGGCGATGCCGCGGGTCTTGAGCTTGTCGAGCACGGCCAGAGCCAGGCCGCAGTTGATGGCCTGGTGTTCGCCGATCAAGGGGACGGCCAGATGCTCAAATTTGCTGTTGGGGGTCGTCAGGCAGATGCGGTTGTGGGAACCTTGGAGCCGGCTGGACTCGAAACGATAGCTGAATTCGATGGTCTTGCCGGTGATGTCCAGCGTCGTGCCGACTTTCTGGGCTACCTGCTTGAGGACCGCCTCGACCTCAGGTTCCTGGGCAACACTCACCGCCGGGACGCCTGCCTTGAAGATTCCGGCCTTCTCGGCGGCGATTTTGGCTAGGGTGTGGCCCAACTGGGCCATGTGGTCTTTGCTGATGCTGGTGATCCCCGTCACTTCGGGCATGAGGACGTTGGTGCTGTCCAAACGGCCGCCGAGACCGGTTTCCACCACGGCGACATCTACTTTTTGTTCTGCGAAGTGCTTAAATGCCGCCGCTGTCATTACATCGAAATAGGTCGGCGACGGCTTCATTCTCGAGCCGATGGGTTCGATATGACGGATGAGGCGGGCAAGATCAGCCTGGGGAATCAGTTCGCCGTTGATTTGGATGCGTTCGCGAATGGAGAGCAGGTGGGGGCTGGTGTAGAGGCCGACGCGAAAACCACATTCGCGGAGCATAAACGCGAGCATAGCGCAGGTGCTGCCCTTGCCTTTGGTGCCGGCGATATGTATGGATTTAAACGATTCCTGCGGATTACCCAATTTTTTGAGCAATTGCCGCATACGATCGAGGTCGAAATTCTGGTTATTGTAACGTACGATACGCAATCGTTCGTAGTCGGTAAGTGTTTCCAGATAGCGCATGGCTTTGTTGAGGTTGCTCGAAGCCGGGGCAGGCGAGGCCCCCGGGCGTTTCTTGGAATGGCGGAAGCGGGCTTGCTTGGACAGAGCCTTCCGGGCGGACCCGGGGTGTGCGACCCCCGCGCGAGCAGGATGTTTGGAGCGCTTGGCGACGGGGTTCCTTCGCACGACGCTACGCCTGATTTTCGAGCGGACTGCCATGGATGTGTCAGTATAACGGTTTTTGAGGATTTATTCAAGGTGAGCATGTTTGTGAAATAATCCAGGCTTGTGCCGCCGCAAAATCGCGGCCCGCATCTTTCGCGGTTTTCCGGCGTAGTGTTAGAATAGAATGGTCAACGGACGGGAGTTCAGCTTGCAGACATGTTCCAATTGCAAGTCGGTAGTGAGCAGCCAGAGCGAACATTGCCCTGCTTGTGGGCAGCATTTGTTCGTTGCGGCGCCTGTGGAGTCGCTACGCCTTTTGGCCGCCGCTGCGGTTCCGCACCGTTTCCGCCGGATTTTTGTGGTGCTGCTGGTTGCCGCCGGGGCGGCGGTTTTTTATCGCGGGGTGATTGTCCGGGAAACCAAAGCCGTCAGGCCGGTCGAAGTGGCGGTGCCATCCCCTGTGATTGCGGCAGTGCCGGAGTTGGTTGACAGCGGGGCGGATACCAATATCCACGCGGGCTTGCCAACGGTGCGTCCGTCAAGCCGTCCCACCACCTACGTGTTGGAGCCATTGCTGACGGCGGTTTCGCCGCTGAAGATTATTCCGCACCGTTTTATTATCAGCGAGGAGGACCTGGGGGTGGTGCTCGATCGTCAGTTTGGCAAGAACAATCGTGATTTACGCAAGTTCCGCGCCTGTTCCTTCGACAAACAATCGGGAATGGTGCAGGTGGTAATCGCTCTGGATGATGGACTGCCAACGTGTATTGAATATATCGCCATGGAGGATGCCCGTCATATTCTGGGCATTATGCGCGAATGTAAATTGCCGTGGTCGCAACTGGAAATCATGGGGACTTTGGCCGTGAAACAGAGCATGGGATACAAGAAAATAGAGACGCGCGTGTTTGACTGTACATGGACGCGTCAGAAGACCGACGGCCTGAACCTGGATGACACCAGCGGCGAACAACTATTCAGACTCGGTTCGAATGCGTTCCTGGCCCCGGCCCTGAAGAACTGAGAATGACCCGCATTCTGCATGCCTACGGCCTCCCCCTTGGCCCACATTCTTCTAAGGCGGTTCCCAGCTTTCGCACGGCGGCCAGGAAAGCCTCGTAGTTCCGCCGCATTTCGCTCAGGGAGTCCCCGGCGAATTTTTCCACCAGGGCCCGGGCGATCTCGAAGGCGACGATATTTTCCAAGATGACCGCCGCCGCCGGCACGGCGCAGGCATCGCTGCGTTCGTAGGCGGCTTGGCAGGACTCTTTGGTGTTCAGGTCGATGCTTTCCAGGGGCTTGCCCAGGGTGCTGATCGGTTTCATGGCCCCGCGGACAATTACCGGTTGTCCGTTGGTCATTCCCCCTTCCAGGCCTCCGGCATTGTTGGTCGGGCGGGTGAAGCCCAGGGTATTTGACTGCTTTTGTGATGGGTTGTAGCCGATGGCGTCGTGGACCTTGGAGCCGGGCAGGAAGGCGACCTCGCGGCCCATCCCAATTTCGACGGCTTTGAATGCCTGTGTCCCCATGACCGCCATGGCCAGGCGGGCCGAAAGTTTTTGATCGTATTGAACGCAAGTCCCCAGCCCCGGCGGACATCCGAAGACGCGCGCCTCGACCAGGCCGCCCAGAGTGTCGCCGTCGGTCTTGGCCTCTTTAATGGCTTGCTTCATGGCTTCGTGAACCGAACTATCCGGGCAATTGAGCCAATCGCGGAAGAGATCTCCGGCGTCGCGATTTTCGCGCAGCTTCTCCAGCGGTAGCGCAAAATCGACCTTGGCTATGATCGGTCCAATCGACAGGACGTACCCAAAGACGTCGATGCCGAATTCCTTGAGCATGCAACGCGTCAGTGCTCCGGCAGCCACCCGGGCGGCGGTTTCGCGGGCACTGGCCCGTTCCAGGGTTTCCCGGCAATCGGTGGTAAGCCACTTAATAGATCCCGCCAGGTCGGCATGGCCAGGCCGCGGACGGGAGAGCGGCGCAGCATCATCCAACCGGCAATCGCGGTTGACGATCTGGAGAGTGATGGGCGAGCCCATGCTCTTGCCCCGCCGGACCCCTGAAAGCACACGCACGCTGTCGGTTTCAATCTTCTGTCTTCCCCCCCGCCCATATCCGCCCTGGCGACGGCGCAGTTCGCCATCGATAAAGGCGGTGTCAATGCTGATACCCGCCGGCAGTCCCTCGATCAGGGCCAGAAGCGCCGGTCCGTGCGATTCCCCGGCGGTGCGATAGGTAAGCTGCGCCATGGCCACATTCTAGCGGAAATCGGCTAAAGGAGGAAGCCGACGTTTCAACAGTGTGTCAACTCAATAGAAATGTCACATTCGTTAACTCATTAGAACTGTCACATTCCCATGCTGGGCTGGCGGCGCCACGTAGCCCCGTTTGTACGGATGCTCCGCAGGCGGCCTGTAAACCTTGTTGTTCTGGAACACTGGACGCCACTGTCCACCTGTCGGACGGGCCGGAAGCTCATAGTGCGCCAACACACGCCCTCTATAGTACAGCTCTATCGTCCCATCCAGGTGCTCCCGAACCTCAACACGCTGCCGCGCCAACGCCAGCGACTGGTGCTTTGACCCGATCTGCAACACACGCTTCTGGTAGCAGACGCACCAGTCTCGACCCACCGTCCGCTCTTCCTTGAAGCACAATATCTGCCTTAGGTCCATCTTCGCCGGAAGCTGGCGATGTATGTCCGCACCCAGCGCTCGCCGGCCGAACCGGACGTGGTAGTCAGACCCGTACCGCTTTTCCAAGTACTCGTTGGCTCCTTCCATAGTGCTGATCTTCTCCAGACGCAGCAGCTTCACCAGCCGATCCTGCTGTGTACCGTGTACACGCTCCACTCGTCCCTGCGGGTGGGCTATGGGGCGGAGAACTTCAGCAGGTTGCGGCGGATCGCGTTGAACAAGCTCAAACGCTGGGAAATCAAGAAGCCCAACGGCAGAACCCTCAAGGTCGGCCTTCGCACCAAACAGCAGGCCTGCGGATGGAGCCATGAGTTCCTACTTCAGACGCTGGTAGCGTAAATGCGATGACCCTGAGAGAGCTACCGCTTCCGGCAGTCCAGCTATGACAAATCCGACATTTTCGCGTAAGCTTCCTGCCAACGGCGGATGCGCGCCAGCCAAGGCTTTCTACGGAGAACCCCATGTTGTTTGGACTGAACTTCGCGGCAATCTTCAGCCTTCTGGTTTTAGGCGGAGGCAATGACGTTCTGGACTACATGTCCAGCGACGCCTACTGGAAGGCCAAAGGCGTGCAGGTTTCCCTCGAACAGCTCAAGGCAGAACTGGCGCCGGTCAAGGAGGCCGATGTTTCGGCGTTGATCCGCCAACTCGGCAATGACGATGCCAAGGTTCGCGATGCCGCCAGCGCCAGGATCGAGGCCATTGGGCCGGCGGCGCTGGCGAGCGTCAAGGCCATTCTCGATTCGGCGGACCCCGAGGTCGCAACCCGCGCCAAGCGGATCGTGGATGACCTGAGCATCGCCCAGAAGGCGACCTGCATCCGCAGACTCATGGCCATTCGCACGCTGGGCGAAACGAAGCGTCCCGAGGCGGTTCCGGCGCTTGAGGCCCTGCTGGATTCCAAAGAGTCTTTCGTCCGTGACTATTGCCTGGCGGCCATCGCGGCCATCGGTGGTAAGCCCCAGCCCGGCCGCAGCGTGCCCACGCATAAGCAGTTGCTGGCCGAAACGGCCCTGCTGCCCGGGATTTGCGACGTGGTTGTGCAACTGGCGCTGGCCGGCAAGGAGGTGCGATCTATCGACAAATTGCTGGGACAACTGCCGCCCGTGGAGGGACTCGATCGGGCCAAGCTGGCTACCAAGTGCGTGGAGCTGCTCCTGCCCATGGTGGAAAAGATCGGCAACGTGCGCGTGGACAGTGTGACCTTGGGTATCTGCCCCGGCCAGGAGGGCGCCCCCGGCATGTTCCTGTTCCGCGGCAGCTACGATTCCCACGCCGCCATCGAGGCCCTCAAGGCCGTCGGCATGGAATCCCGTACGATTGAAGGCATGGAGGTTTTCCAGCTCGCACCACACACCCAAATGGCGCTGATCCTGCCCTCGGATGATCGCCTCATTCTCCTTGCTGGCGACAACGAGGAGAAACTGGCATTCAAGGATGCGGCGGCGGCTTTGAAGGGCCAGGCGCCCGGCAAACGCGGCGAAGTGTTCACTCGCGTCGAGCCCCTGATAGCCCCGGCGGGCAGCGAAGACCGCCGTTTGTGGGTAGCCTTGAACATCGTCGATGCCATGCGCGATGGCGCTCCCGAAGAGGTAAAGGCTTTCGAGGCGCTGACGATGTTGGTACAGCGTCAGGCGGATTCCCTGGTTATGCATACTGAGGGCAACGGCGCCAATGCTGACAAGGTCAAAGCCGCCGTCGAGAAGTTGCAGAACGGCATCCAGGATGCGCTCAAGACGATCGATGCCCTTCCGCCGCAGTTTAAATGCGTGAAAGGCATCCTCGAGTCCATCAAAGTTCAGGCCGACGGCACGAAGGCCACGCTCGATGTCTCTATCGATTATAATTCCTTGATGTCGCTGCTGAGCGGCCTGGGCACTCTCTTCCAGGGCAAAGCAATGCAAGATGAGGTGGATGTCGAAGTGCCCCCAGTCGTGGACCAGATGTCGCAACCCAAAGTTGACGCTCCGAAATGACTGTTGTTTAGCGAGGTGGCATTCGACGCCTTAGATTTGAAAATATAGTGTGCATAATTTGCCCGCGTCAGACATATTATTAAGAGCGTATCTCCAGTAATAGCTGATAGATATGGACTGATTGCGCGATGGTCTACCTTGCTATGACAGACGTTGGCATGATCCAATGGCACTGCTGTCTTTATGCAGGAATCATACGCACATCTCGACCGGTTTCTGACCGCCGTTTATCGGCGACTTATGGTTGTGCGCGGACTGGAACGCGTGGGGATATGTCTGGCGCTGGGATGTGGGGGCACGCTGCCGTTGGTGGTCATTTTGCTGTGGCGGCGGCAGTCAGCATTGGCGGTTGGGCTGGTGACCAGTATTATTAGCGTGGCGGCCGGGCTGATTTTGGCAATCAGCCGTAATCCCAGTCGTCTGGACGCGGCTATGGAAGTTGACAAACAACTTCGCTGGGCCGATTTGCTCAGCACTGCCTGGACCATTCGCCGGAATGCCGCCACCAGCACCAATCCTTGGGAAACAACCGTTCTCACGATGGCTGAGGCCCAATGCGCTACGGCATCGCCCCGAACTGTTCTTATGCATCGCTGGGGCTCGCGCGCTTGGGGCGGAGTGGGTTTGGCAAGCGCCTTGGTCCTAAGTTTGGTCTTCCTCACCACCATTACCGATCCCACACAGGCCGATCATAAAGAACGTCAATTCCTTAATTTACAACAACACATATTCGATTCCAAGATCACTTCTTTACCAGGATCGCCGGATTGGACAGACACTGCCAATCGTCATCGACTAAGAACGTCAGACATGTCCGACAGTCCTGAAAGTCCAAATTCATCGGATTTCGCGGCATTGCAAGCTAAAATCGACAATCCATATTCCGTTGACCCCGATGGAACTCACAAAAAATCAGACGGTACGGTTAGTGAACATGGCGGCCCCGGTGCCGCCATCACGCCTATGCCTCCCAAGCAGTTAACGATCCCGCCTAATCTTGACCCCGGCCATGTTGCATCTGACTCTCAGCCGTCATTTAATGCCAATGACGCTCATCCCTTTGGGGGTGTGAGTATTGGCGCCAATAAACTGCCTTCCCACCAAACCACAGACCAGTCTACCGGTATGTCCGGCATGTCTGACATTTCCAGTCAGACAAATGTAACTCCTTGGAAAAACGATACTTGGCGACAAGACAGCCAACGTGCCACCGACGCCATACAATCCGGCCGCATTCCCGACCAATATCATGAATTGATAAAAAAATACTTCGATAAGAAATGATGATTTGGCTGTTCAGCTATTTGGACGGTCTCTGTTTTCAGTCTTACGTTTTCCTTTCTCCACCAGCGCGACTAAAATGGATGCCTGTAGCCGCCCGCGCTCGCGGGTGGTTTGCAGGCGGAAATTTGCCATGAAGGAGTCTCCATGCCTCGTTTACAGCGTTTGGAAAAGACCCAGGGCGATGCCAAGGCACAACAAATGATGGCCAAGCTCGATGAGGGCAAAAAGCTATTGAATATTTTTCGCGGTATGGCCAACAGCCCGGCAGTGCTCAACGCCTATCTGCAGTTCAGCGGGGCATTGAAGGAAGGCAGACTCAGCGGCAAAGCCCGCGAGGCCATCGCCTTGGCTGTCGGCCAGGCCAACCGCTGCGAATACTGTCTGGCGGCACATACGATAATTGGCAAAGGCGAGGGATTGGACGAAACGGCCATCAAGGCGGCCCGGCTGGGAAAGTCGGCGGATTCCAAGATCCAAGCCGTTATCACCCTCGCCAGAAAACTGGTAGACAACAAGGGACACGTGACTGACAGTGACATTGCCGGAGCCAAACAGGCCGGCCTGAATGATGGCGAGGTCGCCGAGGTCGTCGCCAATGTCGCCCTCAACATCTTCACCAACTATTTCAACCTCGCCAATCAGACCGACGTGGACTTCCCCAAGGTCGCAGTTGACGTTGGCTGAAATAGCGTTGGCTAAGCGGCTTTGGGCTGTTGGCAATCAGGAAACCCACGCATGCCAGCTAGAAAAGGCTATGGTTGGGTCGTGGCTGATGGTTCGCCAAACTCTACGTTCTTGATATAGGCAAGTTCTTTGAGAGTCGTGCCAATTTCACCCTTATCGCGTTTGTGCATGACCAGAACCTTGTCGTCCCCTTTGGCCATCTGGAGATACAGTGGCGCGTCCACGGAACCGGTTACCGACTGGCCGTTGATCAGGGTCACGATGTATTGCATTTCCCGCGCCGGATAGGTCTTGCCGCTGTATTCCTTGATGTCGCTGCCGCTTTCGCGGAAGTGCCACTCTTTTTCTTCGCGTTCCCAGATTATTTTCGCTTGGAAGCTCTTGATCAGCTTGAAAGGGATGTCGCGGTATTCCTGCTTCTGGTCATCCCAGAGCCGGATAGGCTTGTCGAGGGTTGTGGCAATTTTGCCGTGAACTTTTTCCCCATCGCTGAAAGTAATAACGCCAGCGCGGTAGCCCAGGTCATCAGCGTTATTGAAAGGGGAGGGCCCGGTGGCGGATTTTCCAAGCAGCGACTGGGCCGGCGGCGGGGCGTCGCTCTCTTGGCCATGACCCAGCAGCCAATCGAGATTGTCATCGGTTGTCTGCTGCTTCGCCGGCCGCGAAGCAGGCGTGGGTTCTGCGCCGTATGCTGCCCATCCTACGACCAAGACCACCGCCAGTAGGGTCAACAATGTCGTGCATGGAAGAACG
>Ga0316228_1001676_pt1 | contig 21850 bp, 21 predicted proteins | sample TBH18021metaG_FD_206005 | JGI IMG/M metagenome (GOLD analysis project Ga0316228, IMG submission 206005) | Freshwater microbial communities from Trout Bog Lake, Wisconsin, USA - TBH18021 | ecosystem: Environmental > Aquatic > Freshwater > Lake > Hypolimnion/Profundal zone | place: USA: Wisconsin... | reverse complement strand
GAAATCCAACTCTGCAATTGAGGAATTGACATCCAATCCTTGTTATTGTCACTGGAATAAATAAAGCCCTCAGACACTAGGGAGCCATTTTTAATGCGTGAGGGATCAATGCTCCAATCATGTATGGCGGGCAGTATCTTAAAGTGGTCCGCATACTCATAAGTGTAAGCAGAATCCTCAACACCAATCATTTGCTCATGCAACTTTTCCCCAGGCCTAATTCCAACTATTTTTTGCTCGGAATGCTCAGAAATAGCTAACGCTACATCCGTGACCTTCATGGATGGGATTTTTTTAACGTAAATCTCCCCTCCTTGCATATCCTCAAAAGCATGCCAAACCAATTCCACACCCTGCTCTAAAGAAATCATAAAACGAGTCATTCGAGAATCTGTGATTGGCAATGGCTCTCCGTCTTTGATTGACATAAAAAATGGGATTACCGAACCACGAGAACCCATTACATTGCCATAGCGCACCACTGAAAAGCGAGTTTGATGAGAGCCAGAGTAAGAGTTTCCTGCAACAAATAGCTTATCTGAGGCCAGCTTAGTTGCGCCATATAAATTAATTGGACTACTAGCCTTATCTGTCGATAGCGCCACCACCCCTTTAATGCCCTTATCAATGCATGCGTCAATTAAGTTCATTGCACCGTTAATGTTGGTCTTCACGCACTCAAAAGGGTTGTACTCAGCTGTTGGCACAATTTTTGTAGCCGCAGCATGGACAACATAATCAACCCCATCTAATGCTCTATAAAGACGATCTTTATCCCTCACGTCTCCAATAAAAAATCTCACTCGTTTATCGCCAACAAATTTTTTCGCCATCTCCCATTGCTTCATTTCGTCGCGCGAAAATATAATAATTTTCTTAGGATTAAACTTTTCCAGTGTCATTGGAACAAATGTATTCCCAAAAGACCCCGTCCCACCAGTAACTAAGATCGTTGAATTTTTTAACATAATTCTTATCCAGTTTATTTAATGATTGATTTAAAGTAATTAATCGTCTCTTTGAGACCGTCTTCAAGGCTAACCTTAGGCTCCCAGCCCAGCTTAGATTTAGCCAGTTCAATATTAGGTTGGCGTTGCTTGGGATCATCAGATGGCAATGCTTGGTGAATGATCTTAGATTTGCTATCAGAGAGCTTGAGTACTGCTTCCGCTAATTGCAATATGGTGAACTCGCCTGGATTGCCAATATTGACTGGGCCCGTAAAACCATCTTCGGAGTTCATCATTTGTACCATGGCATCGATGAGATCATCTACATAGCAAAAGCTACGGGTTTGTTGACCATCGCCATAAATAGTGATGTCTTCACCCTTTAAGGCCTGCATAATAAAGTTACTCACTACACGACCATCATTAGGGTGCATACGTGGGCCATAAGTATTGAAAATACGTATGACTTTGATATCCAGATTATGCTGGCGGTTGTAATCAAAAAAGAGGGTTTCAGCACAGCGTTTACCTTCGTCATAGCAAGAACGAATGCCAATCGGATTCACTTTACCCCAGTACTCTTCTGGCTGAGGATGAACCTCAGGATCTCCATAAACCTCGCTGGTAGAGGCCTGCAAGATACGGGCTCTGGTGCGCTTAGCAAGGCCCAGCATATTAATGGCGCCATGCACACTAGTCTTGGTCGTTTGTACTGGATCATATTGGTAATGTACTGGAGATGCTGGGCAGGCCAAGTTGTAGATCTGATTGGTTTCCACATATAAGGGGAAGGTAACATCGTGACGCATGAGCTCTAATTTTGGATTTGGCAGTAGATGCTCTAGATTCTGTTTAGTACCAGTGAAATAGTTATCCACCACCAAGATATCATTACCTTCTTTGAGTAGCTTCTCTGTCAAGTGGGAGCCTAAAAATCCCGCCCCACCAGTAATGAGGATTTTTGTATTTGGATTGTAATTTTTCATAATTTTTTCTTGCTATAGAGACTCAATCACCACCAAATAAATCACGTGTATAAACCTTAGCCACAACATCCCCCAGCTCATCAACCATACGATTAGCCACAATCACATCAGCTCTTTTTTTAAAGTCACCTAGATCATGAAGGACTTCGGAGTTAAAAAAATCTTTACGGCTAAATATCGGCTCATACACAATAACTTCTATGCCTTTCGCTTTAAGGCGCTTCATAACCCCTTGAATACTAGAGGCTCGCCAGTTATCCGATCCAGTCTTCATAATGAGTCGATGAATCCCCACTACCTTAGGATTTAGCGCCAGAATATCTTGGGCAATAAAGTCTTTACGTGTGGAGTTCGAAGTCACGATAGCTTGCATCAAGTTTTGCGGTACGTCCTGATAGTTAGCTAACAACTGCTTTGTATCTTTAGGCAAGCAATATCCACCATAACCAAAGGAAGGATTGTTGTAGTGCGCTCCAACGCGCGGATCCAAGCCTACACCCTCAATAATCTGACGAGTATCCAATCCATGAATGGATGCATAGGTATCAAGCTCATTAAAATAGGCGACTCGCATTGCAAGATATGTATTGGCAAATAGCTTAATCGCTTCAGCTTCTGTCGGATTGCTAAAAAGAGTTGGAATCTCTTTTTTTATGGCGCCTTCTTTAAGTAGGTCAGCAAAGACTTTTGCCCTATCGGATTTCTCCCCTACAACAATCCGTGAAGGGTGTAAGTTATCGTAAAGAGCTCTCCCTTCCCGTAAAAATTCAGGGGAAAAGATAATGTTTTCGGTACCTAATTTTTTACGAAGTTGCTTCACAAATCCCACAGGGATGGTGGACTTAATCACCATCACTGCAGCAGGATTAATATCCATGACATCTCGCGCAACTGCCTCTACCGAATCCGTATTAAAGTAATTCGTTAACTCATCGTAGTCTGTAGGAGTTGCAATAATGATAAAGTCGGCACCTACATAGGCCTCTTGCTTATTCAAAGTTGCTCGCAAATTCAATGCCTTAACCTTCAGGTAATCTTCAATCTCGAAATCCTTTATGGGAGATAGGCCTTGATTAATTAAATCAACGCGCTCAGGATTTATATCTAAAGAAATAACTTCATGATTCTGAGCCAATAGCACAGCGTTAGAAAGCCCAACATAACCAGTCCCCGCAATTGCAATTTTCATCCAATATTCTCATTTCATAATATTTATGTTATTTTTAAACATTAATATAAGCATGGCCACCAAAAATAAAACATCAACCCATCTAATTTTCTTGTAGAAGGCTAATTTAGACTCAGCTTTAAATGGGTGGAACTTTTCGATGTCTCTTGAATTATCACTTTTTAAGGGGCGCATGAGCTCTTCACTTGTTATCGGCACTGCAACTGCAATTGAATATTCACCGCTATGAGATATGCTTATCGAGTAATTCCTACTAAATGGAGCCCCCTCAGCATCAAAATGAATCTCAATATCTGAAAATTTCTTTTTAGGGTTCGCAATACCCATGCATTTAACAATCGCCTCCTTAGCAGAAAATATTCCAGCTAAGGTCATCTTCGGATCACCCTTGGATTGAGCATAAGAAAGTTCTCTAAGTGTAAAAATAGAAATTAGCTTGGCATCGCCCTTTGGGTCAACTGGTAAAGAGTCAGGGAACAACTCATTGATAACTTGAATATCAATCCCGATTCGCCCATTTGAAGCAAGAGGCTCCGAGTTATTCTTCGCGGCAATTGGTTCGGCTGACGCCAATGCGCACGAGGAACTGGGAAGCCGCTCACCCACTAGCCCCCTTACTGTAAATACGCTCTGCAGCAAAGACTCATCAATTAACAAGTTATTACTAAAAAACCAGTCGTAAGTTCTAGCTTTTTGTGCAGAACTTAAAGAAATTTGAGTGTCTATTAAAACTTCTCTATTTAGTAATTTTGAAAAAAAATTAACTATATTCTCGCTCGATTTCATCACCAGCCCTCAAAGCAATTTCTGCATAAATTAGCTACGCTACCATCTGAGATGGTCATCCTAATAAAGCCTCTATTTCCCAGGGCAACCTCCTGAGCCATAGACTTTTGACAGGCAATACAATTAAGCCTGACCGATCCGTTGTCATCAAAAAAATAAGACAAGACTCTCGACTTTAATTCGGATAAAAAATTGGCGACAGTTAACCCTTCTGAAACGCGATGGTCAAAAGATGCAAAGATCTCAAACACATACTTAGATTTACGAATTACGCCCAAAATCAGAGTCTGATGTCCATTGATTAATGGAAACATAAACGAAGCGGAAGTACGAGATAAATCTGAAAAAGTAATAGTGGAATCCGTTAATAATTCGATGGGGATGGTTTGGCCAGAGTCATATAAATCCAATAGTCGACCAACCTCTTCTTGAAGGCCGATCAATGAGAGTTTATCGGCATCTTTAATGGCAAGAACCTTAAGATTTTTTCCATTATCAAAACTCCATCCAAAATTGACTTGATCATATTGAGACCAAGTTTTTTCATCTATATAAGAACCATTGAGCTCTGGATATTGCCTTAATAACTTGGAGGCCTCAAAAGCAATCAAATCAGAAATACTGTCCTTAAAAAGATAAGGTGGAGCAACGAGTCTCTCGCCCAAAATCTTAATTTCAATTCCAATCGTAGAGGTCGTATTTCCATGATCACCAGAAATTAGATTTTTTGCCTCAGCTTGTTTTCTCTTTGGAATAGAAATCTTGGTTGATGAAACAGCTAAAACTGGCGCATCTTTTTTATCAGTCTTCGTATCGGCGACAACCTGCTGTAGTCTGGCTCTTGGGATTGCTACGCCGGCATACTTTTCGATATCAGCACTAGTCACCCAACCATGTTCAAATTGACCAAGATTAACGCCCAGATCTTTTGCGCGTTTAATTGCGGCAATTGAAAATTTAGTGTTTGATTTTTGCGTAGCCGCGTTTAATTCGGCCACTTGGTTATTTTCCTGCTCTTTAATTTCAGTTACAGTATCTTGCGCATTTGAAAGGGAGAACAAAAGTGAACCAACATCTACCTCCGCACCTTTTTCAAGTTGATGAATTACAACACCATCTTCAGGAGCATCAATATCCACATTTGTTTTAGAGGTCTCAATACTAACAACTACATCGCCTTTTTTAACTTTAGAACCAGATGAAAAATTGACCTCCAAAATGATTACAGATTCATCATTAACATTTTCGCGCGGCACTAATATCTCAATCATGATTGAACTCCATGAGTAGATTTTTTAGCATTAACTAACGCAATAATGCGGTCGATTGTAGGCAACACTTCTAGCTCTAACTTGGTAATAGAAGGCACTGGAACAGGCTCTGCACCCACTCTTAAGGCAAATTGAAGGGTCTGTCCTTTTTCAACTAATTTACTTAGTATTTCGGCGCCAAGACCAAAATCAACAGAACCATCCTCAACAGTTAATAATCGACCTGTTTTTTTCACCGAACGCTCAATGAGATTGGTGTCTAAGGGGTGCAACTGGGTTAAGCAGATTAATTCAGGGACAAAATCTGTTTCTTCAAAAAACCGCTCCAGGTTATCGGCAATATGACGAGCAGTCTCACCATAACTCACGATCGTCAGTGATGGTGCAGCAATTTTTGGATTTAATCGCAAAGCACCGAATATTTTTGCTTCTCGAGTGAGTTCAAAATACTCAGAATTACTCCAAAGTGTTTTCCCATAATCAACTTTGTTTTCCAAAATCACCATAGGGAAATCGACATCTTTTGACTCTTCAATAGCAACAGCCGGGTCTATCAAAGAACTCAATGAAATCACGCCAACGTTATCAATACCCAAGAAATGTTTTTCGAGTGACTGAGAGTGGGTTGGACCATAGCCACGCTTACCTCCCATAGGAGTTCTAATGCGAACAGGCACCGAAGTTTGGAAAGCATACATATGGTGAATCTTGGATGCATTGCTAATTAGCTGATCAAAAGTATGGGTCATAAAATCACCAAACATAATTTCAGCAAAACTATGGGTGCCCATCAAAGCCATGCCAATGGCAACCCCTAGCAAGCCATTCTCACTAATCGAGGTATTTCTCACCATCAATGGAAAATCGGTTGAAAGCCCCTTGGTTACCTTGAATGCACCACCATATGGATCACAAATGTCTTCTCCAATATGAAAAGCACCAGCTTCTAAAGTTTTACGGTAAGCGCTATTGAGCGCTGCAACCATGCGCTTTTTCTCATTTACGACGGGTTCTAATTTTGCTGTCGTTTTTCGAGGAAGCTGATCTTTTACATAATTATCAAAACTGAGAACTTTTGGATCTACATTTGCAACATGATCATCAATTTGAGCGGCAATTTTTTGCGCCAAAGTAGCCCATTGCTCAATATTTAACAGTTTAGTAAGCGGGTCATTATCTTTGAAGAATTGGACTTCAGCCCCATCGCGATCATCATCCCCTTTGGAGTGGGCATTCAGTCTATAAGTTCGAATAACCAAAAACGCGGGGTGGCCAGTTCGTACATAATCAATCGCTGCTTTTGAGACCTGCATCAGATTCTCAAAATTCCAGGTGTCAGCTTCAAAAGTTTTGATACCAAAAGCTTTTGGACGCTCTAAAACTGATCCCGAAACTCCCATGGCTTGGGGAGTAGATTGAGAGTACAAATTATTTTCACAAACAATTAAGTGGGGTGCCTGGTAAATGGATGCTAAATTAAATGCCTCATATAGAGCGCCTTCGCCCAAGGTTCCTTCACCAACATAGGAAACCGCAATACCCTCTTGTTTGTGAATTTTTTTATACAGAGCAATACCTGTAGCCACTGGAACCAGAGCCGCCTGAGGTCCGTTGGAGAGAAAGCCCTTGGCAAATAAATGTTGACTGCTGCCAAGTCCTTTACAAACACCACTTTCCAAACCCATCAGCTCATCAATCAAGCCCTCCCAATTTTTGGTCTTGGAGATAAAGTGTCCATGACAACGATGATTTGAAGTAACCCAATCATCCGCAGTCAATTGACCTGCTACTGCAACTGCGCTAAATTCCTGGCCAACACATGTATGAACTGTGCCATTCATTTTGCCTTGAGCAAATAATTCTAAAAACTTCTGTTCGACCAACCGAATACGCAGAGCCTCCTCAATAAATTGCGAGGAAAGCTCAACTCTAATTTGGTTTGATCCAGATTGAGCTAATTGTCGAAAGTCTTCGATATTCATTGTTAATTAATGGCTTTTTGACAATCAAGAAAAGAATAGTTGACGCTAAGTAAAAGACTTAAATAAACATCAAGCCCGCTAATGCCCGATCTAGGGCACCTGCTTGCCATGGATTGCCAACTGACTGGATTACCCGATTCACTTGGCAGCCCCGCTTTTCACTGTTTGCCACACTCTTTGCCCTAACAGCACTAGGAGCATTAAGAAAAACGCGGCAAACAGGCCACCTGCGGTTGCTTTGAGCATGCCGCGCTTTTTGGCCACGGGCGCGGTATTGACCTCTAACTCATTGGTAAAACGCGCCTGAATTTGCGCGAGCGCAAAATGCAGATCGTCAAAAAAGGCGGTGGCATTGGCATCGTCTTTGGGTGATTTAGCGCGCATACCCTGCTCTATGGCGAGCAACTGTTTAGTTAACGCTAAACCGTCATAGGTTTTATCGGCCAAGGGTGCAGCCTGCTCCCAAAAGGCCTGGGTCAAGGTGAGCTGAGCGAGCGATTTTTGCTGGCGCTCTAAAGCCTCTTTGGAGGCATTGATGTCATTATTGACCGCAATAATTTGGGTGGTCAGCGGCAGGTATTTAGCACCTGAATCCTTGGGGTCGACTACTTGCTGGGTGACGCTAGCCGTGCTGGGGAAGCGTTTGTGCAGCTCTTCTAGGCTTTGCGCGCGTTTTTGCTGGTAATCGAGCTCAATTTGGGTGTCGGTCATCTTCTTTTGCAGTTGCGCCACCTCTGAAATGGTTTGCACCTGCATGCCATTTAACAGATTTTTGATTTGCAGGTAGGCGCCGCCAGTGCGAATAAAGGCAGCTGCCGCTTGTACATTTTGCAGGGCCGCTTGCTTGGATGGGCCGCTTGCCTCGATATTTAAATTTAAAATGGTGGTGCTAGCCGAGTCGAGATCCTTACTAATGGATGCCATGTCTTTGGTATCGGCTTTGGTGAGCGCATAGGTCGGGGTAATGTTTTTGGGCCACCAATCGGGATCTTCCATCTTGATAAATTGATCTTGCGCACCTTCTGGGGCTTTTTGATCTTCCACAATTTGGCTGGCCAAGCTGGGGAGTGATTTTTGAATCGTGCGCCAAGAGACGAGCTCCATCGCGCCGGAGTTGAGCAAAGTCAGCTGGGCAGAGTAGGTGCCTAAGAAAAACCAGCCTGCCAGGCCCAGAGCTGCACCGACGATGCTGGCTGCGGAGAGTGTTTTCCAGGTGCTTTGCAGGAAATTGACGATGTCGAGCAGGGAAATCTCGTGTTCAGACTCTGGGGTATACCCTGGTGCGGCGCTTTGCTCGGTCGTCATCTAATCTCTGTTTTTATAGTTTCAAAATTTATAGCGATTATATAGAAGAGCCACCGTTTCTTAAACGCCTGCTCCACTACAATCGTGGGATCTTTTGCAGCGCAGCGCAGCACCCCCCTTTTTTTTATGCACACCACCGAACCTTCCAAACTGTCTTCCAAAACCCCAATCCATTGCTTGGAAGCGGGTTCAATTGCTCAACCCTCCTTTGGCTGGAGTGCTTGGCTCGTCCTATTTTGCTCGGCTGGCCTGCTCGCGATTTGGAGCCTGCCAGACACGATTGCACTGCGAAACATCCTATTGGTTCTTGGCTTTTTTGCGAGCCTGGTTTATCTCAAGGCATTTTCATTCCTTATTTTTTCAAGAAACGCTTGGAATCTGTGGTTACTGACGGCCTTTTTTGCCTGGCTATTGGTGCACTTAGTATTTTTTTCGCATGAATTTGAGACGCAACTAGACGAGCTCCAAAGCCCGTGGTTGCGTTGCCTTCTGGCTATTCCGGTGGGTTTTGCTTTGGGTCTGATCTTAGGCCAAGATTCTTGGGGCGATGCTGGAGCCGACTCAAATCGACCCAGCTGGAACAAGACAATGGCTTTACTAATGGTTTTTTTGGGTTTGGGTGGCGTGAGCCTGATTAGCTTTGGGTGGTCTATGTATGCGCTTTATCGCAATGGGGCTCAGATGCAATTTGCTCAAATCAATATCTTATTGATGAATTTATATGCGCAGGTCAAAATGCCTTTTGTGGTGGGGGCTGCTTTTTTCCTACCACTGTGTTTTGTGCTGATGATTGGGGTGATTCATCGCAAATGTGCGATCTGGTGGGGGTTATTAGCCCTGATTGGCATAGCGCTAAGCCTTTTTTCGGTGTACTTTTCTAACACCAAAAATGGGGTTGCAATCTTTGGTTTATGCCTGATTCTTTTTATCCTCAACCTAGTTCCTAAAGCGATACAATCTTGGAGGCACTTGATTACTGGGGCACTTGCTTTGATTGTGGTGGTAAGTCTTGGGCTTTATGGCATTTATAAGCATGAGCAAATCAATCCCGCCTGGAATAGTCTCATTGCCGATTTTCAAGTTGGTCGCGATATTGATCATCAAGATTATTGGAAGAACCGTTGGGTCTATACCCAACCCCAAAACCAGTATGGCCGGCCGGTTGATATCAGCACATATGAGCGAACGGCTTGGTTTACTGCAGGGACTCGCCTATTGATGGAGAATCCCCTGGGCTATGGATTGATTCATCAATCGTTTGGGCGAATGGCCCGAGCAAAATGGCCTGACTTTTATAAACCGAACGGCAAGCTGTATGGCTTTACCCATAGTGGCTGGCTAGACTTTACTTTGGGCGTTGGCCTGCCTGGATTATTGCTCATGCTCATTCCGCTGGCTGTAGCTTGGTATCGGTCTTTATTTGCACAAGGCTTGTGGCGCTCATATGCCGCCATGACGATTCCAGTCTTTGTGATTGCTTACTTAACTACTGAGGTCACAGGAGAGCATTTCACGGAATTGTCTTTTTTTATGACAGCATTTTTTTGCGGCATTACCCCTAAACAATCAAACAAATTGAGTGCATAACTTATTTAAAACGCTACTCAACGACTATTTAAGCCTTGCCATACTTGGAAGGCCAAGGTTTATAGTAGGGTCATTATCAATTTCGCTGCACTATTGAATCCCTACCCATGGCCCAAAAAACCTCTTTTTTTCTTACTCTAGGAAACTTTCTCAATTTAATCGGGCACTCACCTCGTTTGCTCAAAAAATTTAGCTCGGCATGGCGTTTTTCAAGAGAGCAAGCAAAATTTAATGCATTGGGCGGAACAATTGATTGCATTAGACCAATCATTTCAGAGTACAAAGAACAAGCTGGATCAGCACAAGGACACTACTTTCACCAGGATTTATTGGTGGCCTCTTTCATTGCGCAGAATAACCCTCAAAGACACCTTGATGTGGGCTCGAGAATCGATGGCTTTGTCGCCCATGTTGCCGCTTTTAGACCGATCGAGATCATTGATGTACGCACTCTAAAAGATACAGGGCACGAAAATATTTGCTTTTTACAAGCCAACCTAATGGATTCGAGTCAGGTCAAGGATGACATTACAGACTCGTTATCGTGCTTGCATGCGATTGAGCATTTCGGATTGGGTCGCTATGGCGACCCCATTGATCCAGAGGGTTACAAGAAAGGCTTTAATAATTTAATTAGGATGCTTCAATCTGGGGGCACCTTATATATTAGCTTTCCGATTGGAGACCAAAACCAGGTTCAATTTAATGCGCATCGAATTTTTCATCCGCAAGATATTTTTCATTGGACGCCCTCTATAAAACAGCTCACATTAAAGCGGTTTGATTATGTTGATGATGCTGGGTTGCTACATACAAATATCTCTTTTGATCAGTTACCCAAAGGGATTGTTTATGGTTGTGGCATCTACACCTTCCAAAAAAATTGATTACCACATACCTATGAGATCGATCTAATGCTAACTCGCCTTCTTAATCAGTTCAACACACGCAAACTAAGACTCTCTAAATCCTGTCAAATTCCAGGCCTCAAGAAAATTTATCGGCAAGCTTTTGGTAACTGCTCTACTGGAATATTCGTAGAGGTAGGCGCTTTTGATGGCGAATCCTTCTCCAATACATCTGGCTTGGCAGACTTTGGTTGGCGCGGCCTTTATATTGAGCCGATTTCTGAATTGGCAGAGCAATGCAAAAAACGTCATGCTCACAATAAAGTACAGGTGGTTACTAGTGGAGTTGGTGAAAAATCAGATGAGATTGAACTCAATATGAGCGGTCAACTGTCGACCTTTTCCAAAGATACCAAAGATGCTTACAAATCCATCACCTGGGCTTCAAATTTCCAATTTGAATCGCGCAAAGTACCCATTGAAACTTTGCCAACAATTTTGAAAAAGGCTGGGATACCCAACAAATTTGATCTACTGGTGGTCGATGTTGAAGGCTTTGAAGAGCAGGTGTTCAAAGGAATAGAGCTTGAACAATTTGACATCACGATGATTATCGTGGAGCTAATTGATAAACATCCTGATTTTGCGCCACATACCGAGTTACAAGCTTCGGCAAAACGGGTACGCGAGCATATTCTTTCATCTGGCTATATGACTATTTTTGAAGATCAAGTCAATACAGTTTTTCTCAAGAAAAAAACTTAAAACCTTTTAGCAGAAGTAGCTAGAGCAAAAAACTATATGTTTGTATTTTGAAAGTGTGCATAAGTTTTTAACAGCCCCTCACTCATGCTAACTTTTGCAGACCAACCGAGATTCTTCAGTTTTGAAGAGTCCATCCACTTCCGTGGTGCTCCATCAGGCTTGCTGGGATCAAAAGTGATGTTGCCTTGATAGCCGATGGCTTTTGCTACAGCGGTAGCTAGTTCTGCGATAGTGACATCACTACCGTATCCAACATTAATGTGGCTTTGCATCGGTTCTGTTTGACCGTCGTATGTTGCTTTATCTAACTGCATCACAAAGACCGAAGCGGCGGCCATATCATCCACATATAAGAACTCGCGTCTTGGAGTTCCCGTTCCCCAGATCACCACTTCAGGGGCATTGGCTACTTTAGCTTCATGGAAACGCCTGATGAGGGCTGGGATTACGTGGCTATTTTCTGGATGGTAGTTATCTCCAGGGCCATAGAGATTGGTTGGCATCACTGAGCGGTAGTCCACCCCGTGGGATTGTCCGTACTGGCGGTTATAGCTCTCACACATCTTGATACCGGCAATTTTGGCAATGGCATAAGGCTCATTAGTGGGCTCTAACTTGCCAGTGAGTAGCGCATCTTCAGACATTGGCTGAGAGGCAAGTTTGGGATAGATACAGCTTGATCCTAAAAAGAGGAGTTTCTTAACACCACTCACAAAGGCTTGATGAATGACGTTGTTTTGCACCATCAAGTTTTCGTAAATAAACTGCGCAGGGTAAGTATTGTTGGCATGGATGCCCCCTACTTTTGCAGCAGCTAGGTAGACTTGATCTGGTTTTTCTGTTTTGAAGAAGTTTTCAACAGCAGCTTGATTAGTTAAATCGAGCTCGGCATGGGTTTTACCGATGATGTTCGTAAAACCTTGGGCCTGTAGATTACGAACAATCGCCGAGCCGACCATGCCGCGATGGCCGGCAACATAAATCTTTTGATGGAGATCTTTACTCACAGATTGGCTTTTCTGAACTTTATTTTTCTTAATTCTCTTTACCCACTGCCACACTATGACCGTGCTTGAGTAATAAAGCATGCTGCTTGGCTTTATCTAAGTCGTTTGCCACCATCTCGACAATCATTTGATCGAGGGTGATCTCTGGTACCCAGCCGAGTTTTTCTTTGGCTTTAGTAGGATCCCCTAAGAGGGTTTCGACTTCAGTAGGACGGTAGTAACGGGGATCGATTTGCACAATGACATCGCCTACTTTTAACGCTGGGGCTTTATCACCCTCTATTGCGGCTACGATGGCCTTCTCGTTTTCAGCAGCTCCCTCAAACTTGAGGGTGATGCCCAACTCTTTGGCGCTACGGATAATAAATTCTCTGACAGTAAACTGCACACCAGTAGCAATCACAAAGTCTTCTGGTTTATCTTGCTGGAGCATGAGCCATTGCATACGGACATAGTCTTTGGCATGACCCCAGTCCCGCAGGGCATCGATATTGCCCATGTACAGACACTTCTCTAGACCTTGGGCGATATTGGCTAGGCCTCTGGTCACTTTTCTGGTGACAAAGGTCTCGCCACGGCGTTTGGATTCATGGTTAAAGAGGATGCCATTGCAAGCGTAGATACCGTAGGCTTCACGGTAATTAACTGTGATCCAGTAGGCATACATCTTGGCTACGGCATAAGGGCTTCTGGGGTAGAAAGGGGTAGTTTCTTTTTGAGGGATTTCTTGAACTAAACCATAGAGCTCAGAAGTCGAGGCTTGGTAAAAGCGGGTTTTCTTTTCTAGACCGAGAATGCGGATGGCTTCAAGCATTCTCAAGGGGCCAATGGCATCCACATCAGCGGTGTACTCAGGAGACTCAAAAGAGACGGCCACATGGCTTTGAGCGCCTAAGTTGTAAATTTCATCAGGTTGGCACTCTTGAATAATGCGAACCAAGTTACTGGTGTCGGTTAAATCACCATAGTGCAGAATCAAATCAGGATGATTTATGTGGGGATCTTGATAGATGTGATCAATGCGCTCGGTATTAAAGGAGGAGGCGCGGCGTTTAATGCCGTGAACGATATAGCCTTTTTCTAATAAGAACTCAGCAAGGTAGGAACCATCTTGGCCGGTGATGCCGGTGATGAGGGCGATTTTTTTAGCGTTTTTCATTATTGATATTTACGTTAATGATTGATACATTTTTTTGACGACATCGACTCCACGAGTCGAGGCTTTCCAGCCCAATTCTTTTTCAGCTTTACTGGGATTGGCGCAGCCAATTGCCAAGTCTGTAGGCCGAAATAAATTGGGGTCTTGAATGACGTGATCCTTCCAGTTCAGATTGGCCTGCTTAAATGCAGCATCCACAAAATCTTGGAGGGAAATAGTGTTGCCTGTAGCAATCACAAAATCCTGCGGGCTATTCTGCTGGAGCATAAGCCACATCGCCTCGACATACTCAGGAGCCCAGCCCCAGTCGCGGGAAATATCCAATCTTCCGAGTTTTAACTTCTCATTGCTGCCAGATGCAATCCTTTTGACAGCATGAATGATTTTTTGCGTCACAAAACGCTCAGGCCTTAAGGGCGACTCATGATTAAATAAAATGCCCGTGCATGCGAATAAGTTATAGGCATCACGATAATTATTTACTAACCAATAGGCCGATGATTTGGCAACAGCATAGGGACTCATTGGATGAAAGGGGGTAATTTCAGAAGCGGGGTTCCCGTTGGTATCTCCAAAACATTCCCCTGATCCAGCGTTATATAGGCGAATATTTTTTTCCATCATGCGACAACCCTCTAACATATTAAGAGTTCCCACAGTAATACTTTGCATAGTTTCGACGGGTTGCTCAAACGATAAGCCTACCGAGGATTGGCCAGCTAAGTAATAAATTTCATCGGGATTACTTTTTCGTAGGGCCACCAAGACACTACGAAAATCTTCGGGTGCCATTGAAATACACTGCACTTGATCACCAATGCCCAATTTTTTAAGGTTACCAAAGGAGCTACCTTGTGCATCGCGCGAGGTGCCAAACACTGAGTAGCCTTTATTCAGTAAAAATTGAGCAAGATAAGCACCATCTTGACCGCTAATTCCGCAAATGAGTGCTGTGCGTTTATTCATAGATATTGTTAACTACGCCCATAGGTATCTTCAAACCGCACAATATCATCTTCACCTAGGTAGCTACCTGACTGAACCTCAATAATCTCGAGTGGGGTTTTGCCTGGATTAGCCAAGCGATGGGTTTGGCCTTGTGGAATGTAAGTTGACTGGTTTTCAGTGAGCATAATGACTTGATCCCCATTGGTAATTTCAGCTACGCCCTTGACCACAATCCAATGTTCGGCTCTATGGTGATGCATTTGCAATGAGAGGCTCGCTCCTGGTTTGACTTGGATGCGCTTGACCTTAAAACGCTCTCCTTCATCTACACTGTCATACCAACCCCAAGGACGTGATACCTTGCGATGCAGGTTTTTCTCTTCACGCTGTTGAGACTCTAATTGATTGACGATGTGTTTGACATCTTGACTGTTTTTGCGATCAGCTACTAAAACGGCATCAGCCGTTTCGACAATAATGAGATTCTCCACCCCTACTGCGCTCACTAAGCGGGTGCTAGCATGAACTAATGAGTTCTTAGAATTAGTGATGAGGGTATCGCCAGTAGTGACGTTACCTTGCTCGTCTTGTTTGCCTACTTGCCATACGGCATCCCAGGCACCTAAGTCATTCCAACCCGCATCAAGCTCCACCATCTTGATGGGGTATTTTGAGCCTGGGCACTTTTCGATCACGGCATAGTCAATCGACTCGCTCGGAATAGTATTGAAGATGGCTTTATCAGGACGCACAAAAGTCGCTTGATCTGATTGATCTGTTGTTCTAGCAACCCAAGCCGTTTCGGTAGCGCCAAAAATATCGGGGCGAAACTCTTTTAGGGCGTTAAGCCAAACGCTGGCTTTGAGCACAAACATGCCACCATTCCAAAAGTAACCACCCTCATCCAAGTATTGCTTGGCCGTGGCTTCACTGGGCTTTTCGACAAAGCGCTCAACGGTATAAGCATGATTTGTCGCATCACCTTTTACTTTGATATAACCATAGCCCGTTTGTGGGGATGTGGGGGTGATTCCTAAGATGGCAATCGCGCCTTCTTTGGCTACTGCGATAGCGCTTTGTAAAGCCTTGGTAAAAGCAGCGGGATTAGTAATGGTTTGGTCTGCTGGCGTGACGACCAAAATGGGATCTTCTTGATTCTCGCTACTGTCTTGCGCAAAAAGTGCCGCCAAAGTGAGTGCAGGAGCAGTATTTTTGCCGGCAGGCTCTAACAATAGAGTTGCTTGAACGTCTTTTAATTCTCGTAATTGATCTAAGGCTAAGAAGCGGTGCTCTTCATTCGTGACAACAAGGGTGCTACCCAGTTTGATATCTGCACTTACAACCGAATGAATGCGGCTAATCGCTTGTTGAAAGAGGCTTTGATTGGTGCCATCACCCGAGAGGATCAAAAACTGCTTTGGAAATCCTGAGCGTGATAAGGGCCAGAGTCGGGTACCGGAGCCGCCGCATAGAATGACGGGGAGTATGAAGCTCTCTGAAGCTACAGTATTCAAAATAATCCTCTATGCACTATATAGTTTGAGGATTTATTTTATAGGACGTTTCTAGGCAAAACCGGCTTATTATTGCCCGATAACCCATTTTCAGTGTTTTTTGCACAATTGCCCAATATGAGTGTCAACGTGAATCACAATTCCAATGCAAAAGATCCATTAGTTAGCGTTCTGATGCCGGTATTTAACGGGGAACGCTATCTGCGCGAAGCAATTGACAGCATGTTGAACCAAACCTATTCCCATTTTGAACTGATCATTCTCAATGATGGCTCTTCAGACCGCTCTCAGTCGATCCTAGATTCATATACTGATAAGCGCATCCGTCTACTCAAGCACAACACTAACCAAGGGTTAACGACCAGTAGAAATGAATTGGTTGCTGCTGCACGCGGTAAGTACATTGCCTTTTTGGATTGTGATGATATTGCGCTTCCAGACCGACTCGCATTGCAAGTGAAGTATATGGAGCGCAACATAGCCGACATCATAGGCGCTGATCATTTCACCCTCTATCAATCTACTGGGCGCATCAAAAGATCTAAGCAAAGCTATAGAGACCCTGACATTAGGGCGCTTTTATGTATTTGCAGCCCCCTGTGCAACCCCGCCGTTATGGGAGTTGCACGGGTTTTCAAAGAACATCCCTACAGACCAGACACGGAAGTCGCAGAGGATTATGCCCTTTGGCAAGAATTGGCTTTGGCTGGCTATCGTTTTGCTAATCTCAAATCGATTGCCATTTACTATCGCGTGCATGAAACTCAAATTAGCCAAGCATCTGCCGAAAGAAATCAGGTTTTATTCTCCCTACTCCAGAAGCGCTATCTTGATGGCCTTGGTATTAATTCCACTGATGCCCCAAGAGCACTGCCCTGGAAAACTCGTATCCGTACCGCATCTCACTTTATGCGAGAACTCAATAAAAAAATCAAGGGGATATCAGTGGGTGTCAACTATCAAATATATGCGCGCTTTCAGTACAGAAACAATGGTCTATTAACCCCCCTCACTAGACTTGAACGCTTGCTGATCTCGCTTATAGCGAGTTGGTCTGGTCGTCTATAGACGAATCCATTGGCGCGGCAATAAATCCTCTACAGACATTGCAAGATCGCTGATCCAGCGAGAAGGTGTGAGGACAAAACCGCTAGACTGATCCGCTAACCATGCCCCCCACCAGCTTAAAGAACTATTGGCAATAATATGGTTTTGGCATGACCGCATCAGAACTAACTCTTGAATGACATCATCCCCTCTCAACTGAGGCTCTATCAACACCAAACGCTCGGTGTAGGGCAAATGGCTTTTTGCCCATTGCAAATCATCAGAAAAAACAAAAAACCGAGTGCTTGGGTCACGCTCAAGCGCATAACGCATTGCGCGTTGGTAATAATTTAAATCCACTACATTGTGGATTTCTGCTGCCGAGCGAAGTTGCACATAGTCTCCTCGACGGACATGCAACATTGTCGAGGACCCATCATTGATGGCATTTAAATAAGTTTGATGATGTTTATCCAGCCCCTCAATGGGTAATAGCTCCTTCTGCAAAAGAGGGTGAATATTCTGAAAATACTTATAGGACTGCCAATAGCCCATGAGATAAACATTACGCCGATTGATTAATGGCAGGCGCATGAGATGCGAGTCAAATACGTAATGTTTTTTTTCTTTAGCAATAAATGGGTTAGTCGGAAAATATTCTTGTAATAGTCTGCGCAATCTTCTAGGCGATCTCATTGGCTCTTTGAGGCTAATGATTTCTGCTTCTATTGAAAAGTGGTTTAGTAAAAAAGTACGTGGGGTTACATCTTCAAAAGGGCCCTTGTACCATGCGCTATCTAGAAGTAAGTTGGTTTTGTAATGGCACGAAAGAGAACGTGCAGCGGCATACTGAAATAATTGATTACCTAAACCGCCCTGTATCTGTGCAATGATCGCCATATACCTATAATAATAAGGCCATATTGTTTTGACTCCCTCTTCTTAGCGAAAGTAGTCTATTTACTCTTTATGAATAACCCCCTCACTCGCCGTACCGCTAAGTTAAAACGCTCACTCCAAAAAGTCCTATTTAATGCTTTTTTGAATCACCACACTAAATCAAAAAGAGCTGAGATTTTAAAAGCTGCACAAACTGCACTCGCAAAAAAGATGGCGTATGAATCTGATGAAATGTATCTGAATTCAACGCAAGCTACCGTTAGGCAAGGATATCAACTACGGAAAGATGCTCTTGCTGCTTTTTTCAACTCCCATAAAGATAAAACTGACGAGCGGATTCTCATTCAGATTCCGGATGCAGATTTTTCTCCCGCGGGCTACTCGCTGTTTACTAACTTGTTAGAAAGTTTGCAATTTCTAGGAGTGCCATGTCAAAAGCTAGGCTGGAGCGACGATAGTCGGACGGTCATTGAAGCCTTTATGCCTACCGTTTTACTTACGAGCGACCACACCAATTACCTGGAACGAATCTCTTGGGATGACGTTAGAGAATATAAAAATAAGCATTCTTTAAAAATCGGCTTAACCGCCTCTCTAGCCGAGTATGACAATAGCCCGCTTACAGAACGTCTTCAATGGGCCAAAGAACATGCGATAGATTTTTTCTACAGCTTTAGGGACGAAGAGTACTTTAGCAACCGCAAGGAATATCAGCCATTTTATGAGGCCGGCTACTCCATTCTATCCACCCCTTTTGGAGCAAATATTTTGCATTACTACCCGATACCTGGGTTTGAAAGAGATTTGAGTTTTGCACTGATGGCATCCCGCAAAAGGGAGCATATTTTGTATCTCCAAGAGATTTCTAAAAAGTATGCAGGGTTCATAGATGGCCCAAACTGGAATCATGTCAAAGATTTTGACTTCAATCGTGACCGAGATCGGTATATTTACGCTAGAGCAAAAGTTGGCTTAAATGTTCACCTACCTGAGCAGATCGAATGGGCCTGCGAACTGAATGAGCGCACTTACCAACTAGCTGCATGCGGAACGCCTCAACTGATTGATCAGCCTCTCTTGCTAAATAAAATTTTTTCTCAGGATATGATATTTTCCGCCGCTTCCCCAAGAGAGTACATGCAGTTATTCAAATATATCCTAGCCAATCCCAGTATTGCGCAAGAAAAAGCTTTGCTAGCGCAACGAGAGGTGTTTACCAAACACACTACATTTCATCGAGCACAATCGTTTTTAAATCAATTAGAAGGATTAGCCAAATAATCGGGGTACCTTTTCATTAACTTAAATAGATGACTTGCGCAGTGTATTTTTATAAATATAATTTATTCAATAACCATTAATTAGGAGATAGATAATGACAAACACTAATATTCCAAAAATCAATGTACGCAACTCTTTAAATGAGTGCGCCCAATCGATTCGCAAAGAAAATTTTGGTAAATATCAAAATTACAGCATTAAAGACTGCATCGCCTCGATCGCTGCTTCGAAAATTCAGTAATCGCTTAGGCTGTAATTTGGCTCAAACTAGGGAACTTGCTAGTACTGGCATGAGAAATCAGCACAAAAAAAAGCCGCTCAGTTAAGCGGCTTTTTCTTACTCCATCACGTGGGGTACTAAAAACAATCAGCTTATTAAGCCTTTTTGGCGTAAGCAGAGCACCAGCCAGCATTAGCAACTTGTTTGCCAGCAAACAAGGCGCAACCACCAGCAGCAGAACTAGCAGCACCTTGATAGAGTGCGCATGAACCACAATGTGAACCCGCAACAAACTTAGGATATTTTGCTTTATCTACTTTGGCTGCATCAGCCACATAACCTAAAGCAACCGCCTGGGGATCAGTAGCAGATACCATGGCTTGTGCTTGAACTTTGCTGTTCAAGGCCAATGTGCAGGCACCAGCAGCAGACAAAATCATAAATTGGCGACGACTATTTTTCATATGAACTCCAAGAGATTGAAAGAATGATGTTGTGGAACTAAACGCATCATAGAGCAGATGAAATCAAGGTGCTAGAGCTATCCCAAGTAATTGATTTCATTAGATTAATAGTTGAGAACTGTTCTCAAGAATAAATCTTCGCAACCAGATTAATACCAACCTTTTAAGTTCATACAAGCAATGCGCTGTTTGACATGCACACCCCCACCGGTCTCGGGATAGTCTTTGGCACACTCCAAGGCATCTTTTTGAAAAGTAGCCTGGTTATTTTTAGCCGGGTCCTCATTGACAGTCGGATAAGTTGCGCAAGCCAATAGGCTTGCGCTGATGAGTGCCATACCAATGAGTTTAAATCTCTGCTTCATCAAATTTAGCGCTTATCTAGGAGAGATAAAAACTCTCTACGTAAATTAGAGTCCTTCAAAAACGCACCGCGCATGACACTATTGACCATCTTCGAGTCACGATCTTTGACACCGCGCCACTGCATACAAAAGTGATCCGCATCCATCACGATCGCTACGCCAATTGGCTTAATTTTTTTCTCCAACATATCGGCCAACTCCACTACTGCTTCTTCCTGGATTTGCGGACGGCACATCACCCACTCTGTTAGGCGCGAATACTTTGACAAGCCAATCAGTGCAGACTCTTTGCTGGGCAAAACCCCAATCCAAATTCGGCCCATGATGGGGCATAAGTGATGTGAACAGGCACTCCGAACCGTAATCGGACCAATAATCATCAACTCATTTAAGCGACTCACATTGGGGAACTTGGTCAAAACAGGCTGCTCAACATAGCGGCCATTAAAGACTTCTTTGACAAACATCTTGGCCACACGGCGACTCGTATTTTGAGTGTTGTGATCACTTTTTGTATCAATCACCAAGCTTTCTAAAACCGCTTGCATCTTTTGCGCAACTTCATCGACCAGACCATCTAATTCACCAGGCTGAATAAAAGCAGAAATGTTGTCGTTAGCATGAAAGCGTGCCTTTTTGGCCTCAATGCGCCTGCGAATCACCACCGATAAGGGTGTACCGGCATCGCTTGTTTTAGTGGCGACTTGAGGAGTCGCTTTGGTTGTGACTTTGGCTGTAACTTTGGTGCTGACTTTTTTTACAGATGACTTGGTAGGCGTCTTCTGGGTGGCCGTTTTAGTGGTGGGCATAAAGGCCTTTTGAATTAAATTTGAAAGAACAGTGCAATGACGCAAGCAATGCCAGCTGCCCAAACTAGCGATCTGGCAGTAGGCCAGTTAGCCACATAGCAAAGCAAATATATGCTGCGCGCAATCACAAAACCGACTGCCAGCAGGTCAATGCGCTCCTGGGGTGCATGCGCTACCGAGGCAATGATCACAGCAGCAAAAAAGAGGGGTAGAGATTCAAAAAGATTGGCTTGGGCTGCATTGGCGCGTGCCCGAAAGCCGGTCTGCTTGGCAAGCCACTCTCGTGGTGCGCCATTGTCATAGCCCTCAAAGCCCTTTTTAGCGATCCCTGCAGCTACGTATGGAAGCAATCCCATAACGAGTACACATGCAAATGCGATGGTCATGCTTAACCCTCCTCTGATTGAATAGATTGCACTACCTTTTTTGCACCAATGCGCGACTCCTTACCAGCCAGCAAATTTGCA
>Ga0316228_1001675_pt1 | contig 21868 bp, 19 predicted proteins | sample TBH18021metaG_FD_206005 | JGI IMG/M metagenome (GOLD analysis project Ga0316228, IMG submission 206005) | Freshwater microbial communities from Trout Bog Lake, Wisconsin, USA - TBH18021 | ecosystem: Environmental > Aquatic > Freshwater > Lake > Hypolimnion/Profundal zone | place: USA: Wisconsin... | reverse complement strand
CCAGTGAGGATAGCGTTCAGGCCAAGTCGCAGGTGACAAAAGAGTCGTTGATCCGCTCCACCACTTCCGATGAGCTATTTGCGTTTCTCACCGACATTTACTTTAACTCTGGCGTGTCCGGCTTTCAGCCGAAGGTGATCGTGCCTGATGCAGGTGCTCCCGTCTCCGAAAAATCGTCAATGATCACCTCCAGTCTGATTGTGAAGGCGGCCGGTGAGGACTACCCATTTCTAGCGCAAAATGAATTCATGTGCATGGAGGTAGCAAGGCGCGCGGGCTTAACGGTCCCGCCCTTCTGGTTATCCGAGGATGGTGGGCTCTTCATCATGGAGCGCTTTGATGTGACGGCTGCTGGCCAACGCTTGGGGCTAGAGGACATGGCCGTGCTCATGGGTAAATCCGTTGATGAAAAGTACAATGGCAGCATCGAAAATATCGCCAAGGCGGTGGATGTGTTTTGTGGATCCAATTCGGTTGAAAGTAAGGCGCGGCTCTTTGAGTACGTCGCCCTCTCCGTAGCACTTCGCAATGGGGATGCACATTTGAAGAACTTCTCACTGATTTATGACACCCCGCACGGCGATGTGAAGTTGTCGCCACTGTACGACGTGGTTACCACCATGATTTACACCATTGAACACCCGAGGACAGGGGCGACTAAGGTCGACAATACCATGGCCTTAAATATGTTTAAAACCAAGAGCTACCCACTCGCGCAAGATTTAATCCACTTCGGTCAGTCGGTCTGTATGGTGAAACACCCGACAAGAATTATTGAGCGCATTGAAGAGGCAAAGCGCGACACACTGGCTGAATACCAGTCCAGGATCGATCCCTGGCTTTACCGCAACCTTAAATCCGTTTGGGGTGGGAGTGGTGTTACGGGTTAATCTGAAAAGTGCCTACAGCCCTACTCGTTTATTTGTTCTGGGGTGACGTCGATGGCGCTGATCTTCTGGCGCCACGACTGTTGGCGGCGGAGCTCTGACAGCGTGCGGTAGAAGGCGCGACTCAGGTCGTCGTGGGCACGCATCACGCCTTGAACCTGAATGAGGTCTAGCAGGCGTTTCTCTTTCACGTTGGTCACCGCGGCTTGGATTTCAACAAGGCAACCCCCGACGTATTGGGTCTGATCCAGGCGTGTCTTTATTTCACGCAGGGCATACCGGATAAAGAGTTCCTTGCCATGCGGCGTTGAGGTGTGTTCTAGCGTGATAAATGATTCTGGCGCTGGCATGGCGCTATTAATCACATAATAATCTTTAGAGAACGTGACGAAGTCTAGGTACAGGCCCGGACAAAGCTTGGGCATCTCACAGAACTCTTCCACCGTCACCCCTGTCTTATTGAGCGTGGCCATATAGGTGCGCTGGACTTTATTCTGCTTAAGATAATCTGGGGTAAGGCTATCTAAGCGTAACAGCAACCACTCATGGACTTCTTTTATGGGTGCTTGGTCGGATATCTCGTAGACCTTGATCGGCCTCTCCAATGCGCGGACAAAACTTGCCTTCTCTAGGCGCTCTAGGCGCAACTTCTTCCAGGTCAGGACGGTGAGGTCATGGATGATAGCGCTCTCTGCGACATCGTGCGGTTTAAAGCTGGCCAAAAACTCTTCGTGTAGTGCCCTAAAATCTTCTTCGGACTCCCCCGGGATGACCACCATCGCCGAATACACGCCGGTCTTGATGGCATTGCGAGAGGTCGCAACCTTCCCTGCAGTTGTTTTAGGGCCACCGGAACGCGGGGTTTTAGGGATGCCGGCCATGGGTTACTTGAGGCGTACGCCAGGTCGGTCGTCTGGTGTGCCTATGAATTCAATACCAGCATTCTGAAGGGATTTTTTAACTAGCTCTAAAACCCTAAGTTGTCCAGACGGAACCCCAGCAACAGACTCAAAGCGACGAATGGTAGCCACACCAACGCCTGCCGATAAGGCCAAGTCATCTGCGGACCATTTTATTAAGGCTCTTCCAGCTCTAATTTGCTCACTAGTAATCAATTGCTTTACAATCCTTTTTGATTGGAATACAATCAAATTGTTGATCGGTTTCCTAGGGTTTTTGATATGAAAAATATTACATCAAGAGATTCATTAAAGCAAACAATTGTCAGAATTGACGGAGCGTATGCCCCAGCGACCATCCGCGCCTACAAGTCCAATTTCGAAAAATTCATCCATTACTGCGATAGCATAAGAGAATGTGCATTGCCTGCTAGTAGCAAAGTGGTCGCCCAGTACGTGAAGAAGTTAGCAGATGGAAAGCTTAAGTCTAGCACCATCCGAATTGGCGTAGCCGCCATTGCAACCATCCATAAGCTAAATGAACTGCCCGATCCTACACAGCACTCGGACGTTAAGCTAGAGGTAAGGCGGATGTTTAGGACGCTAGGACGTGAACACAAGCAAGCCTATGGCATCACCACGACCACACTACAGAAGATGCTCAGCATCACCGAAGACAACCTACGTGGCATACGTGACCGCGCCCTACTGTTGGTGGCCTACGACAGTCTATGCCGTCGAAGTGAATTAGTGTCGCTGCAGGTGGAGGACCTCATTATCAACGAAAGTCTGCCAGTCAAAACCCTCCGTTTGCGATTGCGACGTAGCAAGACCGACCAGGAAGCATCCGGACGCTGGCTTTATTTGAGCGTTGAAGCGCAACGAGCCCTGAGTGAATGGTTAATTGCTACTGACCTGCACAGTGGCAAGATCTTCCGTGGCATTAAGAAAAAAGGAGAGCTCTCTGATGGACTAAACTCTTCTCACATCAATCGCATCTACAAGAGGATTGCCATTAGCTCAAAGCTAGACCCAATTATTATCCAACAAATAAGCGGCCATTCCTTGCGCGTAGGGGCAGCCCAAGATTTACTGTTATCTGGCGCTAGTTTGCCTATTATCATGAACCGTGGACGTTGGTCCAAGGCTGATACTGTGATGCGATATGTTGAGTCAGCTGGTCTCAATTTATTCTAAAAAAATAAACCATACTAACTACTGATGAAACTTGTTATTAAGGCAACTTAAATTAGCAACAGTGACAACTTCTCTCGGCATTATTATAAAATTAGCATTAGGAAAACATTCTTTTAGCTATAAACGTTATAGAAATATAAAATTATCCAACTCAAATCAGAAAGTCTATTTATCCCAATCTACAACTATGCCTTTAATCATTCTTAAGCCCAACTTCAATGCAACTAAATTATTTATGTTTCCCCCTTTACTTTCACCAATGCGCTTATGAAATGTTATGGGGCATTCAATTACCTTAAATCCATTTTCTAAAGCCCTATCTAACAAATAAGGATTAAATTCTAAGTTAATTGATTTATCAAGTTTAGGTAAAAGTATTCTTAAAGCGCTGTTGCGGCAAATTTTATATGTTGTACCAACATCAGTAAAAGTTGCGTTACCCAAGTGCTTAATTTCAAGTAATTTGGCTACAAATAAATTTCCATAATACATAAACGTGCTCAGTTGCGTATCTTTATCCCGGAGCTGTTCTACTATACGAGTACCGTTAACTATGTCAGCATGACTTATATAAGCAAGAAACTTATCAATATCATAAGCACTAAACGTCATGTCTCCCTCACAAAGTATAGTTAATTCTGTATCGTCAAACTTTGCCCCTTCACTTAATGCTCGATGAACGCATGCTCCATAACCCTGCGTATCTTCGTTATAAGCAATAGCACCAACAGCAGCCGCATAGCTTAATGTGTTATCACTACTATTATTACTAACTACAATCACTCGCTTTACTAAAGGATGCGATTTAAAATCTAAAACGGCCGCTTTAATGCTTAATTCATCGTTATAAGCCGTTAAAACAACGGTAACAAAACTTGTATTGACTAGATTGTGAACAACATAAGCATTGCTCCTTTTCTTCGGATACAGAATAAAGAGATCTATCAAAATTAGAAAAAGCCCAAACAAGACAAAAATACCGCTATACCAAACCAGAGCCTCATTAAATGACAGTAAAAAATCATTACCAAATAACAATCGTCGCGGTACGGCCATCAATACACCCGTCAAATAACTTGCAACGCCAATGATGAAGAGCAAAACTCCCCATAAAGCTAACTTTGCTCGATTTACCATGATTCTTTCCTAAAGACTAATAACATCTGCTTTGCAAATGGTTTATAAGGGGAGTAGAGATAAATTTTGGTTAAAAAATAGCTTTTGGGGAGCCAAGACTTGAGCGAAAATGGCAAAAACTTAGGATATATATTAATTGCTTTATAACCATGTGCTTGAAAAAAATCACATAGTGATATATGTGTAAAAACTTTTTTATGTGTGTAATCATCAAAATACTCTTTGTAGGCATACCTATAATTAGGCTGCATCAATATAACTCTAGATCCACACTTAAGTATTCTGTTGAATTCATTGATTGCAGCAATTAGCTCAGTATCATCCAAGTGCTCAAGAAGGTTACTGGCAAACAAAACATCAATAGACTTGTCCTGCAATACGATTAAATTATCAATTGAAGCACAGCTAAACTCAACATTTTTGTCACAAAACTGAGAAGCTAAAGGATTTAAATCAATAGCATATTTTTTTTGTGCTTTAATGTTATTTATAAAATCACAATATCCCGCACCTAAATCAAGAACATGGTCACTATCTTTATTCACAAAACGCTGCAAATGCTCTGCAATAGCCTCCCAAACTCTCTTCCGACCCTTATCAAAAGTATATCTAGTTTGATAATATTCACTCATATAATTTAGCCTTATAAATAACAAAATTCCCAAATATTCGATCAACTTCACAGCAATCATCTAAAGCAGTCTTTAAATCAGGGTATGCATCAACTCTATCTTGGCCAATACCAGATGTAACTATTAAATACCTAACGGCATATTTTTTTATAGCACCATCTAAATCTACTTTTATATCTTTGATGTTTTTAAAAATTGTGCCGTAATTCTCAATGTAATGGCCGCTCGAATAATGTCCTATGTCTTTCATGCTCCAAATCACCTCATTAGGCTTTAGATTACCTTTTAAATATGATATAGCTTCGTTAAAGCCTAATTGACCATAGTGGTACTTTGTAGGATAGGTAGCTACAGCTTGAGACCGGCTAACCCCTAAATCAGTCCCAACGATGACGGCAAAAATTGAAATCACAGCATATGAAAGCAATAGACTTTCTGATTTTCGGACCGTTGCAATCGCAATCCCCATCGCAGCTATGATAATTAATAATATTAATGAGAAATGGATAGGGGCATTTTCGATAAGAATGTTATCTTTGGCTACAAACAATTGATAAATAGCCATCAAAAAGAAAACCAGAACAAACACCATTCCAATTGTTTGCTTATGGCTAATTTTCACAACTTTATTTTGGAAGCTTACTTCAATAATTTCAGCCTCTAATAACTTAATATTTATTCCCGTGTAAATATAATGCGAAATCATCAAAACCAATATGGGAAATACTGGGAAAATATATTTGAAAAATCCCCCGAATGCTCCCGTAAGCCCCAAGTAAAAAGCTGAAACAAAAATACCAAAAATTACCAGTACTATAAAAACATATTCACTGTCAGTTTTTTTCTCACGGAGAATTAAAACGAAAAAAGCCAAGAAAAAAGTGAATGTGAATATAAGACCCATCCAGTTAATAAAATACTGTGAAAATGCAAGGTGAGAAATAATTCCTGAGAGAACGGCTGACAGATCATGACTGGAAGTTGAATTTTTAGTGAATGAAGCGACAAGAAAGCTAAAAGTAAAATCAAACGGTAATGCTAGTAAGTAACAATAAATCCCATAAGTTATAAGGAAAATAGAACCTCCTAACAGGAGAACAGTAACCGCATTACTTATAGACTTTAAAAAGGGTAAACCTTTAACGCACAGAATTACAGCCAATGTGGGTATAAGAACTAAAGGTGTTGTCATTTTTGCCCATAGATTCAAAGCAAACAAAAAAGACATAAATATCGAATTTCTTAATGGCCAGTCGAAGGAGTTTAGATCATCACGAATTTCAAAAGATTTAATTAATCCATAAATAAAACAAAGTATTGTAACTGGAAGAATTGTAGAATCAATATCTGGCAGCGTAGTGTTAGCAATAGTATATGGATGTAGTAAAAATAAAGATAAAAAAACAGTACTAACACAGCTTGCTTCCTTAAATGTTTTCTGAAATAACTCCTTGTAAATTAGTAAGCATAACAGTGCACTTAACATTGTGCAGAGCAGACCAAAGGCACGAACTGTATTTTCACTTAATCCAAACATCTTAACAAAACCACCAAGACTATAAGCATAAAGTGGTGGATGCCATAGCCCAAGCGCGTGAGGTTCCGTTTCACCTCGATACTCATAAGGCAAACCTGATTCGCTGATTGAAGCTGCTACAGCAGGAAAGTCCACCTCATCAAGAACAAAATTCTTATTAGCTTGTGAAAAAACCAACAATATAAATAGCGCAACGATTGCAAAATTCATTCGTGTAAACCAGCTTAATTTACTATTCATTTTTCACAAACCCTATAAAGACATAATTACCAAATAATTTTTATTAATTTCGAGCTATAACAATTACACCAACAATAATCAACAATATTCCCAACCAACGACCCGTTGCAATATTTTCGTGAAGAAAAATACTTGCAAGAACTGGCGTTATAACGTAGACCATAGAGAATAAGGGTTGCAAGAAACTTAGCTCTATTTTCTTTAAGAGAAAAATCCAAATTACCACAGGTATAACGTACATCAATACACCTAGAATTATTTTCCAATTGCAGAGGACTTGACTAATTACCTCAAAAATTCCGCCATCATACATAATCTGTACAGCGCCTACTTTGAGAAAAAATCCACCTATCGCGCTCATAAGAATTCCGATAAGTAATAGCCACCAATATATAATTGTCATTTCATTCCTTAATAGAAAATTAAGCAAACTCTGGGTTAGTTATTATCTTTAATTGTTATTTAACTAACGCATTTAATAGATAACAATATATTATTAATTATGACCTGCACTCTTTAATTAATTAGGATTTCATCCAAAAAAGATGTGATTTTTTTATTAGAAACATAAAGATTAAATTTTTCATCCAGCATCTTAAAAGCAATTAAAGTTAGCCTTTTAAACAATTTTTCATCTATCACAGCTCTTTCCAAAGCCTCCGCCAACTCATTTGAATATCCAACTGAGAACAATAGTCCATTTACATCATGTTGAATAATCTCTGGAATACCTCCAACGTTTGAGGCTATTACAAGTGTTTTCGTTGAAAATGCTTCAAGAATCACAGTAGGGAATGCCTCATCAAACGACGGTACCAATAGCAAATCAAGTGAATTAATAAATACCATTGAATCAGGCACTATTCCAACAAAATCAACAAAAGCACCTAGTGAATTAGAATTAATGTAATTCACTAATTGAGAATAGTAGCTTTGGTCGGCAATCTTTCCTGCAATAAGCAGTTGAGGTTTTAAGCCTCGCTTTACTAAGAGATTTAAAGCCTCCAAGGCTACCAATTGACCTTTATTTAACTGAATTGTACCCAACACTCCAATTTTGAAAGGAGCACCAGACTGCATAGGCTTAAAGAAAACTTTATTCTGAGGCATTACACCATTATGAACAACAACAGATACTTGATTAGTTATTAACTTTATATTCCTCTGCACATAGTGTGATCCAGCAATAATTTTCCCTGCGAAATAACACGATATATTCAGTCGGAAACTGCACTTTCTAAAATAATCCATTCCTTCGTGCACGTGAAGAATAACGAAGGCTTTGAAAATACGTCCGATGATTACCTCACCAAAATTTACAATCGTGTTCGAATAAACCAAATTAGGTCTAAATAAATATAGTATTCGAATATAAAATAAATAATGTCTAAGTCTACTTAATAGTTTCGCTGTGTATGAATTTGACTTATTACGCTTTTCGGAAACAAAAACTTCGAAACCTTCTTTTGTTAATAACTCAACCAATTCTCCATTTTTAGTAAAAAATACAGCAATCTTATAACTAGGTCTCTCAAGTTTAATGTGCCTTAAAAGCTTAACCAAGAATAGAGGAGCTCCTGAAATAGATGCTTCATGGCTTATAAATAGCACTCTATTCATTGCTAACTTTTATTTTCAAAAAATGTATGACCAAGTTTATATTCATGATTTAAGGGACTTTCAACAATTCCGTAATCTTTTTAACATCTGCGTAGATTAGCGGAACATCGTAACCTTTACGTCCAACTGCCTCAGAATCTGACTCAATAACACAATCCCAAGGTACACCTGCCGACTCTAGCATTGCTTTTAAAATGGTTCGTATTTCTATTGGAACGCCACTTCCTACATTGTAGATTTCCCCAGAAACTCCAAAATCTGCTATCGCTAATATTTGCGTTACAACATTATCAAGCTCAATATAATCTCGCTCACTATTAAGATTACCGAATTCGATATGCGAAACCTCTCCTTTGTTATAGGCTAAAATCATTGCCTCTGCCTTGCCATAAAACAGGCGTTGTGACAGTCCAGAGGTTGCAAGGTTAAAAAGTCTTGCGACTACAACGTCAATATTTTTTGTTCTTGCATAAAACATGGCCATCTGCGTCTGAAAAGACTTAGTTAGCCCATATACCGAGACGGGGCTACATGGGTAGAGCTCGGATATAGGATTATCTGCAGGAAGGACAGCCCCATATTCCGCAGCGCTTCCAAATATAACAACTCTAGAACTCAACTCCTCTTGCAATAAAGCATCGAAAATATATTGCGATGCCAGGGCATTAACTTTGATATCGTCCTCAAAATTATTAGCAAAGCTAGCGGCCAAATGAAACACCAACCTAGGTCTAACTAATTTAATTAGATGATGTACATCAGATTTAATGGAGACGTCACAATTTATAAATTTAAGATTATCACCACCAGATCTAACAGAACCTATTACTTGTTCATCATAATGAGCTTCCAAAAAAGGAATGAAAGCTCTACCGAGAGCTCCATTAGCGCCTGTAACTAAGATTGTCACTATGTAACAATCCCTAATTTACTTACAAGCTCCTCAAAGTTTTGGTCCGCATATTCATAATCATCAGGCCTACCTATATCGAGCCAATAGCCATCAAATGGACTAATTTTAATATCGGTTCCCTCTGCAATGCCATCAAGCATCAGATTGTCAAAACCATAAGCTTTACCGCGTGGCAACTCGTCCACAACCCTCTTGGATAGACAGTAAATCCCCATGCTTACATCGAAGGAATATACCGGCTTCTCTTGAAATTCACGCAAAATCATATCTTTATCGTATTTTAAAACTCCAAAATCAACTTTTGACTCTCGCTTGTAAACTGAAACTGAAACATCAGCATTTGCCTTAACATGTTCTTCAAAAAACTTTTTATAATTTAAATCGCAAAGAATATCCCCATTCATTACAAGAAAGTTTTCAGGAAGATTGTCTATAAGTGTTAATGGGCCAATAGTGCTTAATGGCTCATCCTCAATAGAATAATCTAACTTCAATCCCCAGCGACTGCCATCTCCAAAATATGCCATTATTAAATGTGATAGATGATTGACTGCAAGGGTCGCATGCGTAAATCCAGATTGGGCCAACTGTTTAAGAATGACTTCTAGGATAGACATCTTGCCGCCAAGGGGAACCATTGGCTTAGGTATTAATGTAGTGTAAGGGCGAAGTCGTATGCCCTTCCCTCCAGCTAAAATAATTGCTCGCATTTAAAATCCTTAAATATTGTAAATCCACGCCTTGTAGCGTGATAAATTTTCCGGCTTCCTAAACCACGATACGGTCTCTCTTAGACCTGCATGAAGATCGTAACTAGGCTTCCATGAAGTTAGTGACATTATTTTTCGTGTGTCGCCTATTAAACGGAAAACTTCTGATTTTTCTGGGCGTAATCGCTCATCCTCTACTGAGAGTATCGCTGAAGGGTTTAATTCTGAAATTAGGAAGTTTGCTACATCACCAATAGTATGTTCAGTTCCAGTAGCTATATTCACCTCTTCACCAATCGTTGCATCTGATTCCGCAAGTGCGATGAAACCGTTTACGGTGTCTGTCACATAGTTGAAATCTCGAGTTGGTGACAAGCCCCCTAGTTTCAACTCGGTCGCTCCACTCAGAAGTTGGGTAATAATTGTTGGGATAACAGCTCGTGCTGACTGACGTGGGCCATAGGTATTAAAGGGCCTCACCGTTACCACTGGCGTCCCAAACGACTTATAGTAAGACTCAGCAAGCCTATCAGCACCAATTTTAGTTGCACTATAGGGTGACTGACCTTGGAACGGATGCTTTTCATCAATTGGAGCATATTGAGCAGTGCCATAAACTTCCGAGGTAGATGTAACTAAAACTTTTGATGTGCCGAGTAATTTAGCTGCTTGGAGTACATTTAAGGTACCTTTTATATTTGTATCCACATATGAGTCTGGAGAATGATAAGAAAATGGAATCGCAATAAGGGCGGCCAGGTGAAAAACGACATCACATCCAACCATTGCCTCACGAACTCCATTGGGATCTCTTATATCTCCAGCGAATACGTCTAACTCCTTTTGACGTTCAGGGGAAAGAGAATCAAGCCACCCCCAACTGTTAAATGAGTTATAAAAAACAAACGCTCTAACATCACACCCTCGGACCATTAAGGCCTCAACTAAATGACTCCCAATAAAACCATCTGCACCAGTTACCAGTACTTTTTTACCTTTAAGATCCACAAGGATATCTCCAACAAACAAATTTAAGAAAAATAGAATTTTAAGTAGTTATTGCTATTGCTTTATGCATATCAATAGCTTCTGATAAAGCTATTTCATAGCCTCTATAGGCATCGTTACAATCTAAACTTATCTCAGCACCAAGACGTGCATTAATTTTAAATTGAGCAAGCATCTCCCTGTCGGCAGCTAGAGTACGAATTTTTTCAGCAAACATGTTTGCATTTGCAGCCTCTACAAGATAGCCATTCTTTCCATCAGCAATCAAATCTGGAATCCCACCAACATTAGAAGCCAGAACGGGAACACCACACGCTAAAGCCTCCATTACGACAAGTGGGCGACCATCAAGACGCGAGGGTAAAACTAGTAAATCATATAGTGCAAGATACTGACTAACATCCTCAACAAGGCCTGCGAATGCAAATTTTACTGTAGACGGTAATTTCTTTAATTTTTTTGTTACTTCATTTACCATTGGGCCTGCACCGGTCATTACGAATCGTAAATTAGGTATGTCTTGACATAACCTTGCAATTTCTACAAAAACATCTGGTGCCTTTTCCTCAGACAAGCGGCCTGAGAAACCAACGATTAACTCATTTTCACTAATCGCGTATTTATTTACAAGATTCATTGGGCGTGTAGTTGGTTGCAATTTATTTAAATCAACCCCACTAGACATTTTCCTGATTCGATTTGCAGGCCACCCTGCTACATCAAAGTACCAATCGTAGACTTCTTGATTTTCAGCCAGCGCGTAGGTGAGGAATTTCTTGAATTCTATATGTGAATTGACATGCCCAACGCAATTAAACAACAAGTCCACAATACATATACTTTTATGGCTTTTCTTGATTAATGGCAACAGCTCATAAAACAATACGCTACCCGCATTCAGAATGCAGTCTGGCTTTCGTGCCGTGATTAAATATTGTATGAAATCAGCCTTCTCTTCTTGTTCAAGAAAGCGTGGTAACTCATAAACCTCTGACGAACTCAATCTAAACCAATCAATAGAACTACCGAAACTTGGATTTTGGTCTAAAGTAGTAACAACAATAATTTTCCAACCATTACTAGCCAAATAGACACACAATCCGCTAAGCAGTCGCTCAGCACCACCAACCATACAAAATGGCATGACCAACAACAATGTCTTCTGGGTTACAAGCGCATCAGTATTGAAATTTAAGGCTAGCGAAGTTTGTGATGGTTTACACCAAAGATTCTTTGACTTCAGTATAGTCGACATGCTGAAAGCTTCGGGAGTTAGTAACTCACGATTCCTATCCAAGATTAACTTCTTCTGTTCTGCAAGAGGCTTAGCTTCAGGGGAACTGCTAAGAGACCCCCCAAGATGGATTCGATAATTGAATAAAGCCTCGTTAGAAATATTACGTATTCTGGCCCCCATTGTTGCCAACCTTAACCAAAAGTCCCAATCCTCAGCAACATGGTGCTTTCCAAGACCTACATCTACATAGCCTCCTAATGACTCCTTCCAAAGCTGCCTTCGAAAAACGGCACACGTTAGCACATGATTTCCCTCAACCATGTCATTCAAGTCAGGAAACTCAAGAACCTTGCATTCCCCCTGTTTAGCACCAACAAAATTAATAGATGTCGAAACAATGTCATATCCATAGGTCTCTAGATGGAAAAGTGCTTTTTCTAGATAAGTAGGATCAAGAGTATCATCTGCATCTAAGCAGCATACATACCGACCCTTGGCACGTTCAATACCATAATTTCTATTATCACCAACGAAGTGACGCCCCTCTCTGAATAATATGGTTGTTTTTGGCCGGGAAATTTGACTAAGTACTTGTGTTGTAAACAAGTCATCAGACCCTCCATCAACAACTATTATTTCGATGTTTTGTATTGTTTGAGCCAAAACAGAATCTATTGCATCGGTAACAAAGGCTCCGTAATTAAAACATGGGATAACGATGCTTACGAGCGGCTGACCTTCTGTGAGAGGCGATGATGTTATTGGTGTTATAAACTTATCTTTACGAGTCGCTTTACTATCTATACTTATCTTATTTGATATAGCTAACTTCAGGTCTCTCCAACTTCCTTTTCGTATGTATTCAAGCGCTTTTTTCAACCTATTAAAAGTTATGATGCTAAAAACATCTTTGATAAACTTAAACGCACGAATAAATAACTTGTAATTTGTAACTAAGAGCCTAATCGGTCTAGTAATTTTCCAGGAATTTGATCTATATACCCCATAAAGTTCAACTAAAGCCTCATCTCGCGCGGCTAAAGCCTCATCTCGCGCGGCTAAAGCCTCATCTCGCGCGGCTAAAGCCTCATCTCGCGCGGCTAAAGCCTCATCTCGCGCGGCTAAAGCCTCATCTCGCGCAGTTGCGATTTCTTCATTCTTTTCAATGGAGCAGCTTAAGGCAATTAAAGTTGGATTTGTTTGAATGTTAAGATCAGTATCAACTTCAGGAGAATGGATACCAAGTGCTTGAGCAACTATTCTAGTTTTCTGTAATCTATTTGATAAAGGATGAGTTATAAAACCATTTAAATTATCCTTGATCAAATCAAATCTCGACTTGCTAATTAGATATGGATTAAGAAAGACTGCACTAATTTGAGAGTACTCTTCTATTTTTTTTAGTAAATTTTTGTGAGTTATATTTTCGCCATGCTGGCGACAAATTGTAAGCGGTTTTTCAATAACGCAAATTTTTGCCCCTGTCACTAAAGCTCGAATCCACAAATCCCAATCTGGCGTGTAAACTAAATTAAGATTAGCTTGACCAATTCTCTCGTGTAATGATTTCTTTATAACAACGCTAGAATGGCAAAGCCGATTTTGCCAAACCCAAGTTATCGGATCATTAAAATCAAGTGATTGGTTAAACCAGAAATTAGCATTAGAATTACTTGGGGAATTCACACCTTCATTAGTGACAATAGTGTTAATCCAAGTTCCACATATTTCAACTTCTGGATTGGCTTGCATAAACTCCCACTGAATTTTTAGTTTATCAGGTAAGAATTCATCATCAGAATCAAGGCATGCTACAAGATCTCCTTTCGATAAAGAGAGTCCTTTGTTATATGCAAAAGAGCCACCCCTATTACTTTCAAGCCTAATCTTTCTAATACGAGAATCCGTATATTTTGATATAACTTCCCAAGAGTTGTCATTTGAGCAGTCGTCAACTATTATAAGTTCCCAGTCTTCAAAAGATTGTGCAATAACTGATTCAATTGCAAAGCCGACATATGACTCATAGTTGTACGATGTCATAATGATTGAGAATATTGGATTCATTTATTTTGAGTAATTAAGATATTCTGAGCTAATTTTTACTAATTGGTTTTCGGGCTATTAATGTGTATTGTATCGGCATAAGAAATCTATCTTCACATTCCAATCCCTCAAGCTCAACTATCTCAAAAAGATTAAATAGTTCACGTAAACCATGCTCAGTAAATCTCCAGCAATCCGGAAGTGGGCCGTGGATACGAAAGTTAAATGGTGTTGTTACGAATAAATAGCCTCCTGGTTTAAGTATCTTAAACAAGCAATCAACTGCACTGAATGGCTGACGTGTATGCTCCAAAACCTCAGTGCATACAATAAACTCAAATCGATCAACCCCTACAACATCAACACAATTGCAAAGGTCTGCAATGTAAGTAGCGCCACTTTTCAGATCAATATCAAGGGTTTCAATTTGAATTTCTGCTCCAAAAAACGGGCGTGCGCCCTTATGGTCTTGAGGAGCAACATCTAGCAGCAAACCTGATCCATCGGCATACTGATGGGAAACTCTATCTAGAAATGAATCTACGTTTTTACGGATAAGCTTTAGATGATTAATGTCTTGTAAAGAGATGCTTTTCATTTTGCATTTACTTCCTTCAATATAATAGGTTGAGCCTGAATCAACAATTCAATCATGCTGCAGTCGAACGTTCTAATGCCAGTCTTATGGTGTACTTCCCAACGCTCGGAAAAACTGTCATCGACAAAAATTGCATCCTTCTCAGCAATGTACTCTGACTTATAACCCTTGCTACCTATATGTATAACCTCATCAAACAACCCACTCAATCTGTGCTTATCGAGAATCTTATGTAAGTCTCCATTGTGTCGCGTCAGCAATTTAATTTTGACACCTTGGTTCACACACTGAAATATTAAATTAACAGCATCAACATTTACTTGTTCACGAAAAATTATAGTGTCATCCAGATCAATGTATAGCGTAGAAAATTTTATTCGGTGCTTAAAGCGGTTACGTAAGGATCGATCAAGCTCAATTTGATCTGTATTGATAAGCATTCGAATTGAAGCACGCTCATGCTCAAAAATACTTAAAAGTGGAAAGTTCACACCTGCAACTCGATGCGCGCTCATTGATCCTGCAATTCGTGGTGCAACCTCAAGGAGAGCAAGTTCACCATCTGAGGCTCGCTTAACCTGAAAGAACCAAGCACCACGCATCTGAAGTGCGTCATGAATTTTGTTTGCGATAACATTTACACCCTCAAGGTCAATTGGCACTGAGCTTACTGATATTCCATTACGAACTCTTTGGCGGATACGAGCCCCAGAAAAGAGTACTCCCTGATCTCTGTCACTAAAGCAATCAACGGTGTACTCTTCTCCAGGCAGATACTCGCAAACAAGTGGGTCAATTATTGATGCAGTTGCATAGTTCAGCTCATCAACCATACAAACCAAACTAGCACCCTGTGAGCCCTGACTACAATCAGGCTTAACAAATACGGGGTAATCGGAAGAAAGAGGTGGTGAATCAAATAATTTAGGTACACGTACAATCTGGCTTAGAGCATGGTAAGTTAAACGTTTTGAACGAGTAATAACACATGTTTCTAATGAAGCAGTTAGCACAACTGCTGGTATATGATGCTGTTCACGAGCCAAAGCAACAACTACATCATCATGCGCTGGAAATATATAGTCAATTTCAAGCTTGATACACAATGAAGAAAGCTCATCCAACCATCCACTCTCATTAATTGCTGGCAGAGGATAAAAATTAGCATAAGCAAAGGGGGTATTTCCTATTGCGCCAATACCACCTCCAAAAACATTAACTTCCTTACATTGACGGATAGCCTCATTGATTTCTAGACCAATCTCAGTTCCGGCTGGAAAAATTAGGATATTCCGCGTTTTCATTGTGAGCATTCTAAAATAATTGAAACTATCCGATAAACATCATTGTTGGTCAGTGCTGGGTAAATCGGTAAACAAAGTATTTTAGAAGCAATGTCAACTGCAATTGGTAGATTGTCTGGATGAGCAGAAATTAGACCACTATACATAGGAAAATTGGTAATTAGAGGATAGAAATATCTACGTGCATATATATCGGAGTTTTTAAGTTTTTCATATAAGGAATCGCGTGTTAACGGAAATTGGCTATGAATTAAAATAGGGAAGTATGAGTAGTTAGAATCCACCTCACGCATGTCACTTAAACAACTTACACCATTAATATCTTTTATAAGTTCACGGTATAAGTTATCAATTTCTTTACGTCTAGAAATTGATTTTTCAATATATTGCAATTGCAATACGCCCAATGCAGCATTGAACTCGCTCATCTTGCCATTAATGCCTAAAGAATTTACTGTGACTTCATCAACAAATCCAAAGTTTTTTAATTGGTCGATTCTCGACTTTGTTTTAGCATCATGACAAACAATAGCACCGCCCTCAAACGTATTAAAAACTTTTGTTGCATGAAAACTAAGTACGGATAAATCGCCATAATTAAGCACACTACTGCCTTGGTACCTCACACCAAAAGCATGTGCAGCATCATATAAAACCCTAAGATTATACGTGTCTGCAACTTTTTGGATGGCATCAACATCACAAGGAGTGCCATAGACATGTACAGGCATAATGGCAGTAGTTTGTGGTGTAATTGCAGCCTCTATTCGCGCCGGGTTAATGTTCAATGTATTAACATCAATATCAACGAATACAGGCTTTAAACCATTCCACATTAATGAATGAGATGTTGCAACAAACGAGAATGGTGTGGTAATCACTTCGCCAGAAATACGTAAAGACTTAAGTGCCGTCAAAAGCGCGATGGTTCCATTGGTGAAAAGAGATATATGCTTAACACCTAAATAATTACATAACTCTTGCTCTAGTTGCTGGTGAAATGGCCCAGAATTTGTAACTACTTTGGAATCCCAAATTTTCTGCAGGTAGGGTAGAAACTCTTCTATTGGCGGTAAGTTTGGCTGCGTGACATATATTGGAGATTTTTCAGTCATAAACATACTCTAAAAAATGAGCGAAAAAAGGGACGAGCTTGCAATTTAACATGGTACATATTTGCATATTTTTCTAGCAAGTCAGCCCGCGCATCTAATTGCCGTTTAGGGTCAAACACTACCTGACTTACTTTTTTACCAGAGTCACCAATTTTCTTAAGTAAATTAGGATTGCGAATCAAGTCTAAGACTACTTTAATAATAGACTCTGGCTTTGGCTCACAAATAATCATATCAATACCGTTTGTGTAATATCGATTAAGTTTCAATTCATCACTACAAACTACAGCAACACCACAGAGAGATGCTTCTATACAACAACCTGTAGGAAAACCATCAAAATTTCCTTTAGTAAGCAAAAATGGAAGGTTTGGAGAAATAATTAAATCCTGAGTCATAAAAAAATCTTTTAATTCAGTTGTAAATAAAAAACCTTTAAATACAATATTTTTAATAGTCTTATCATCTATAGGATAATCTTCAGAGCTAAAGCCACCAACAACAGAAATTAGTAAATCAGGAAACTCTCTTACAAGGTGCTTAATCACCTCAATAAACTGCGGATATCCTTTATTTGCACCATGTGGCATATATTTATCAGCAACGAAACATATTGATAAAGCTGAAGATGGTCGGGTAATTTCTTGATTTATATTATCACTCTCAAAATAAATAGGATTCATTGCCCCCCCATAAATGTCATAAACTGGGACTTTACAATTCTTAGATTTAAGATAATGGAGAGTCACACTTTGTGTTGCAATTACTCCACACAACAATGGGGAATTTAATACTAAATTTAGTTTCGCATCACTTTCAGGATCATTTAAGCCAAAACCACCACCGGGATAAAGTGTGAAGAAAAATGGTATACGTCTAATGGTTAAAGCAGGTAGGAATTTATAGGCGTTGTTTAAAAAATTTACATACACAAATCCACAGTCCTTTAAGCAGGATTCATCGTAATATATAACCCTATCTGCATATTGAGGGTAAATTTTGGCATACTCGGCATGAACAGATATAAAGTCGCTGTTCGAAGAGTATATTTTTAATTTTGGAAAACGCTCCAAGTACCAGTTATATTCAGCAACACGAAAGCCAGTAAGTAGATTTGGAAAACAATCATCAAGTACTGCTGCCGAACGAGTTCCTTTAACCAGTTGCTTTAGATAATGAAAACTTGATTTCATGCTCAAACTCCACCCAATCACTTAATGGAAAGACATTACGCGGTGCAACGTCAAATACACAAACATCTTCCAGCCAATCAACAAATATTACATCTGAGTACTGACTTGTATCAGTAAGGGTTGAAATCAATGCTGTGATTGAGTACGCACCTGATTGCAACCGTAGTGGGAAATTAAATTCAACCTGAAATTTCTCACCAACTTCCCATACTTGATCATATATATTGTCAATATTTCCCGTATTAAAACCAACCAAGTGCTGATTATTACGCTCCTTTACATGTATACCCAAAACCAAATTCTTACACTTCCGCATTATTTCAACATCACATATCAGTTGATATGTACTTCCAAAGTTAAGGGGTAACAAGCCGACTTTCTCACCATTGCAAAAACCCTGAACAGATTGATACTGAGCATCACCTGTTCCATGTCTCCACGAGTAGCGCAAGAGAGTTTCATTTTTCGTTACACTGAACTTAATACTATCAATATCCGAATCAACAACTTCTTCATGCGTATCAACTAACTGAAGTTTATTGGCGTATTTAATCCAATCTTGCGCATAAGAACTTGCAACTATTGAAGTTTCATCGAACGCCTTACCATTTCCATAATCAAGCCAAAGCGTGCGACTACACAATGCCTTAACAGTATTAATATCATGACTAACAAATAAAATAGTCGCCCCACTTTCGACAATAGATTTCATCCGAGACATACACTTTGCCTGAAAAAAAGCATCTCCAACCGACAAGGCCTCATCAACTATTAAAATATCAGCATCTACATGAACCACAACTGAAAAAGCTAGCCTGACATACATTCCAGACGAGTAAGTTTTCACAGGTTGATCAATAAAGTCGCCAATATCAGCAAAAGAAATTATGTCGTTAAAACGCTCATCAATTTCTTTAACGCTTAACCCCAATACTCCTGCGTTCATATAAACATTTTCACGCCCGGTGAACTCACCATTAAAACCAGCGCCAAGTTCAAGAAGTGCTGCAACGCGACCGTTTATTTCAACGGCCCCATTAGTTGGTGTTAATGTGCCACAAATAATCTGCAGCAAAGTAGACTTCCCTGCCCCATTGCGACCGATAATGCCAACGGTTTCGCCTTTTTTAACCTCAAATGACACGTCGTTAAGTGCTGAAAAATTACGAAAATATTGCTTAACAGGCTTTCCCATCGCGCGCCTTAACCTAGGCATTAAAAACTGCTTAAGCCTGTCATGTGGCGCTTCGTATATCTCATAACATTTACTGAGATTAGAAACACGAATGGCAATGCCGTTAGAGGACATCAGCAAAACCTTTTCTAGTTTTTTGAAAAAAGAAATATCCACTCCAAGCAATCAATATTGCTAGGGTTGTGTATACCCCAAGTCCAACCAAGTTTGGAAGGTGTCCCCAGACAACTACCTCTCTAGCTTGCTCTATAACAAAAGTAAGCGGGTTAGCCATAATGAATGGGCGAAACCTCTCTGGCACAGCTGATACAGGATAAAAGACAGGTGAAAGAAACATCAAAATGGTTGTAATGAGTCCCACAGTCTGGCTTACATCTCTAAGGAATACTCCGACAGCAGCTAGCATCCATGAAATACCTAGCGTAACGATAACAAGCGGCAATAATACTAGTGGCGTAAAAATTACCGTCCAATGTAAAAAACCATTAAACAATATGAATGCAAGTAACAGAACACTTAAGCTGATGAGCATATGAAAAAGGGCCGCACCCATAGCTATCACCGGCAGTATTTCAATGGGAAATACTACTTTTTTAACATAATTGACATTAGCTAGGATAAGCGAGGGGGCACGGTTAACTACTTCACCAAACAAGCCTAAAACGATCATTCCAACAAATAACACTAGGGCAAATAGCGTTTTACTCTCATCACCACCCCAGCGCGATTTAAAAATCATCGAAAAAACAAATGTGTAAACCACCAGCATAAAAACAGGGTTAAAGAAAGACCATGCCAACCCTAATACCGACCCTTTGTAGCGCCCCACCACCTCGCGTTTTGTCATCTGCACGATAAGTTGGCGGTTGCACCAAAGACTATGCACTAAGGATACTAGCGATGTAGGATGTGCTGCGTGCGGATTAATTGTGACCGATGTTGAAATCACTAGCTTACCCCATGAACAGCTTGAAATTGATGTTCAAGTTTTCAGTATCAGTGGATATATTAGGAAATGTCATAGGATGTTAATGTAACATATCGAAATATGTAAAGCCATACATAGAAATCTAATCGGCGCAAACACTCCCACCTAATTAAATCTTATTGAAGACTGCAGCGGCAATCAATCCCAGCTTACCGAACAGCGTCTGGCGGTAGACACCAGAACGCATCAAGCCCACGAGGCGTTGTTGCAGTGGCAACTGTCTTGCCACTATAAATTGATTGAGTACCTCCTGATTCCTGGGGGTCAACCGATCGTGTACCGAATTAAGGGCCGCCACATTGAGGTCATTCCACTCCCTGAACCGCCCCTGAAACAACTGATATATCCGTTTCAAGCGAGCTTGCCATGAAGTGTTCATGCCCACGATGTTGCTGCCATGTTGACGGTAACGAACGGTCGGTTTCGGGTCGTAGAAAACCTGACCGCCACAGCCGGTAATGAGCATGTAGGCCCACCAGTCGTGCGTAACCACCTTTACCTGATCGCCCGCCGCAATCAGCAGTTGGCGCGCTGCCTCGTTAAATACCATGGTGTTGCCACCACCGATGTTCTGCATCAGGGCGTTGGCGAAGCTTGGGGTCTTTTCAAAGAGCGGGGACATGCAGATTGGCTTGTCGTCGGCGTCGACCACGCGGGTGCGTGAGCAGTAAAGCGCCGGCATGCCTTGCGGCACTGTTTTTAAGGCCGCTACCGCACGCGCTAATTTTTCTGGTTTCCAGATGTCGTCCTGGTCGGAGTAGGCGTAGTAGTCGGCCTTGATGTCGGCCTTACAGGTGAGCGACAGGAAGTTCGCACAGAACCCCTCCTGCGGACCGTTGTGCACAGAAATCTTACCCGGCGCCCAGTCCTTGATGGCCTCCGCCAGAATGGCATGCGTACCATCCTTAGAGCCGTCGTCCGACACCCAGAGTTCCCAGTTTTTGTGGGTCTGGGCCACGAAGGAATTTAATTGCTCGTGCAAATACTTCTGTCCCTGGTAGGTGCAGAGCAGGATCGCGACTTTGGGTGATTTTTGTGCAGTCATGTTTTCGGATTAGTTCCTGGATTGACTGCCTGGGTGAATGGAATAAGGCATCCCTGCCGCCACTGCGGCGATTGGGCCAAACGGTTTAACGCCATCCGCTTCCATCATGCTGTCTTGTCTTGTCTGTATATTTTAAACATTCGCCAACACCCTCACAAGACTTAATATGTCTATTTTATATTTTATTTGTGACACTAAGATGATAAAGTTTATTGTCCTATTGACCACTATACGCACGTATAGACCCACCTAATGTAACAAGAACCAACCGCGAAACGAATACGTGTAAGCCCTTAATCAAGCTTGCCTTATGGCTATCAATTTTACACTAAGCCACTATTGCAGGGCATAGGAGAAGCTCCCGACC
>Ga0316228_1001670_pt1 | contig 21911 bp, 23 predicted proteins | sample TBH18021metaG_FD_206005 | JGI IMG/M metagenome (GOLD analysis project Ga0316228, IMG submission 206005) | Freshwater microbial communities from Trout Bog Lake, Wisconsin, USA - TBH18021 | ecosystem: Environmental > Aquatic > Freshwater > Lake > Hypolimnion/Profundal zone | place: USA: Wisconsin... | reverse complement strand
AGCGCTCTGCAACAGAATTCAAAATCGCTGCCAGCTTAAGAAAATTTTTATCTGAATCAACGTTCTCTTCACGATGGGCGCTAACCACATAAAAATTTCTTGGCTCTAAATCCAATCTAGTTAGTACATCGGATGCCTCAATTCCCTTGCGATAGTAATTAAGGACCTCAAACATGGGGCTACCAGTTTTAACCACCATATCTGGCTGCAAACCCTCACGCAATAAATATTCACGAGCAATAGTGCTATAAGGAAGATTTATATCTGCAGTATGGTCAACAATTCGGCGATTGATCTCTTCCGGAACACGCATATCAAAACAACGGTTCCCGGCTTCCATGTGAAATGTTGGAATCTTGCGTCTTTTAGCTGGGATGACGGCCATACAACTATTAGTGTCTCCAAGCACCAACATGGCCTCAGGTTTTTCCACCTCTAAAATATGATCGACTGCAACAATTACGTTACCAATGGTCTGCGCACCATTAGCGCCCGCAGCATTTAAAAAATGGTCCGGCTTTCGGATCCCAAGATCATCGAAAAATATTTGATTAAGCTCGTAATCATAATTTTGCCCAGTATGTACAATTATATGGTGACAATGCTCATCTAAACGAGCCATCACACGTGACAATCTGATAATTTCGGGTCGCGTTCCCACCACAGTCATTACTTTCATTTTTTTCATATCAAACCTTTGCAGCCACAGTATCTGGATGAGCTCGATCAAAAATCTCGTTAGCCCATAACATAACAACCATCTCATTACCACCAATATTAGTGATATCGTGCGTCCATCCAGGCACCGTCTCCACAATTTTCGGCTTATCACCAGAGGTTACAATTTCATAAAACTCATTAGTCAGAATTTGCCTAAAACCGAATCGAGCGCTTCCCTTTATTACTAGGAATTTTTCGGTTTTGGTATGATGATAATGGCCCCCGCGTGTTACTCCAGGATGCGCAGTAAAAAAAGAAAATTGCCCCGAATCTTTTGTTTTGAGCATCTCAACAAATACACCGCGCTCATCCCCATACTTTGGAATTTCATACGCAAATTTTGTTGGTGGCAAATAACTTAAATAAGTAGAGTACAAGGCCCGCACAAAACCTGTTCCTACTGCTTCTGAAACTAATGAATCGCGGGAATTTTGAAATGCTTTAATTTGATTGGCTAATGCCCCTAAAGTTACCTCATATACTGGACTTACCTTACGCCGAATCAATCCAGTAGGAAGATTATCGATAGAACTTATAAATTCCTCCACAACATCATCTACATAAACTAAATTAAGAATCGCATCCGCATCATTAATTTGTATAGACAAGTCATACGCTAGGTTGTGACAAAACGTAGCAACTACAGAGTTATAGTTAGGCCGACACCACTTTCCAAAAACATTGGGCAAGCGATATATGGCCACTGAATTACCAGTCTTTTCAGCCAGACCCTCTACGGCAAGTTCTGCTGCCCGCTTACTTTGACCATATGGATTATCTAAGCCAGCCTGAATAGAGGATGCAACAATGAGCGGAATATTTTTATCGCTATCTGCAATTAATTTACACAAGCTTAAAGTTAAATCAACGTTACCTTCAGAAAATTCTATAACGTCAATTGGTCGATTAATTCCAGCAAGGTGCACAATAGCATCCGCTTGTGAAACAAAATTTGCTAAATCTAGCATTGAGTGATCTCGAGTGAATTCCAAAGGCTCATAACCATCAAGCTCACTCAAACGCAGCATTAGATTCTTACCAATAAATCCATTCGCGCCAGTTACAAGAATCTTCACATCTACTCCTCGGGATTAGCATATTCGCCACGCGCTATTGCCCGCATGAAACTCAAACGCAGTAATAGTTTTTTCATCCCCTCAATGTCCAGACGCTCAGTATTATGGGAGTTATAGTCGTCCGATATTGATATACTCAACTCACCCTCATCGGTAAACTTACCATAATTCAAGTCACGAAGATCAGGAGGAACTCTAAAATATCCTCCCATATCTTCAGAAGCCACCCGCTCCTCTCGGCTAAGTAGCGCTTCAAATAGCTTTTCTCCATGCCTCGTTCCAATAACGCTAATCGGATGATTTGGAACACCCAGCATAGAAGTTAAGGCTTTTGCCAAAATATCAACCGTAGCAGCAGGGGCTTTCTGAACAAAAATATCACCAGAATTACCATGCTCAAAGGCATAAAGAACCAAATCCACCGCATCGTCCAAGGTCATCATGAACCTTGTCATATTTGGGTCTGTTATGGTGATTGCTTTACCTTCGCGAATCTGGTCAATAAACAATGGGATTACAGAACCACGCGAGGCCATAACATTACCATAGCGTGTGCCACAAATAACGGTTGAGGAACTGCTTCGAGATTTTGCAACCATAACCTTTTCCATCATAGCCTTGGATATACCCATAGCATTAATTGGGTATACAGCTTTGTCAGTACTTAAGCAGACTACACGCTTAACACCAGCGGAAATTGCAGCCTCAAGAATATTATCGGTACCTAATATATTTGTTTTGACGGCCTCCATTGGGTGAAATTCGCAAGATGGAACTTGCTTGAGCGCAGCTGCATGAAAAATATAATCACAGCCTCGAAGTGAATTTAAAACAGAATTGTAATCACGAACATCGCCTATATAAAACTTGATTCTCTTATCATTAAATTGCTTTCGCATATCATCTTGTTTTTTTTCATCACGGCTAAAAATACGAATCTCTTTTATACCCGTATTAATAAATCTTCTCAAGACCGCATTACCAAATGAGCCTGTACCACCAGTGATTAATAAAACACCTTTCATGACTTTCCCTAAATAATTCTTGCCAAAATAATTGAACGATTAATTCTTAATATATATTGATTGGTAAATATTAATTATTTAAAAAATAATTGGTCTAAATTTCCAGTAAGAATCTCGTCCAAAATTATAGGTATCGATTTTTGGAAATTTAGAAAGTGTCGCACTTTCCTCATGTCTAACCAATAAATTTGGATCAAAATACGTACGCCCCCCCGACTTAATTACTTGATAGGCAAGACAGGCTTCCTCTCCATATAAAAAACCAGGAAAAAAAAGATTCGTATGGTGACTTGTAAATAGTGAAGTAAGAACATAACATGCACCAATACCAGAATATAATTCAATTAAATAACTTGGAACTGATCTTAATTTATATTTGAAAAATCTCTTTCTCAGGGAGTTTAATATAGTCATAAACCTAGCAATATAAAAATTACTAAAATATAAATCAAATAGAAATATATCTAAATATGTATAACATTTTGAGCGATGCGGGTTTTGATGAAATCCATCTTTAGTGATTACATCAGGACAGATTACCATCGCATTACTAGGATAAATAGAGTCACATAAATTGGCAAAAAAAAGTTTATCGAAAGTAATATCATTATTAGCAACGACAACAAATCTATAATCAGATAACTTTATATTATTTAAACCATAATTTAGTCCATGAAAATAGCCTAAATTTATGGTAGGGTCTAGAATTTTAACATCCGCAAAGCAGTTCAGCTTTTTAGATAAATCTAGTTTACTTTCTTCAGATTCTGAATTGTCTACCACCAGTATCAAGAATTTAATTTTATTTTTATCGTATTTTTGGCTTTCAATACTATTAATAAGAGCTTTAGTATAAAAAGCATTATTATAGTTCACACATATAATGGCGATATTAATCATAATTGGTCTATAGAATATTTAATAAAATAGAGATCATTGAATTGATGGCGGGATAATTAAAAATAGTATATTCATTATATATCTTTTGAATCTAATGCCATATAAAAAGCATCTAATAAAGCTAAAAAACCAACTTGATTTTGAAATTTTAGAAGTATGCAATAATATATTCATTTGAACTCTAGAAAGTTCACTATTATAACATTGAATGAAATCGCAAGCTTGTTTACCAATTAAAGATTTATAGTTAGCTATTTTAGCTATATTATCACTTAATTTATTAACAAATAATTTACTAATGAATCCGCCACCAGTAACACCAACCGTATTTGAACAGTGCTGTCGATATAAAATAGGAGTGGATGAATCATATATAACGAAACCAAAACATTTTGCCCAAATAGCAATCCACCAATCATGCATAGCAATATTAGATCTAAAACACTGATTCTTAAGCATAGATTTTTTTAAGGAATTTGTTATAGCCATAGTGCAGCCAACAACATAATTCTGTAAACAGTAATCTTTAAGCGAATAGATATTATTGTAATTTATTGAGGCCATAAATGAAGAATTTAAAATATTTAGATCCGAATCAACAACTACTAAGTCGGAATGATATAGGATGCTATTTTCTATCCCAAACCTCATAATAGCTTCAACAGATAAGGAAATTTTATCGTGCAACCAAATATCGTCTTGATCACAAAACATATATATATCAGAATCAGCGTATTCTAAAAGTCTTAAAAAGGATTGTGCTGGACCTAGATTTTTATAAGAATCGTCAATAACAATAATATTATCACTCTTATACTCACTTATGATGTTCATTGTATTATCCAATGAAAAATCATCACGAATATATATTATAAAATTAGGATAATTTTGATTTAGTAATGAATCAATTAATGCAGGCAAATAATTACTACCATTATATGTAGATAGCAGTATAGAGACTAATGGTAATTTTTTATTCAAAATTTAAATATGATATGTAGTTGAATATATATCCAGCCCTAAATAAACTATCTAAATCGGCAAAATACCAGAAAAAAAATAGTGGAGTTAGCATTAAAAATATTTTATAAGATAACCCATTTAAACTATTTTTAGAAAATATAACAGCTAGAGATACCAGATCACAAAGAGGAGAAAACCTCATATAAAAAATAGGTAAAAAGGTAAAACACAAAGACACCAAATTGAAAATTATACCTATTTTATTAAGTAAATTTAAATTTCTTATATAAGAAATAAAAACAAAGAAAAATAGTAAAAGTGATTTTGCAATTAACAATGGATTGATTTTATCGATAGGATTGTCTAAATAAATTCTCATTTTCTCAATTATATATATTCCTTGTGTAAATTCAGAAAAAATATTGAATATATTTCTAAAAAATAATATGAATAATAATAAAGAAATAAATAATATCGTACTATAAATAATTGATAGCTTTAATTTTTTTGTTATAATTATAAAGAAAATTGGAATAATGGAAAAATAATGGAATCCAATTGCTGCAAATGCCCATAAGTAGTTAAATCTTTTCTCATTAATATAACCATATATAAATAATGAGATAAACCCAATCGCGACTCCCCATCTTACTTGAATAAATTCTACCATCAAAAAGTCTAATAGAAAATAGATTGATATTGCTAAACTTTTACATGATAACTTGTAATAAAAATAGCTTTTTGTTACAAGCGATATAAGCGCTAATCCAAATATAAGAAACTGTGGATTATTTGAAAATTCTTTCAATAATGTAGAAAATAATATGAATAGAGGCTCACCATATAAAGATCTTAAATATGTTGGTGTTAAATCTAATATACCCGGTAATTCATTAAAGTTTTGTACATATCCAAAATAGTCAATAGTTGAATAAAATTGAAGCCCGCTGAAAAATACTACAGGAACTACTATCAAAAAATAGAAAATTAAATTTATTTCTTTATTACTTATAATAATATTTGCATAACTAAAAATTGCAACCAGCGGAATAATAAAGTAGATCAACATTTCATTTCAAATGTACATTAATATATCGTTTAATATCTAATATTATTCTTTTAATAGGCAAAGGATTTTTCAAAATAAATATCTTTAGTTCCTCAATGAAATAAATAACTTTAAATCTCGATAAGAAAATTAGTGCTTGTTTAAAATGTTGATATTGATATTCTCTTAAAAATATATTATCGAATAGTCCCTCCTGTATTTTTCTATCAGATTTTTCTATAGTTAAAAATATGTTATAAATTCCCTTCTCTAAAGTGTAGTTTTCAAGTGCATATTTATGGGCCAACAACGCTCTATTCTCACGCTCATCATCTATATTTAAATAATGTATTATTTTTGTTAATAGCTCCTCTTTCGAGTGAAATGTATCTAACTCAGCTGACCCAATAAACATTTTAGAAATACCGGGAGCAAATTCAGAAAGCGTAAAGCCACCGCACAAGGAAATTTCAATAGGCCTACCTTTTGATTGAAGCATGTGTTTTCTAATTATTGGAATGCCAGGAGGCATCTTATTGAATTCCTGTAACCCAGTAAAGTTCAAGTTTATCTTGGACCGATTAAATATATCTATCATTTTCTCTTCTGAGATTACTCCGCCCTTAGAGTCATGACCAAAAGTTTTTACATTTATGCCATTCAATAATAGAAATTTTATATATTCAGCACGTTTTCCTATCTGCAGATTACCGACAAAGCTTACATCGATTGTTTTTATTTCGCATTTTTTTTTCTTATAAATGTTTTCATCGTATAGTGCAAATGAAGTATAAGAATTAATTAATAAATCTCTGTAAGAACTTGCACAATTAATATCTGGCAATACAACCAAATCTGCTATCTGGGCATAGTATTTATCATGATTGTCAAAATAATACTCAGTATCAAAATAAAAATTTATTATTTTAGATTTTTTGCTGATTTCAGATAAGAAATTAGGATCTAATAAAAAATCCCAGCCATTAAACAATATAAAAACATTATTAACATTATTTTTAACAATATATTTTTTTATAGTATTTTCTAAATTTTTTTTTCCGAGCTGATTATAAATTTTTTTATAATTTATATACACTGCATAATCACTTTTTTTTATTATTTCTTGTGTATATTTAGAAAATATTGGATTACCGGTATCTTCATGGATACCTAATACCAAATTATTCAACATATTCAAATTCTTTTAGAAATCCTTCATTAATTGTATATAACCTATCACATATTTTCATTAGGTCTATGCTATGAGAAATTAAAACAATAGTTTTGATCCCTTTATATTGAATTATTTGATTCATTATTTCTGTTGCAGTATTGGCGTCAAGGGCACTGGTTGGCTCATCCATGACTATTATCTCTCTATCATGATAAAAGGCTCTTGCTAAAGCTATCCTTTGTGCCTGTCCGCCAGAAATCCTTCCGCCCTTTTCCCCAATAATTGATTCAATACCATTTGGTAGTGTTGAAATAAATTTTGATAAATATGATTCCCTAATTGAAGACTCTAATAGGAGGCTATTTACAGATACATATTCCTCTACTAATGTAATATTTCTCCACAAATAATCATCTAAAATAAATTGATTTTGTGGCATATAGGCTGCTAACTCTGAAGTGAAAATTCTATAATCTGAATTCGTTATTTGCCTGCCATCTACCAGTATTTTTCCCGCGATTGGCTTCAATAATCCCATTATTATATCTATCAGGGTACTTTTACCTGATCCTGATTCACCCAGAATCCCAACAATTTCCCCCAGCTTAATTTTTATATTAATTTTCTTTAATACTTCTACTTTGCTTTCAGGGTAAGCGTAAGAGACATTGGAATACTCAATTTCTTTAAATTTATTTAATTTCATTACTTTCTCTTAACTCTCGCTCTAAAGTATTTACAATATCAACCCCATACCTTGCCTGCGTAATCCCTGCGGCAATCGAGTTTGCTACTGGTAGCAACCTAATCGATGCCACTGCAAATATTGAAAGAGTTGGAATTAGCGAGTTTAATGACTCCCCACTACTCAAGGTATATAAAATTAAAAGAACTACAAAGGCGATTAAAACAAACTCAATCAATGCCCGTGGTATAGTAGAGTAAACTTGATTCTTAGAGTGGAATTCACAATACTTATCTGTTAATGATTTTGCCCTTAAATAAAAAAAATTCTCTTTCCCAAGTACCCTAATAACCTTTAATCCATTAGAGACTTCATTTAAGTTTTGTATAAATTTTTGCTGTGATTCGTTGACTATTTTTCCATAATTATTAAACACCCTACCAATTAATAGATCATATCCAAAAATCAAGAGAATCATTAAGGCCATCAATATGGTGAGCGCTACCCAGTTTACTGATGCTAGCACCAATATCAATACTATTCCAATTATTAAATCTCCACACATTTTTGTTACTGGAAGTAGAACATCTATTGAAAACCCATATGTCATATTTTGTATAAGATTTATATAATATGCGCTATTTATTTCCATTATTTTTTCATATTCTATTTTCAGATAATTATTTAGTAATTTCATTCTCAATTCTTTTAGTATATTCATACTAAATTTTACTATGTATCTATTTAATAAAAAGTTATATATTGCCTTAAGTAGAAATATAAATACTAAAATAGCTCCAAGATATATCAATAACTCATTTTTTTCTTCCGGAAATATCTGGAGACCTAATAAGTAATTAAGTATTATATTTTTCCTCCCATCTAGCGCATAAGATAAATAAGTGCCAATAGATGCCAATCCAACAACCTCAAGGATTGAACTCAAAAGATATAATATTATAAATATATATATATATTTATAATCCTCATCTAATATAAATTTTATTTTTCCTATAAATTGCATTTAGTCTAACTCGAAATATTTTTTTATTTTGGAAGACTCTTTTACAGATATCATCTTCAGGACTAAAGCAGATATTTTTCTTTTGAATGGTAATAAAATATGAGGCAATAGCTTGTTTAATATTTTATTAATATTTAAGATATAATTAATGTTAATATATCGATAATCTATTGCTTCTTCGGTTAGCCCATTATTACTTGTTTGCTTACTTTTAATACTTTTAGCTCTAGAAATATATAAAACTACTATTGATTCATAAAATCTAATTGAATAAACATTTTCTCCTAAGGATTTTACTCTTGCCTTCAAAAGCCCAGACCTTCTATTGATATCGTCTACTATGATTTTTGCATAATTAATAAATGAATATTTTGACGGGTTTCCAAATTCGCGCAAATAACTTGAATGTACATCCTCAATAACAACTAGCCCCCCATCTCTTACCTTAGGTACCGAAGATGTTGCTGTAACTATTTGCTGACTATTGGTATGCCCTCCATCGTCCAACAATATATCTATATTGCCTACTTTTTCGTAAAAATTTTCCCAAAATTTAAAGTCGGACTGATCTCCGATATATATTTCAAATCCATCTTTTTCCCATTTTTTTGCCTCAGGATTAAAATCCACTCCAATTATTCGCGCATCGTTTCCGAAGTAATCTCTCCACATAAATAGAGATCCTCCATTTAGAACCCCTACTTCTACGAATATTATTGGTTTTCCTCTATATTTATGAAATAATTCATCATAAACCTCAAAATATGTTGACCATTTAATAGATAAATATTTTGATCGTTTATAGGCCTGATAGACCAAAGATTCGGGATTTACTCCATAGTTATTTTCTTCCTGCATTTATACATTTCCGTATTTAGAATTCTTAATCATTACATATCCCTTAATTAATTCTGCAATTCCTGCGTCTAGAGACATTGATGTTTTAAATCCTGTAGACTCAATCTTTTCATTGGAAACAATATAATTTCGTTGGTCTGGATCCTTGCCAACAGGCGCATCAATGAATGTGAAATCTGGAATTTGCTTTTGAATAATCTGACAAAGCTCTTTCTTTGAGACGTTTGCCTCTGATAGTCCAACGTTATAGATTTGTCCATGCATTTTGTCGAAATTATTTATCGCATGTTGAAATGCTCGAGAAACATCTCGTACGTGAACATAATTCCGCTTAAAGAAGCTTTCAAACAAAACAACAAAACGATCGTTTACCGCTCGATACGTGAAGTCATTAACAAGTAGGTCTATTCGCATTCTTGGTGACATTCCAAATACTGTAGCTAATCTAAAACTAATGGCATTTTCACGCTGCATTAGCTCTTTTTCAATGGCAACTTTTTCAATGGCATATTGAGAGATTGGCCGCAATGAAGATTCTTCAGTGCAAAAGTTATTTTCGTCGCCAGTACCGTATGCACTATTAGTTGTCGGCATTAGGACAATTTGCTCTTTTGATAAAAGATTAATCATCAATGTAATTGCGTCATGATTAATTGTCGTAGCCCCTACAGGATCAAGATTGCAAAGCGGTGCCCCAACCAAAGCTGCTAACGGAATAACGACATCTGCCTTTTTCAATAAAGGCGCCATTACGTTTTTAATGCGAATATCCCCTTTAATAATTGAAAAATTAGGGTTATTGCAGACGTGATTTAAGCTTGATTGCTGAAACATGAAATTATCTAAAACAGTTACTTTATGACCCGCATTAAGAAGATCAGGAACCATTGTTGAACCAAGATATCCAGCTCCGCCAGTTACTAAAATGTTATAGCTCATTTCAAATCCCTTTTAATCAAAATAAAATTATTCGCCAAACATGGCTTCCTCAACGCACTCACAAAGTGTGTGTGCCAAAACAATATGCAACTCTTGAATCGTGCTTGTTGCCAACCCAGGCACAACAACAGCAAAATCCGCTCCAACTTTCGCCTGACCTCCATCGTGACCACAAAATACAATGCTTGGAATTCCTAGAATGCGACACTGCTCTAAGGCCTTTAATATATTTGGTGATTTACCTGATGTTGTAATCCCAAGAAATACATCACTAGCAGTTGCTTTACCCTCCAACTGACGAGAGAAAACCAAATCGTAACCATAGTCATTGCCAATTGCAGTAAGAATCGAGGTATCAACCGTTAGTGCCTCCGCTGGTAATGGCGCTCTATCTCGCGCTAATTTACTTACAAATTCAGCTGCCAAGTGTTGCGCGTCTGCAGCAGATCCTCCGTTGCCAGCAATATACAGTCGCCCACCCCTCTTATATCTACTCACTACAGCATCGACCGCCTCAGAAAATTTCGTAAGCACTTCTGCATTTTCTAGCAAAGTTTTTTTTGCCTGTATTGATGCCTCTAAATTACATTTAAGTCGTTCAATCGCGCTCAATGGTAGACCCTTCATTTGGTAAGCAAAGTGGAGGCTCTGTAATAATCGTCTGGCACCCCAATATCAATAAATGTATTCTGAAATTCTCTTCCATAGAATTGCTGACCCATTGCCATAGCCATAGGAAAAATATCCTCCTCTAAAGACAGCCTATCGCCGGAACACAATGGGATTACACTTAAGGCTCGAGGATTAACTAGATAGACCCCCCCATTAGCCAATCGTTCTAAAGAATTTGTATCGGCTTTCAATGAGGTAATTTGGCCGCCTGGCAAAATATTCATGCCTAGGTAACGACCTACTTCACCGGTTCTGAACAACGAAAAACACCAATCTGCATTTGTTTCGTTGGAAAAATTAATCAAATTTTTTAATTCAATTTCGAAGTAAGTATCACCATTTAGCAATAAAAAGCTTTCCTTTTGACTTACTTTTTTTGATGCCAAAATTAGACCGCCTCCAGTACCTAATGGTGCTTCCTCAATCACATACTCAAGACTAACCCCCTCAAATTGAGCGCCGAAATAATCAATAATGGTCTGGTAGCGATATCCTACTGAAAGTACAAAATGGTTAATCCCCTGAGCACTCCAATAGCGCATTTGATGCTCAAGAAATGGCCTCCCATTAATTGGCGCCATGGGTTTTGGTAGGTCAGGAACGGCGCTACGAAGCCTTGTTCCCAAACCACCAGCCAAAATAACCGCAGAAGTCATCTTCTCTTCTAAGCCGAATTAATAATGGCGCAGATTTCATCCACTTCTTCGCTGGTCAAATCTGGGAAATTGCCAATATAGAATCCATAAAAATGGACATGTTCAGTTTCAGGAAAGTCTAAGTGATGCCCATCAGGCACAATTCCCTTTAAATAGGGCTGACGAATCTGATTGCCACCACCAGCACTCCCCCTGCGAAACTCAACACCAGACTCCCGCATTCTTTTCATCAAGCGCTCCACCAAATCATTGTCTGGCTCTTTTAAGATAAGGTTGAAGGCGTAGTTGCTGGAGCCCTTTAATTTGAAATCTGTGCGATATTTTGATGAATCTATTTTCTGTAAAAACCGCTGGAGATTATTAGTGCGGTGCTCCACAATCTTGTCAAGACGTTTCAATTGGCTGCGACCCATAATTCCACCAATCTCTGTATTCCTTGTATTGTAAGCAGCATAAGCAAATATAAAATCTGGATTCAATTCTGGATAGTCGCTCTGATAGGCCGCTTTTACAGTAGGATCATTTACTTCACGAACCATGCCATGTGAGCGTAACATACGGGCCTGCTGATAAACCTGGGGGTCATTGGTACAAATCATGCCGCCCTCTATCGTACTCATATGATGAGCGTAGTAGTACGAAAAATTCGAAATCCAGCCTATGCTGCCCAACCTCATTCCATTATGAGTTGCGCCATGTGATTCGCAGACATCCTCAATTAACGGAATATTGCGACGCTCTAATTCCTCAATTAATTCATCTGTTAAGCCATCAAACCCCTGAACATGGGTTAAAAAAACTGCCCGCGTTTTATCGGTAATTTTATTTAAAATCTCAGTCGGATCCATAGCCAAAGTACTTGGATTAATATCAGCAAAAATAGGGGTAAAGCCATTCTGCAGAACAGAAGCCACATCCGATACCCATGCTAAAGGAGGTGTAATTACCTCTCCACCTTCCGGGTGTCGAATTTTTAAGATCGCCATTGTCAACAAATTTGCAGAGGCCCCTGAATTAACAAATACACTGTACTTTACTCCTAGCCATTTGGACCACTCCGCTTCGAATTCACGCACATTTGCACCATTAGTCAAAATTGGATCATCTTGTTTCAAATATTCGATTACAGCATCTAAATCTTCGCGCAAGATATTGTTGCGCATAAGTGGAAATTTCATCATGATTAATCCAAAAAATTAAATTGAAAGCGATTGAATAAAATTAGTTATCGAGTGTTTTGCATATATTGGCCCTATTCCAACCTGCTCGTGCAATTCCTCGCGCGACCCCAGCTCAAAACGATAGCCACCTTCTACACCCAGATTTAATAAGGGCAAATTTAAATGGTGTCTTGCAATAAATTCAAACATCATTGAATCTACGCCGCCACGCCCTCTAAAGCCTTCCTCCATCGTTACCAAGCCTTTGTAATCCCTTAATAACGAGACCATTGCATCATCATTAAAATTTGCAATGTCAAATAAATCTACAACACCCACCGTAATACCGGAGGCACTTAAAGCATCTGCTACCTTTAATGCAGTCTGCATCATATATCCTGTAGCCAATAGACATACGCCAGAGCCTTGTCGATGAACATGAAAGCCAACATCCAAATTTGGCGCACCGGATTCATAAATAACAGGTAGAACTTGCGCATCAAAACGCAAGTACTTCGGCCCCATTGTCCCAATACACCGATCAAAAAGTGCATCTGCGCTGACATGATCTGCTGGTGATAGAACCTGAAAATTTGGCAATGCACGCATTAACGTAATATCTTCGTAGCACTGATGGGTAGGTCCAGATACAACATAACTATATCCAGCACCCACACCAATTAAATTTACATTCATTGGCCTTACTTCCGAAAGGAGCGCCAAACTAACGCGGATTTGTTCAAAGCAACGCATGGTGATAAACGGGGCAATCGCATAAGCAAAAACCGTATAACCCTCCAATGCCAAACCTGCTGAAATATTAATTAAATTTTGCTCAGCAATACCAACATTTACGAAGCGATCAGGGAAGTCGGCACGAATTTTATCGAGAACGGGAGAGCCAAAATCCGCACTGGCGAAGAAAATTTTATTATCCTGCCCCATCGCTTGCCATATGCGATTAAGCAATACATCGCGCATTGCGAGAGCTTTGATGCTCATGAATTTTTCTCCAAAAGTGCATCGATCAATTCAGGCTTTGGATTCATGATATGAGACAGCGGTGCATTTTCCAGTCCAGGTACGCCATGCCCTTTTAAGGTCCGCGCAATCAATGCCTTCGGCTTTCCGCCATGGGTATCCTTCATTCTTAATAATTCTGCCTGAACAGCGTAAATATCGTGGCCATCAACCTCATGACAATCCCAACCAAAAGCACCAAGACGAGCCAAAAGAGATCCATGGCTAACGATGTCATCGGTATAACCAAGCATGCTGATTTGATTGTTATCAACAATTAAATTCAAATTGTCTAGCTTGTGTTGTGAGGCGAACATGATTGCTTCCCAGTTAGCACCCTCGTGCAATTCGCCATCACCAGTAACAACAAACACACTACGATCGCTACCTTTACGATTTAACCCCAATGCAATCCCTGTTCCAACACCCAAACCATGACCCAGCGATCCGTTGATCGTTTCATATCCAGGAATTACGGGGTCCGGAATTCCACCAAGAATCCCTCCCGTATGACAGACTTTTTTCAACTCTTCAATAGGAAAATATCCCAAGTCAGCCAAAATGGGATACATACAAATCGAACCGTGACCCTTGCTAATGATGCAGCGATCCCTAGTCTCAATAAGCGGAGTCGAAGAATCAAAACGCAAAATACCACCGTAATAGAGCGCAACAAAAATTTCGATTGATGAAAGTGATGATGCCAGGCGAGTTTCAGGCGCCCGACGATGGATTGCAAGCGTTTCCCGCCAAACCCAATGAGCCTTCTCACGTAAATTAATTGAGTCAGTCACGAATATTTCTCCGTATTAAATGCATTCTCCAAATACCAATGATAAGTACTTCTCAGGCCTTCCTCAAAATTGACCACAGGTTTCCATCCAAAGGATCGAATGCGTCCACTATCCAGCAACTTTCTTGGAGCTCCGTCAGGCTTACTAATATCCCATTCGATTTCCCCTGAATAGCCAATTACTTTTGCAATTGCTTCAGCTAATTCACGAATTGAAAAATCTACCCCAGTCCCAATATTTAATGGGAGTTTTAAGGCCTCAGTATTTCCAGATAAAAGTGAAATGCAGGCATTAGCAATATCGTCGGCATGAATAAACTCACGCCTTGGATTACCACTGCCCCACAAGGTTAAAAGTTTTGAATCAGCTTGAACTGCTTCATGAAAACGGCGAATTAGGGATGAAAGAACATGTCCTGATTTTGGATCAAAGTTATCATTTGGACCAAAAGCACTATTGGGAATGACCGGTATAAACCGCTGTTCACCATACTGCTGGTTATATGCAAGGCACATTTGCATGCCCGCCAATTTAGAGACTGCGTAAGCAAGACTAGTTGGTTCTGGGTAGCCTGACAGTAAAGCCGTTTCAACCATTGGCTGCGGGCATTCTCGAGGATACATACATGATGAGGCAAACAAAATCAATTTACGTACATCGGTTCTATGGGCAGCCTTAAGCACGTTTAATTGAATGGCCAAATTCGCATTCATAAAATCCGCGGGGGAAGTCTGATTTTCAATAATTCCACCCACTCTCCCCGCCGCTAAAATAACGTACTTGGGTGAGTATTGCTCAAAAAATTGCTCTACTAAAAAAGCATCCGTTAAATCCAACTCAGCATGACTTTTTAGTATTAAATTTTCAAACCCAGTACCCCGTAGACAACGCACCATCGCCGAACCAATCAAGCCGGTATGTCCCGCAACAAAAATAGCATCGCCCTTATTCATTTTCAAAGCCCATCGGGTTGGTATAAGGCAACGCGACTGCCTAAATTATCAAAGTTAAATTCCACATGCACAAGTTTTTTTAGACGCTCACGAATTGCAGCCTGTTTTTCAGGCTTTGCAAATAACAACATGAAGCCGCCGCCGCCAGCACCCAATATTTTTCCACCGATAGCGCCGGCCTGCATTGCAGCTTCATAAATCTCATCAATTTCTGGGGTCGAAACACGATCCGACAAACTACGCTTATATTTCCAGCTTAAATCGAGAAGTTTGCCAAATTCATCAATTGGCGTATTGCTATTCAGTAGGATGCCAATCGCTTCATCGACCATTTCGCCCATGCGGTTTAGCTCTACCGCACGATTCTTTAAATTATCAATTTTTGACTTTGCAATAGCATCAGCAATACGAGAAAAACCAGTGAAACACAGCATTAAATGACTGCGCAATTCTTCACGTCTAGCCGCATTAAATGTCACCGGTGCTACATCAAAAGAATCGTCTCTATGAAAAGTAATTCGATTGAAGCCACCGTAAGCTGCAGATACTTGATCTTGTGATCCTACATTCTCATTTAATAAATTTTGCTCTATATGAATTGCATCTTGAGCTAATTGGTGCTTGCTCACCAATTCGCCACGCATACCCTTCAAGGCGTGCACCAACCCAACAGTAAATGCGGAGCTAGACCCAAGCCCTGATCTTGCAGGCAAATCACCATCATGGTGAATTTCTAACCCCTCGGCCACATTAGCCCAATTAAAAACCCCTCTTACTGCCGGATGCTGAATCTCATAGTTATGCTGAACATTTTCAATATGAGAGTAAACAATTCGATGTTTGTGCTCAAAAAATGGTGGCAACAAGCGGCAAGTTATGTAGCAATATTTATCAATAGTCGTCGCTAACACAGCCCCACTATTTTCTCTAAACCATCCAGGGTAATCAGTGCCGCCACCAAAAAATGAAATTCTGAAGGGTGTTTTCGTAATAATCAATTTATTCAATCACCCAATATCTTGCGCTTCAAATGAATGGAGGCCATCTCTTCCACATTCTTTCTCTCAGTCAGACCAAACCTTTTCTCAACTAAATCTAAATAAGCGGGGTTTGTAAAGTACCTCTGCCATGCTTCATCTCTAAACTTCAGAACCTCAGCTGCACTAATGTGGTTAGTTGGCAACGGTTGACTTTCATAGGAAAGGAACGCATATCCTTCATAGGAATCTGGCAGAGCCCATCCATTTTTTACAGCCTTGTTATGCATTGGACTGCCAGGCAAAGCTTGACAAGGGTACATATTAGCCATTTCGCTATTTAACTCCAACGCAAGATCCAAGGTCTCCTGCATGGTAGCCATGGTATCTTCTGGAAAACCAAAAATGTAGTTACTGATAATGTTAATGTCGGCATCGGCAATTGTTTTGCAGACTTCGCGAATGTTCACCTCCTTGAACGAACCTTTGGATACCTCTTGTCGAACTAACTGGTTTCCAGCCTCGATACCCAAAGCAAGCCAATTTACTCCGGCACGTTTGAATAATTCAAGCGCATCCTTACGTACGGTATCGACGCGCGAATATGTCCACATATTGAAACCAAAATCTTTATCAATGCAATTCTGCAGAATTGGTACGTAATATTTTTTGTTCAAAAAGAACATTTCATCACTTATTCTCAAGGTTTTTACACCCATATCTGCCAACTTTTGCATTTCACGACCAACCCACTCAGGACTCCAAAAACGCATCCCTTTTGAGTCGGCAGCGCTTATATCTTCATCATTATTTATGCGATTCACAATGTTAATCATGCAAAAATCACAGGCAAACTGACATCCTAAAGAAGTATAAATAGCGGCAAATGGTGTTCGCTTTGCATGATCAAATTCAGCATGCCAAAAATGGGCACGGTACATATCTAGGGGCTTTTCCTTAAATGGCAATAGATCCCAGGCATAGCCAGGTAAATCAATATCCATTCGATCTTGCGGAACAACACCCTGGGGGCATTTAATGTGGGAATCTTAAATCCCCCGGGTCCTGATTTTTTAAACCCAATCCCATTAATGCTAGATAAATCACCCTCCTTCAAATTGCTTTTCAAAAGATTATGTAGCGCGTATACACCTTCATTTAGCAGAACAATATCAACGCAATCATATCCAAGAACCTCCATAGGTAAAGCGCTAGTATGCGATCCCACAAAACAAATTGGCGCATCTGAAGAATATTCCTTAATAGCCTTAGCCAAACTTAAGGCGCCGATCATGCTCGTTGTACCCGAATTAGGATTTTGCCCGTAAACAGCAAAAACTATTAACCGCGGCTTTAACTCTTCGATTCTTCGCAGTGATTGCTCAATTGTCAATCTTTCAGCATCACAATCAAGAATTGCCACCTCATAACCTTTTGAGCGACATGACTCAGCCAACAATAGAGACCATGTTGGTGGTTCAATGGCGGAAAAAACCGCTGCCAATCCCTGATAGGCCTTAACGGAAGAATCGGGATTAACAAAAAGAACATCAATTTTCTTTGCCACTATAAGACCTTTTTTAAATTTGATTAATTTAACCCTAAATATAAGAATACTTAGGGTTATTCAAAATTAATTTACACCAGTTAAATTTAGTTATACATTCTATTATCGCCTAAACCTTTTCGACTGCTCAAAGTAATACTTAGAACTTAACATTACTCATTTTTTCGTCAAATAAAGCAATAACATTTTGTGCATTTGGCTGATGAACTAAACCTTTTTCAGTTATCAGGGCGGTAACTAAATCAGCAGGTGTAATATCGAAGCTAGGATTTCTAACTCGAATGTTCTTAGGCGCCCATTGGATATCCCTAAAACCAGTAACTTCTTTAGGGTCCCTCTCTTCAATTGGAATCTCTGAGCCAGATGGGATGCCTAAGTCGATCGTCGACAATGGGCACGCTACATAAAAAGGTATGTTGTGACGCTGCGCTAAAACAGCCACCATATAGGTACCAATCTTATTCGCCACATCCCCATTAGCAGCAACTCGATCCGTCCCCACCACCACTGCATCTATTTCACCTTTGCTCATTAAGTAGCCAGACATATTATCGGTAATCAACGTTACCGGAATTTGCTCTTGAACCATCTCCCAAGCCGTCAAACGTGCACCCTGCAAGAATGGTCTAGTTTCATCGGCAATAACGGATATTTTTTTCCCAGCCTCAACCGCTGACCGGATTACTCCGAGTGCCGTTCCATGACCCGCAGTAGCCAAAGCTCCTGCATTACAGTGTGTCAACACTCGATCACCATCTTTTAATAATTCAGCACCATAAGCGCCCATAGCTCGATTAATCCGAATGTCGTCCTCATGCATTTCTTTTGCTAAAGCTAATAATTCATGCGCAATCGATTCGCTCGAATTTCCGGCGATTGATGCCAGCCTCTCCTTCATGCGCTTTAGCGCCCAAAATAAGTTCACTGCAGTTGGTCGACTTTTTCCAATTAACTCAAAACCTATCGCCATCTCTTGATTAAACAGATCGCTTGGTAAATACTTTAGCTTTAATGCCTCTAAAGCAATACCATAAGCAGCGGCTACACCGATCGCGGGGGCGCCACGCACCACCATATCGTGTATACAGTTGGCCATTTCATCCGCAGAATAAGCGGGAATATATTTAAACTCCGTTGGTAGTACCCGCTGATCAATCATTTCGAGATGATCATTTACCCAACGCAAAGTTTCAATTTTTAAGTCCTGCATTAATCAATGCCCCTCAAATTCACAAAGAGTAAAGATAGGGCAATTTAAGCGCTCTAAGCGAGCCTTGCCACCAATTTCAGGCAAATCAATAATAAATGCGCATTCCACAATTTGACCGCCTACTTTTCGAATCAAGTTAACCGCTGCCTCAGCCGTGCCACCAGTAGCAATCAGATCATCTACTAGTAAAATTTTTTCACCCTCAGCAATAGCGTCTGTGTGAATTTCAATCCGATCAACCCCGTATTCGAGCTCGTAGTCTTGGCCAATAGTTTGCGCAGGCAACCTCCCCTTTTTGCGGATCGGCACAAATCCCACCCCAAGCGCATAAGCTAATGGAGCGCCCACAATAAAGCCGCGTGATTCAATTCCGGCGACCTTATCAATTTTCATTCCCGTATAGCGATGAACTAATTCATTGATGGTGATCCGCAGACCAACGGCATCTTTTAAAAGAGTGGTGATGTCGCGAAACATAATCCCTTGCTTAGGATAATCGGGTACGGTACGTATTTTTGATTTAATTGGCATCGCTATCTCCTAACCATTCTTTTCCAAAGGGGGGTCGGAATTTTTTCTTACTCCATACCCCTGAAATTTTTCCAACACCTCATCCATTTGTGACTTACTTAAGATATGAGGGCCTCCTAGTAATTGTGCGTAGGTATATTGCTCACACAAGGTCTCCACCTCAAGCGCCAGAGCAAGAGCGCCATTCAAATCATCTCCTAATGCAATCAAGCCATGATTTGCTAACAAGCATGCCAATCGATCTTTAAGCGCCTTTATAGCGCCAACTGAGAGCGCCTTACTTCCAAATGCCTCATAGGGGGCACAGCGAATGCTGTCACCACCAGCAACGGCAATCATGTAATGAAACGCAGGAATCTCATTTTGCATACAGGCTTGCGAAGTAGCATGTAAAGAATGCGTATGGACGACAGCATGAATATCAGGACGGCTAGATAAAATATCGCAATGAAATTGCCACTCACTAGAAGGCTTTCCAGAGCCAACAATATTTCCCGAGTAGTCTAATTTAACCATTGCCTCTGGAGTCAAATTTTTTGCTGGCACTCCCGATGGAGTGATTAAAAGATACTCCCCTAAACGTGCCGAGCAGTTTCCAGAGGTGCCCCGATTTAAACCCAGAAAAACTAATTGATTGGAAACATCCATCAACTGTTCTCGTAAACTTCTCTCTTGAGCCAATAAGCTGGAATCAATCATCAATACTCATTAGTCTTGATTAAGAATACGCCCAGCAACAGCATCTAATTTTTGCAAAAGGGCGGGGTCGCGAGCATGCGGAGCGGTAATCAGAGCATGCTCTAAAGCGCAGCGACAAGCACAATGAGCCGCCGCAGAATCACCACCAACTTCAGGAATCGCAGCCTTGACTAAAGCACGAGCTTTATCGGCATTCGCTAATAACACTTTGAGAATTTGATCAACCGTGACGTCATCATGGTTTGGGTGCCAACAATCGTAATCCGTCACCATTGCGACTGTGGCATAACAAATTTCTGCCTCGCGAGCCAACTTAGCTTCCGGCATATTGGTCATACCGATGACATCACAATTCCAAGCACGATACAACTCTGACTCAGCCAAGCTCGAAAACTGAGGGCCTTCCATCGCTAGATAAGTACCACCCCGAGCAATATCAATTCCGGCTACTTTTGCCGCCGCCTCCAGATGATCGCCAAGTCTTGTACAAACGGGGTGAGCCATAGAAATATGAGCCACGCAACCAGTACCAAAAAAGGATTTCTGGCGTGCAAACGTTCGATCAATAAATTGATCAACAATGACGAAGGTTCCAGGTTTAAGATTTTCCCTTAAAGAACCAACAGCGCTCACTGATATTAAGTCAGTCACCCCAGCGCGTTTGAGAACATCAATATTGGCGCGATAGTTTATTTCCGAAGGGGAGATTTTGTGACCCCTGCCATGCCTCGGCAAAAATACTAATTGCTGACCATCTAATTCACCAAATAAAAGCTCGTCAGAAGGAATTCCAAATGGTGAGTCAAGCTTGACCCACTTGGTATTGGTCAGGCCATCAATCTCGTAAACACCACTACCGCCCAAAACGCCGATCACTGATTTATGCCGATTCATATATACCGTTCTGGAATCAAGAAAAGAGACACAAGCCCGCTAATGCCCGATCTCGTGCTTCTCTCTTGGCACTTGCTTGACTCATGATTTCATGCATTACTCACACCACCGCTTTTAATATGGGTCCACACGCGTTGACCTAGGAGCAACAAGAGCATCAGGAAAAACGCAGCAGCTAATCCACCCGCTGTCGCCTTAATCATGCCGGTCTTTTTGGAGGTGGGGGCCATGTTGGCCTCGAGTCCAATCGTAAAGCGGGCCTTGATTTGGGAGAGCTGAGCATGGAATTGATCGAGCACCTCTTGCTGGCGAGCATCATCCTTGCCGACCTTAGATTGCAGGCCTTTTTCGATGTGTAAGAGCTCA
>Ga0316228_1001651_pt1 | contig 22131 bp, 20 predicted proteins | sample TBH18021metaG_FD_206005 | JGI IMG/M metagenome (GOLD analysis project Ga0316228, IMG submission 206005) | Freshwater microbial communities from Trout Bog Lake, Wisconsin, USA - TBH18021 | ecosystem: Environmental > Aquatic > Freshwater > Lake > Hypolimnion/Profundal zone | place: USA: Wisconsin... | reverse complement strand
TCCTATGCCCTGTTCGTCGCCACCGTCATTCATCGCGATCTCCACCCCTTCCGAGACCTCCCGCGCGTGATCACGCAGTGCGGGCTGTTGGTGGGAGGGGTGCTGCTCATCCTCGGGGTTGCGCTCGGTTTCACCCATTACCTGGTCGATGCGCAGTTGCCGGACAAGCTGGTCGAATGGGCCACCGGCGCCATCACCTCGAAATGGCTCTTCCTGCTGGGCCTGAACGTGGTGCTGTTGATCGTGGGGGGCCTGGTGGAGATCTACGCGGCCATTATCGTGGTGGTGCCGTTGCTGGTACCCTTGGGCGTGGCCTTTGGCATGGACCCGATCCATCTCGGCATCATTTTCCTGGCGAACATGGAGTTGGGATTCCTCGCGCCGCCAGTCGGCTTGAACCTGCTGCTGGCCTCCTACCGCTTTAACAAGCCGATGTCGGAGGTCACCCGCGCCACCTTCCCGATGCTCATGATCCTGTTGCTGGGCGTGCTGCTGATCACTTACTTCCCACCCCTCACCACGTTTCTGCCCAGGCTGGCCAAGTAGGCAGCCTGGCGCGGTTGGATCGCTGGGTGGAGCGCGGTTGGTTGATGGAGGCGTCCACCGACTGGGACCGATCGTTTCTCCGAGCGAAGGAACTGTCCGAACGCCACACCGAGCGGCTCGGATGCCGCGGATTCGATTTGCTCCATGTGGCGCTGGCCATGGAGCTGGAGTGCGAGCAGTTTTTCACCGCCGACCGCGTTCAAGGCGACCTCGCCCGGGCGGAGGGGTTGGCGGTAACCGTCAGCCTAGCAGCGTAGCTACAGTCCTTTTCTATTCGTCGGTCGGGGCGAACCCGCGGCGGAGGCAGTTTTCGGTAATGACTCGCGGCAGCATGAAATTCTGCAAGTACTCGACACCCCCCGCCTTGGTGCCGCCGCCCGACATTTTGAACCCGCCGAAGGGCTGACGTTCGACAACGGCGCCGGTAATGGAACGGTTGATATAGAGATTGCCGCACGCCAATTCGTTTTTGACGCGGTCGATGTTAACCGGGCTGCGGGAATAGCAACCGCCGGTCAAAGCGAAGTCGGAGGAGTTGGCCAGGGCCAGGGCTTCATCGAAATCCCGGGCCTTGGTCACCGCAAGGACGGGGCCGAAGATCTCTTCACGAAACAGCCGGCTGGAGGCAGGGACGCCGGTGAAGATGGTCGGGGCGACGTAACAAGCAGCCGGGTCGTTCGGGACGATGCCCTGCCAGGCGAGCCGGGCTTCCTGCTGGCCGGCTTGGATGATAGCCTGGATGCGTTGCTGGGCCTCGCGGTTGATCACGGGACCGATAATGGTCCCGGGCACCTCGGCGGGGCCGATGCGGAGCGAGCCAGCCGCGGCGATGAGGCGTTCGATGAACTTGTCGTATTGGTCTTCCAGAACGATGAGCCGGGAAAGGGCGCTGCATTTTTGGCCCTGGTAACCGAAGGCGGAGGCAACGCACCCCGTCACCGCCTCGTCGAGGTCGGCGTCACTGTCGACAATGAGGCAGTTCTTGCCCCCCATTTCGCAGATGACTTTCTTGAGGTTGGCCTGTCCGGCGAGCGTCCGTCCCGCGGTCTCCCAGATCTTCAAACCGACCTCCATCGAGCCGGTGAAGGCGATGAAATCAATTTGCGGATGGGCGACGAGGTGGGCGGCGATTTGGCGGCCCGGTCCGGTGAGGAGGTTGACCACGCCCGGTGGGACGCCCGCCTCCATGAATAAGTCCATGAGGCGCGCCCCGATCACTGGGGTTTGGTCGGAGGGCTTCAGGATGATGGCGTTGCCGGCCACCACCGCGGCGCTGGCCATCCCGGTCAAGATGGCCAGCGGGAAATTCCAGGGCGCGATGACCACTCCCAATCCGCGGGGCCACCAGTGCTGGAGATTGGATTCGCCGGGCACCCACTGGGTGCGACGGGACCGACTCAGGTCACGCATGATGGAGGCATAAAAGTCGCAAAAGTCGATGGCCTCCGCCACGTCCGCGTCGGCCTCGCCCCAATTCTTGCCGGCTTCGAGCACGGCCAGGGCGGAGAGCGCGGCTTTGTCCCGGCGCATCAAATCGGCCAGGCGTTCGAGGAGCGCGGCCCGGTCACCGGCTTTAGTCCGCGCCCATTTGGGCTGGGCGGCCCGGGCCGCCGCCAGCGCCGCCTCAGCCTCGACCGTTGTGCCTTGGGCGGCGTAACCGACAATCTCGTTTTGGTTGGCCGGGTTGAGCGAAGGCGACCAATCCCGAGTTTGGACGGGCTTATGGTTGATGACGAGCGGATGACGCCGGCCCAGGTGGCGGCGCAGTTCAACCAGGGCGGCACGCAGGCGGTCACGCTCGAGCCCGAGAGTGAAATCCGTGCATGGTTCGTTTCTGAATGGCCGGGTTTCGGCGCCAGAGGCGGAGCGGGGTGGCTCAGGCTGAGCAGCCACCACGAGCCGGCGGGGGTCCTGGAGTAGTTCATCGCGGCTGACGCCCTTGGAGAACTTATTGGCGAGGAACCCTTCGTTGGAGGTGTTTTCGAGCAAACGCCGAACGAAATACGCGATGCCGGGCAGGAGTTCTCCGACGGGACAATAGTCGCGGACACGACATTTGAGTTGCAAGACCGCGGCCTTAACGGGCTCGGCCATGCCGTAAAGCATCTGAAATTCAAAGGCCCGGCGGTCCAATCCGAGGCGATCGGCCTGGGCCAGAACGTAAGCGATGCTGCGCACGTTGTGGGTGCCGAAGGCGGCATCCACCGCCGTGGTGTTTTCCAACAGCAGCAGGGAGAGCTTCTCGAAGTTGGCATCCGATTCAGGTTTTCGAGCGAAGACCGGGACCGGCCAATGGCGTTGTTGGCTGAGGATCGTCTCGTAATCCCAATAAGCGCCTTTGACCAGGCGGACGGTGACGCGGCGCGACCGCTCGCGGGCCCAGGAGATAAGGCCACGCAGGTCGGTCTCACAATCCTTTAAATAGGCCTGCATGGCCAAACCGCAGGCCGGGTGGCGGGCGAATTCCGGTTCCGCGAAAATGGTCTGGAACACTCGGAGGGTGAGGTTCTTGTGCGCGTAACTCTCCATGTCAAAATTGATGAAGGCCCCTAGTTTCGCGGCCTGGCGGAGGATGGGCCGCAAGCGGCCGCAGATCTGCTCGACGGCCGTATCGGGGTCGGCGGGGTGGACCTGGGAATAGAGGGCGGAGAGCTTGATCGAGAGGTTCAGGGGCGGGACCGGTCCGGCGGACGATTCGTTGCTCTTGCAGGAGTGGGGCCATTGGGCGATCTCCGGCCCGATCGCGTCCATGAGATCGAGATAACGCCGGACGTAATGCTCCGCCTCCGCCTCGCTCACGACCGCTTCGCCGAGGATATCCACGGTAAAGGCCAGGCCCTGATCGTGGAGCTGGCGCAGGGTCCGGAGAATCTCTTTGGGCTGGTCACCCAGCAGGAAGGTGCCGGCCATGGCGGTGACTTGGGATTTTACTCCGGCGCCGACGATCCAAGAGGCCCCGCCAGCCGCTTTGAGGCCCATGCGGAGGGCGGGCGAGAGGTGCGCCTCTTCGGTGCCAAGGTACTCCTGCAAATGCCGCGCCACCTCGCTGGAGGAGGCCAGGGCTGGCAGCACATCCACGAAACGGAAGAGCTGGGTCTTGAAGTGCTCGTCCTTCATGGCCCACTCCATCATGGCCCCGTAAAAGCCTTTCTTGCTGAAAACTGAGGGCAGTTCGGCCGCGTCCATCAGCGTGAACATCTCCTCCCCAATCCTATGAACTGCGGCTTCGAGGTCGATGGAAACAGAAGGGGTGGAAATCACTTTGACTGGCGTCGTGATATTCATAAAGACAACTTGCCTGGTTGGGAGGCAAAAGCAAGCGCGTTTACGAACCGGTTTACGAACCGGAGAGAGCCCGAGGATCCGGCTCGACAACTACTCCGAGATGGCTCAAGCTCGCCGACGTGAACCAGACTTTGGCCATCCAAGTCGTCACGGAACCGGGCTACCAGCCGTTCCTGCCGGCAGGTGCCCCGAAAATCGGCAGTCAACGGAGTGCGGGGGCGGACTTGGTCACCCCCCGGCAGATCGTCGAGGCCCACGGCAGCCGCGTTTGGGTGGGAAGGGTTCCCGCCCAGGGGGCGACCTTCCGGTTCAGCCTGCCCGTCGGCCCGCCAAACCAAACTCCACCACCCACCGAGCTATGAAGCCAGGACTCAGCGAGCGGACGATGAAGCCCCTGAATCGGCGCGACATTCGAATCCTGGTGGTGGACGCTCACCCCACGGTCGCCGACGGAACCAGCCGCGTCCTGGAAGAAGCGGGCTACACCACTGCCACCGCCCTTTCGGGGGAGGAAGCGCTGCGGTGGTTGACAAGCTTCCCGGCAGATCTGGTGCTATCGAATCGGGAGCTGCCCGGCCTGGACGGCCTGGAAGTCTGTCGTCGGATCAAGAGTCACCCAGCCTACTCGAACGTCCTCGTGGTCCTGTCGTCGAGCACCGGCACCGGCAGCGAGCAACCAGCCGAGGTTGTGGATTCGGGGGCCGACGGGTACCTCGATCAGCCCATGGGCAACCGGGAGTTCCTGGCGCGGGTGGAGGCGTTCGTGCGGATCCTGCGTTTAAGCGGCGCGTTGCGGGAGCAAAGCGCGGAACTGGAGGCGACGGTGGCGGGTTTGCGCGAGCGCGAACGGCAGTTGGCTGCACTCGTGAGTAGCGTGCCCGGCATGGTCTATCGTTGCGCCAACCTCCCCGATTGGCCCATGGAATTTGTCAGTGAGGGTTGCGCCGCTCTGACTGGCTGGGCTCCAGCAGCATTGATGAAGCACACCCCTTCCTACGGCGAACTCATTTTGCCGGCCGACCGTCAACGGATCTGGGATGAGGTTCAGGCGGCCCTCGCCACGCATGCGCCTTTCAATTTGACCTATCAGATCCAGGCCCGCGACGGCCAAAGCAAATGGGTTTGGGAACGGGGCCGAGGGGCTTTCGGCGACAACGGCGAACTCCGCTTCCTGGAAGGATTTATCACCGACATCACCGAACGCAAACGGGCGGAGCGAGAACTTAGAGACAGCGAAACCAGGTTTCGCGCCCTGTTTGACCGGGCTGGCTATGCGATGGGGATGGGGAAGGCGGGCATTCAGGTGGTGGTCAACCAAGCCTATCTGGACCTGTTTGGCTATCGCGATGCCTCAGAGGTGATCGGGAGCCCCATTATCGACCATATCGCCCCCGGGGAACGGCCCCCGCTCCAGGAGTATGCCCGTTGCCGTTCCCGAGGGGAACCGGCGCCATCGCTCTATGAAACCCAGGGCCTCCGCCGGGACGGAACCACGTTCGATATGGAGGTGAGGATCACCACTTATGAAATTGAAGCGGAAACCTACACCATCGGAATCCTGCGTGACATCACTCAGCGCAAGCAGGCAGAGACGGTGCTCCAGGAATCAGTTCGTGAAAAGGAGTCCCTGCTCAAGGAGATTCACCACCGGGTGAAGAATAACCTGCAAGTCATCAGCAGCCTGCTACGGTTGCAGTTTGGACCGATCAAGAATCTGGAAACGCAGGCAGCGCTCAAGGACATGGAAGGCCGCTTACGATCCATGGCCTTGGTCCATGAACACCTCTACGGCGGGGAAAACCTCGGTTCCGTGGACCTGGACACGTACCTCAAACAACTCTGCACTCAGTTATTCCATGCGCTGGTGGCGCCTCCCCGATCGGTCCAACTCCGCCTGGACCTGGCCTCCGTACGCCTGGAGATTGACCAAGCCGTTCCCTGCGGACTGCTGGTCAACGAGTTGGTATCCAACGCCTTCAAGCACGCCTTTCCCAAGGGACGCGCGGGCGAGGTGAGGGTGGAACTTCAACCGTTGCCGGATGGGTCGGCGTTCCGCTTGCGAGTGGCAGACACCGGGGTGGGCCTGCCAGCCGCCTTTGACCTGCAGCGCCTCAAATCGCTGGGGCTGGGACTGGTGGTCACGCTGACCCGGCAGTTGCAGGGCAAACTGAGGATCGGTCCGGGCCCCGGCGCGGAATTCGTCGTAGTCTTTACTCCGAAACCTGCCCAGGATACGGTGTGACGGAACGAAATTATGAACGCCGCGAGAATCTTGGTGGTGGAAGATGAATTGATCGTCTCGATGGACATTCAGATGCGGTTGGCCGGGCTCGGTTACCAGGTAGCAGGCACCACCTCGGACGGGGCGGAGGCCATCACCCTGGCAGGTGACCTGCGGCCGGATTTAGTGCTGATGGATGTCCGATTGGGGGGGGAGATGGACGGCATCGAGGCGGCGGAGCAAATTCACGGGCGGTTTGGGGCGCCGGTGGTGTTTCTCACGGCCTACTCGGAAGACCACACCGTGGAGCGCGCCAAAAGCGCCCATCCCTTCGGTTACCTGCTCAAGCCCTTCGAAGATCGGGAACTGAAAACCACGGTCGAGATTGCCCTCTATAAGCACCGGGCGGAGGGGCTGTTGCGCGACCGCAACGCCGAACTGGAGGCCGCTCTGGCCAGGGTGAAATTGCTCAGCGGACTACTGCCCATCTGTGCCGGCTGCAAACAAATCCGCGATGACAAGGGCTATTGGAGCCAAGTGGAAACCTACATCCAACGGCACTCGGAAGCCACTTTCACGCATGGCCTCTGCCCGAATTGCGTGCAAAAGTACTTCCCTGGGGTGGATGCGCCCCAGGCCTAAGATCCAAGACCCTTCCATCGACCGCGCCGGTGACTCCGGAAGCGCGAGGGTGAACATGAACCCCAACGACCCTACCATCCTGGCGCAGCGAACCGGTATCGAAAGCCTCGACGCCGTGGAAGTGGCGGCTTCGCGGACCAATCCGTGCTTCGGCCAGGAACTAGTTCTGGTGCTCCGCGAAGCGCTCCGGTAACCCCGGAGCACCAGTCCCTCATTTCCTGGCCTTCGCCTCGGCTTTGGCTTTTTCGGCACCGAGGCGGCCGTCGACTTCGGCCGATTCGACGGGGTGGATGCGCTGGTAATAGTGGTTGGACTTGGCCAGTTGGTGTTTGCGCAAGCGGAGTTGGTCGAAGCGATCGGCAGTGCTTAACTCAAACTCCGTGTCCATTTTGATGGCGTCGAACGGGCAGACCTCGACGCAGATCTGGCAGCTCATGCAGACGGAAATATCAATGTCGAACCGCTGAGGTTGAAACTGGAGTTTGCCCACGTAATCCGGCTTTCGAACGGTGTCTTTGATGATGGTGATGCACTTGGGGGGACACTCTTTCTCGCAGATCTGACAGGCCACGCAGCGCAACCCTTGTTGCCAATCGTCGCCGTCAAAGACCAGGAACGGGAAATTCCGCGCGGCCTCTTTGGACGCGAGACGCTCCTCGGGATATTGCACGGTAACCAACCGCTCGGGGCTCACATAGCTGCCGAAGAAATTGCGCGCCGTCTCCGCCAATCCCTTCAAAATGCCTTGCCCGGGAACCATCATCGATCCACCTCGCCGAGCACGATGTCCACGCTGCCGAGGATGACGACGACGTCGGCCACTTGGTGGCCGAGGCAGAGGTCCTCCAGGATGGTAAGGTTGATGAAGCTCGGCGGCCGCACCCGGTAGCGGTAGGGATTGGGCGAGCCGTCACTGATGAGGTAAAACCCGAGTTCGCCCTTGGGGGCCTCGATTCGGCCATAGGCCTCGCCGGGTTTGGGCCGAAACCCGCGCAGCTTGGTCTTGGGGTCCAGCACCGGCCCCGGGGGAAGGGTGCGCAAGGCGGACTCGAGAATTTTCAGCGACTCGCGCATCTCCAGGACCCGGACCATGTAGCGGTCATAAACATCGCCATGATCCCCGAGGGGGACCTGGAAACTAAACCGGTCATAAATCCCATAATGGTCCACTTTGCGGAGATCATAATTGACGCCGCTGGCGCGCAACATGGGGCCGGTGACACCGGCGTTGACCGCGAGCGCCGAGGATAACACGCCGACTCCCTGCGTGCGGGACATTAGGATTTCGTTTTCGTCGAGCAGGGCTTGGAATTCGTCGAGAAACCGCGGGAACTCCTCGACCACCAGGCGAGCTTGGTCGAGCCACCCGTCCGGCACATCGCAGCGGCAGCCACCGAACCGCATATAATTGCACATCATCCGGGCGCCGGTGAGTGACTCGAAGAGGTCCAGGATCTTCTCGCGTTGGCGGAAGGCGTACATCAGGGGAGTGCCCGACGCGCCCATGTCCTGCAACAAAAACCCTGCCAGGCTCAAGTGATTCTGGAGCCGGGTGAGTTCGGCGGTGATGACCCGGAGGTATTCGGCTCGCTCCGGCACCTGGATGCCGGCCAACTTCTCGACGGCCAGGGCGTAAGCCCAGTTGTTGGTGAGCGAACAGAAATAATCGAGACGATCCGTGTAGGGCATCGACCCGAGATAGGTCATGTTCTCTCCGATCTTCTCGTGGTTGCGATGGAGATAGCCGAAGACGGGTTTAAGCCGGATGACGCGCTCCCCATCGAGCACCAGGTCCATCCGGAAGACACCGTGCGTGGAGGGGTGCTGAGGCCCCATCGAGATCTCGAGTTGCTCGCCGTCGAGCGGTTCCCCCTCCGAACCGAGGCGCGGAATCACCTGGAAGGGCTGAAGGCTCATGGGATCGGCGCAGGAACCGGCTCGACCTCCGGGGTGGGGGTATAGTCCTTGCGCATGGGAAAATCCCGGAAGCCGTCCCACATCAGAATTCGCCGCAAATCGGGATGCCCGTCGAAGAGGACTCCGAAGAGGTCGAACACCTCGCGTTCCTGGAACTCCGCGCCCCGCCAAACCGGGGTCAGCGAGGGCACCCGCGCCGAGGCGGTTCGATCCCTGGTACGCAGGCGCAAGATCACCGGACCCTGCTTCAGTGCCATGGAATAGAGGTGATAGACCACTTCCAGGTAGCCGGGCCGAACGTGCTCGCTGGTCTCCTCGATCTCGCGCTCCACCCCGTCAATGGTCTGCTTGACCTTACGCTTCTCTTTGAGCATGGTTTCCGGCCAATCCACCCCCGTCACGTTCGACGCATAGTCCAGTCGCAAACGGGAGTCCTCGAGGAGGAACCTCGCGACCGGCACGGCCTGATCGAGCCCGACCAGCAGCGAGTGCTGTGCCGCAGGCCCCGGGTTGGCAACGATCTCGATCCGCGCGTCCGGCACCGCGCCTTCGATCCAAAGCTTGATTTGCTCCAGCGATTCCATGGGTAGGCTGCAGGTTAGGCGCTGGACTTGGCCGGAGGCCAAAGCTCCGGGTTGTGCGACGGCACCAAGCCATGTTCGCCGTGCTCAGGGATGGGAAACTCGCTCGGGGGACCGTCGGCGAGATGGCGCGGACGGCGCGCGCCGGTCAACTCCTGCTCCTCGATCAGCTTCTGGAGGGTCATGAACCCATGCAGCAAGGCCTCGGGGCGAGGCGGACAGCCGGGAATATGGACATCCACCGGGAGGTAGCGGTCGATGCCCTGCAGGACATTATAGCCGTCCCGGAAGGGCCCTCCGGAGATGGCGCAAGCCCCCATGGCAATGACGTATTTCGGTTCGGGCATCTGGTTGTAAAGGCGCACGACCTGGGGTGCCATCTTCTTGGTGACGGTGCCGGCCACAATCATCAGATCAGCCTGCCGGGGCGAGGGCCGGAATACTTCCGCGCCAAACCGGGCCAAGTCCCAGCGAGCCATCGAGGCGGCGATCATTTCGATGGCGCAGCAGGCGAGGCCAAAACCGAGCGGCCAGATCGAGTTTTTCCGACCCCAATTGTACAGCTCCCCGAGGGTGGTCACAAAAACCCCCTGGCGGCTCAACTCCGTGCGCAGACGCTCATCCATAGGCAGCCCCGGGAAACCGAGATGACGAGGGACGGATCTTCATTTCCAGGTCAACACCCCTTTCTTCCAGGCCCAGGCGAGTCCCTCAGCCAGAAACAGCACGAACACCATCATGGCCCCAAAGGCCCCGACGCTCAGCCCCTTGAAGGCGGCGGCGAAGGGCAGCAGGAACAAGGTCTCCACATCGAACACGAGGAAAATGATGCCGTAGAGATAATATTCAGATTTAAACCCCACCCACGGGGCTCCCTGGGAGGCGAGACCGCATTCGTAGGTGGCACTCTTGGAGGGGCCCGGCTTGTTCGGCGCGAAGCACCTGGCCCAGAGCCAAGCCAACCCCAGAGGAACGAGGGCGAACCCGAGGGCGGCCACGAAGAACAAGGAAAGTGATAAATAAGCAGTGGATTCGTCCGGCATAGTTCGATCTCAGGAGAGGCTAGGCGGCTCGGGTTTGGGCCGGCGCAAGCCGACCGAACCCGCGATCTCGTCGAACTCCTCGTGGCTGACCTCTTCGAGCCGCTTGCCTTTAGCGGTCAGCTTCTCATTGATCTTGATGACCTTTTCGGTCATGTCTTCGTGGGTTTCCTGCGAGCCGCCCAGGAGCATGAAATTGGGGCCGGTGGTCACTCGTTTATGCCCATCGGAATCCAGGCCGAGACCCAACATCACGGCCTTCCGTCGTCCTTTCTGGTTGCTCGCATTCGCCATGACGCAAGCCTAAAGCCGGGTTCGCCAGGCGTCAACCGAAACCTCGGGGCGGACACGGCGCGGCGCGCTTCAAACGTTGCGCGAAGCGCGAGTGAGGAGGAAAGCGGCGGGTTAAGCGTGGCGCTCCAGCGGGTAGTGCCCGCCTTGGGCGACCGTATCATAGATGGCCAGGATCTTCTCGGGCGGGATGTCGGCCTGGAGGTTGTGAATGGGGGCGAAGACATAGCCACCGCCCGCTCCCAGAAGCTGCACGCGTTCTTTCACCTCGCGGCGCACGTCTGCGACCGACCCAAAAGGCAAGGTGGTCTGCGTCTCCACCCCACCGCCCCAAAAGGCCAGGTCCCGCCCGTATCGCCACTTGATCCGCCCCGGGTCCATTCCGCGGGCGGAAGTCTGGAGGGGATTGAGGACGTCGATGCCGATTTCGATGAAATCGGGCAGGATTTCTTCGATGGCGCCGTCGCAGTGAATAAACACCTTCGCCTGCGTCCGGGCTTTGACGAACTCGACCCATTTTCGCTGCCGGGGCTTGAACAGTTCCCGGTAGAGCCGTGGCGAGATTTGCAGGGCGGTCTGGGCGCCGAAATCGTCGTTGGTCTGGATGCCCTCGATAAAAGGGCCGGCGACGGAAAGGTAGCGGTCGAGGATCGCCAGATCGTGGGCGAGCTTTGCATCAAGCCAGTACTCGATGAGAGCGCGATCGGTGGCCAGCTTCACCATGAAATTCTCAAACCCGAACAGCAACAGGCTCAACTCAAAAAAGGAACAGACGAACATCGGCAAGCCAGCAAACAGGGCCTTGTCGGTGCCGTGATACCACTGTTGAATCTGGCGGCGGAGGTACTGGTCCTCGCGCTCGGTCCAGGGGTCCGGCCAGACAAACCGGTCAATGTCGGCAGGGGTTGCCGCGTTAGCCAGCGGCGCCCAGCAGACATCAAAGTAGAGCGATTCGGGAGATCGGCGGGCATAGACTTCTCCCTGGAAAACGAGCTCGATCTGGGAACCGGTCCGCCGGACCTCCTCGCAAGCCCCGGGCACCAGACAGGGTGAGCCATCGGTCAACTGGCCTGGCTTCCATTCATCGAGGGCCAGGAAAGCCATGCCCGAAGTTGGGCCGAGACGATGGATTTGCACCACGTCCCCTGCCAGCCGGTTGATGACTGCGAGCGAAGGATCGGCCAGTTGCTGTTTGAGGTCATAAACCCGGAGGTCCTCCTCCTGTCCGAGGTGTCGCAGCAGGTTCCGATAGGCGATGGCGCTGATGCCAGTCACCCGGCTAGCGCCGAAGTCGACCGGGACGCGATCGGGTTCCTGGCGGTTGAGCGCGAGGCGCACTCGTTCACGACTGGTCATTCACTCCCCCGTGGACCGGGTTTTACCACAACCGAATCGGCCGGCCGGAAATGGCGGTTCGGCGGCCTGCCATCACCGCCTGGACCACCCGGCCGTAAGCGCTCGGTTCTACTCGGGTTGCGAGGTTTCATCCAGGACGATAAACGCCCTAAAGGGGCCGGATTGTCAAGTGAGACTCCCCCCGGAATCTCCCCGTGAAGCCAAGCGTGGGGGATCTTCCGGCGGTGGTGTCTGATTCGCCCACATCCAGCTCGGCATCGCTTGCAAAATGCCGCCTCTGTGTCATTCTGGCCTTGGACGGACTGCTGAAAACCGGGTTTGGCAAATGAACATTCCCGGGTGCAATCAGTCCAAGCTGTGCTAAGATTAGGCGCCAATTAATAAAGTGATCATGAATCGTTTCGTTTTGCAAATGCTGCTCCTGCTACTGGGTTGGGGGCTCGGCTTCCCTTTGTTCTCCGCCGAGCCGGCCACGACGCCTGCCGCCGCTGCCCCGGCGTCGCCGGCCACGCACGACAGCGCCACCAATGTCTTTCACCCGGTCAAGCCCGCCACCGATGACGGGCGCATTGCCTGGACCACCGCCGCAATGCTGGAACTCCACCAGTACCTCACGCAGCCCTTCGACGCCGCCCTCTCGGCGAAGTTCTTCGATCGCTACCTCGAAACCTACGACCCCCAGCACCTCCATTTCCTGCGTAGCGACCTGGCCGAGTTTGACCATTATCGCACCAACCTGCACCACCTGATCCTCGGTCCCAACACTGCCAACCTGCATCGCCCGGGCACGGACTTTCAGCCCGACACCGCCCCCGCCGACGAGATCTTCAACCGTTTTATGGAGCGGCTGGAGCAGCGCGTCGCCTATGTCAACGATCTGCTCCAGCGCGAAAAATTCACTTTTGACGCCGACGAGCGGATCGTCATCAATCGCAAGGACCTGCCTTACCCGCGTGACCTGACCGAGGCGAAGCGGCTGTGGCGGGAACGCATTCGCGCTGAGTATTTGCAGGAGAAGCTCGGCCATGACGATGCCGCTAAGAAAGCCGCCACGACGGCCGCCAAGAAGGACGCCACGGCGAAAAACGGAGCCAAGGCGGCCGAGAAGAAGCTCGACGCGAAGCCCAAGACTCCCGACCAGGAAATCGTCGAGACCCTCACCCGTCGCTACCAGCGGAACCTGCGTACCTTCGGGGAACTCGACGATGAGGACGTACTGCAGATTTTTCTTAACGCACTGGCCCATGTGTATGATCCGCACTCGGACTACATGAACAAGGCACAAAAAGACCAGTTTGCCATCGCCATGAACCTCAGCCTGTTCGGCATTGGGGCCGAGCTGCGCTCCGAGGACGGTTATTGCACTATCAATCGGCTCATGCCCGGCCCCGCCGCCGAAAGCAAGCGCATCAACGAACGCGACCGCATCATTGCCGTCACCCAAACCAATGGACCGCCCGTGGACTTGGTGGATATGCGCCTCGACAAGGCGGTGCAGCTCATTCGCGGCCCCAAGGGCACACCCGTGACGCTGACCATCCTCCCGGCCGGCGCCGAGGCTTCCGCTCGTTTCGACATCACCTTGATCCGGCGCGAGATCAAGATCGAGGACCAGGAGGCTAAGGCCAAGGTCGTGGAAATCCCCGACAGTCATGGGCAAAGCGTCCGGCTCGGCGTCATCGACCTCCCCTCGTTTTATGCCCCGTTCGATACCGCCAACTCCCGCCAGAAGGCCGAGCCCAAGTACACCTCGGTGGACGTCAGTCGGCTGCTCCAGAAGATGAAGCAGGAAAAGGTTTCCGGAGTCATTCTCGACCTTCGGCACAATGGCGGCGGCTCCCTCGAAGAAGCTATCCGCCTGACTGGCCTCTTCATCAAAACCGGACCGGTCGTCCAGGTCAAAAATCATGACGGGGTCGTGGAAGAGGAGGAGGATCGCGATCCCTCGGTGATCTACGGCGGGCCGCTTATTGTGCTGACCAGCCGACTCAGCGCGTCCGCCTCCGAGATTGTGGCCGGCGCACTTCAGGACTATGGTCGAGCCCTGATCGTGGGGGATACCTCCACCCACGGCAAAGGCACGGTTCAAACCGTCGTCCCGGTCAACTCGATTTACACCCAGTTGACACGCAACCCGCCCATGAGCTCCGATCCCGGAGACATCAAGGTAACGATCAAGAAGTTCTACCGGCCCAGCGGCGCTACGACGCAGAAGATTGGGGTCATTCCCGACATCATCCTGCCGTCCATTCTCGGCGAATCCAAGGAAATCGGCGAGAGCACCCTCGACAACCCCCTGGAAGCCGACACCATTCCCGGTGTCAAGTTCGATCACCTCAACCTCGTCTCACCCTACCTGCCAGAGCTCAAGAAGCGCTGCTACGTGCGCCTCGCTTCGGACCCCGAATACACCTATATTCGCGAGGACATCGAGCAGTACAAGAAACTCCAGGCCGACAAAACGATCTCGCTCAACGAGAAGCAGCGGCTAAAACAAAAGGAGCAGGATGACCTCCGCGCCAAGTCCCGGGACAAGGAGCGGCTTGCGCGCAAGCCCTTGCCTGGAGTGGTTCACGAACTGACGCTCAAGCAGGTCGATTTGCCCGGGTTGCCCCCGCCCGCGCCCAAGACCAATACCGTGGCCAAGGCAAGTTCCGTTAAGGTACCGGCAGAGGTTGACGAACTGGCTGACGGGGCTCTGGACGAAGAGAAGCCAACGGCCGTGGATGCCGCGCTCAATGAAGCCGAGCATGTCTTGTTGGATTACCTGTACCTGATGCCCAAGGACGGCATTCTGACGGCCGGTCCAACTTCGACCACGGTCCGGTGAGGCGACGCTGCGGCCTGCGCACCCGTTGGGGCGCGCGCGCAGGACGAAGATCGGAGTCGGCTCACCTCGGCGGCGCCTTTGAATGGTAGATCACCAGGACGGAATCTGCCAGATACCAGCCAAGTGGCTGGCAGGCCTTGGAGGCTGTATCAGACGACGGCGACAAACCGGTCGGAGTTGTTGACCCAGCCAGTAATGACTCCAGGCCGCCCATCGAAAGGCCAGCGACGGACCTCGATGGAAGGTACTTTTATCCCAGGTTCACCATTCGATAACGGCAGCGCCCCAAGTGAGGCCGGCACCGAACACCATCAGCAGGAGCAAATCTCCCACTTGCACTCGCCCGCTCTGAACCGCCTCGTCCAAGGCGATGGCGACGGAAGCCGCAGAGGTGTTCCCGTACTTGTGGAGATTGATAAAGAGCTGTTCTGGTTTGGCGCCTAACCGCTGTCCGACGGCGTCGATGATCCGGCGGTTGGCCTGGTGAGGGATAATGCACTTGATGCGGGAGATATCAATTTCGCAGCGGCGCAAGGCCTCCTGGGCCGCCGTTTGCATGGCCTGCACAGCATTCTTAAAGGTCTCCTTGCCCTCCATCTTGAGGAAATGCCTCCGGGCCGCCACAGAGTCGGCAGTGGCCGGACAACGGCTGCCACCGCCCTCCATGAAGAGTAGTCCGGCCTTGCTCCCGTCCGCCCCCATCACCGCCGTCAGCAGACCGTGCGAGTCGGGCCGGTTCTGAAGAATGGCAGCGCCCGCGCCGTCGCCGAAGAGGACGCATGTATTCCGGTCTTCCCAGTCCACTATCGACGAGAGTTTTTCCGCTCCGATCACCATCACGGTGTCATAGGTGCGGGACATGATGAACTGCTGGCCCACTTCGAGGGCGTAGATGAAACCCGCGCAGGCAGCCTCCAGGTCGAACCCGGCCGCGCGGTAAGCGCCAATCTTCTGCTGCACCAGGCAAGCGGTCGAGGGGAACGGCATGTCGGGCGTGATGGAAGCGACAATGATCAGGTCGATCTGATCCGGGGTCACCCCGGCGCGTTCCATCGCCCGGCGCGCGGCGTGGGCCGCCAGATCGGAAGTAAACTCGTCCGCCGCCGCAATCCGGCGTTCCTGGATCCCGGTCCGGCTGACAATCCACTCGTCCGAGGTACTGACCATCTTTTCCAACTCGGCATTCGTGAGCACCCGGGTGGGCACATAGGAGCCAACGCCGGTAATCGAACAGGTTCGCCCCTGAAAATTGAACTTGGCGCGCGGGTTCGTGAACTTGGGAGTAGGAGTGGATTTAGGACTCATGCCGGTCTGGCCTGACTGGTTGTTGGGTTATTTTGCAAAGCGTGGAGTGCTGGTTTGATCACCGCGAAGACCGGCGGAGCTGTCCCTCGGCTTCAGCCAGCCGGGGTCAATGTAGCCAGGCGTTCGTTGGCGCGGGCAATGTCCTGGGCGATCATGCGGTTGACCTGGTGTTGAATATGCGCTGTCGCCACCCGGATGGTGTTCGTAATGGCACCCTCCTTGGCGGAGCCATGGGCCTTCATGACGGTGCCATTAAAGCCGAGCAGCGGCGCTCCCCCGTAGCTCTCCGGGTCCATCTTCCGGCGAATCGCCCGAAAGGCATTTTGGGCCAACAGCGCGCCCAACTTTCGCCGTGCGCTGGCGGTCAATTCCCGTTTGAGCATCGAGAACATGGCCGTAGCCAGGCTCTCGCAGGTCTTGAGCACGATGTTCCCCACAAAACCATCGCAGACCACCACATCCACCCGGTCTTGGAAGAGATCGTGGCCTTCGACATTGCCTATGAAATTCAAGTCCAGTTGCTTGCAGAGTCGGAACGCCTCGAGCGTCAATTCGTTACCTTTGGAATCCTCCGTGCCGACGCTTAATATTCCGACGCGGGGGTTGAGACAACCGAGAATCTCGCGTGAGTAGATAGTCCCCAGGACCGCATAATGAGCCAAATGGAGGGGTTTGCACTCGATGTTCGCCCCGGCATCCAGCAGCACGAATTCGCCCTCCGGACGCGGAATCACTGCTGCGATGGCGCCGCGATCAACCCCGGGTATCCGGCCCAGTTTGAAGGTGGCGGCGGCGAAAATGCCCCCCGTATTGCCCAGCGACACCACCGCATCGGCCTGGCCCTCCTGGACCAGATCGATCGCCCGAGCGATCGAGCAGTCCTTCTTTTTGCGCACCGCAGCCGCAGGTTTGTCCTCCATGGTGAGCACCTCGCTGGCATGAACGACCTTGACCCGGTCATCACGGAAGCCCCCTGGGGGCGTTGCCTCGTGGATCGCCGACTGGTCGCCAACCAAGTACAGAACGGTGATCTGCCGGTCAGCTTCCAGCGCTCGTCTTGCCCCTTCAATGACGACCCCGCAACCGTGGTCGCCACCCATGACATCCACTGCAATGCGCATAGGGACGGAGAAAACGCGGGCTAAAACCCACCCGCGCCACGGGAGCCGGTCATCTTAGGCGCCCACCGTCACGGAAATCACCTGGCGCTCTTTGTAAAAACCGCAAGCCGGGCACACCCGGTGCGGCACACAAGGAGCCGCGCATTGCGGGCAGGTGCCGAGTTGCGGCAATGTCAAGTTGCTGTTGTAGGCCCGGCGCATCCGCTGCCGGCTCCTCGATGGTTTTCGTTTGGGAACACCCATAATTCTAAAGTTGACTCGATCGTTAACGGTTAAAAAAAACCCGCCCGCGCTAATGCGTCTCGACGCGCCAACGCGACCGGCGACAAACTGCCATACTACCCAAAAAAACTAAAGCTTCAATTTATCCAACGCACCCCAAGCAGACGGCTTCGCATCGGCTGGGGCCACGCTGAGGCCTTTCTCCGGCTCGCTGACCCAAGTTTGCGGCAAGCCGCGGCAATCCGGACTGCACAGCGGGTGCTGCGGAAACTCCAGCAGAATATCTTCCCGGAGGTAAGGCGTCAAGTCGACACAATCATTGACCACCGGAACGGCCTCCTCCCCCTCGAGGGGGACATGGCAGGCCCAACCGAGCAGGTCGAGGCTGACATCGAAGGCTTTGAGGCACCGCACACATTCGCACGACAACGGCAGCCGCAACCGGCCTTGTAATAACAACGCCTCCTCCAGCTCCTGCACTTGCAGATCATACTCGAGCGGCAGAGTAGCTTGGACAACCGCGTCACGAATGCCCATGTCCAGTTCAGCAACCGGGATCTCCCCTTGCAGATGGAGTTCCCCGCTCTCCAGATGGCGTAAATTGAGTATGAGTGGCATAAAATCCGATGGCGGCCAGCCTTCCGGCTATCCCGTTCCCTGCCCTCCTGCCTCCCCCCGCGCGGAATAGAATCTTGCCGGGCGAACCAGCGCGCCCATCGAGTAGAGTTTAGCAGGTGGTGGAGCGGATGGCTAGATCGGAAAAGGGCGGGCCGACGACGGCGGTCTGCTTGACAAACCATCGCGCTGCCGTACATTGCTCGCATTATGAACGTTCGGTCCAAACTGAAACCCACGCCGGTGAGCAGGCTCGCCATGCGTCGCGCCGTTTGGTGGCCCTTGGGGTCCGGCTGGATCCGGCACTCCCACAGCGGTTTGGGTAAGGAATCTCCCTAGTTTAAGACCGTTTATTCCCTGATTTCCAAGACCCACCCGCTCGAAAGCTGGTGGGTCTTTTTATTGCCCATGAAACTCGCGAGATTTGACTTATGAACGAGAAGGATGCCACGCTCAGACAGAACCTGGGGACCCTTCCACGCGGGGCCTGGATTTTGTTTTTCGGCACGTTCCTGAACAAATTCGGGACTTTCGTCATTCCTTTCCTGGCCATTTACATGACACGCCTGGGATTTACGGCGGCGCAGGCGGGACTGGCGATAGCGGCCTACGGGGTGGGCACGCTGGGCGCCTGCCTTTTGGGAGGCCACCTCGCGGATCAGATTGGCCGGCGGAAGACCATAGTCATCTCCATGTTCTCCGGCGCGGTAGCGATGCTCTGCCTCTCTCAAGCCCACAGCCTGGCCAGCATGATCCTCTGCTCCGGCGCGGCGGGGCTGACCGGTGAACTCTATCGGCCCGCCAGCAGCGCCCTCTTGGCCGACCTCGTCCCCGCCGGACGGCGGGTTACGGCTTACGCGGCCTACCGGATGTCCTTCAACGCCGGGTGGGCCTTCGGACCGATGACCGCCGGGTTGCTGGCCAAGCACTCCTTTTTGTGGCTGTTTCTCGGAGACGCGGCGACCTCGGTGCTTTACGGGGTGGTAGCGTGGTTTGCCCTCCCGGCCGGGGGCCGGGGAACGCGTGAGGAAAACTCGCTCCTCGAGACCTTTCGGCTGGTGCGGGATGACCGGCGGCTGCGGCAGGTGATGATCGCGGCGCTGGCGGTGGGGCTCGTTTTTGTGCAGGCCTTTTCCACCATGAGTCTCGAAATCACTCGCAGCGGATTTTCCGCCGCGACCTACGGCTGGGTCATTTCGTTGAATGGGGTCCTCGTGGTTTTGTGCGAGTTGCCCCTCACCACCGTCACGAAGCGGTACCCGGCCCGCCGCATCATGGCGCTGGGCTTTCTGCTCATCGGCGCCGGGTTCGCCTCGAACTTGCTCGCGCGCACCCTCTTGCTGATGGTCCTGACGACCGCCTTGTTCACTCTGGGTGAGATGATCGCCATGCCAGTCTCCGGCGCGTATGTGGCCGACCTGGCCCCGGCCGACAAACGCGGTCTCTACATGGGCGCCTACGGCATGGTGTGGGCCTTGGCCTTCGTCTGCGGACCGAGTTTGGGCATGCTCTTGTTCGCGGTCAGCCCACCAGCCTTATGGACCACCTGCGGGCTGTTGGGATTGGCGGCGGCGGCTATCATCCTAGGCGAACCACAGGAACGGGTGCTCTTCGCCGGTTCGCCTTCGCCCGCTACGCTCGCCGAGGAGTGAATCTCCGAAGGGGGAACGGAAGGTCGATTGCCTGGTTCACTGTGGCATTGGTTTTCGTTGGTCAAACGTTTCGCCGCCCCAGGTCAATGCCTGCAGGCTCCCGCCGCGCCCACTTCCGCAGCACCCCTACAAAGACGCCATCCAACCGCCGGTTGAACACGCCGACGAAGGAGTAGCCTCTGGGCAGGTTCCTGCAGCCCCAGCCAACTCTCCGGAAACCGAAATGTCTTGCGGAACCCTGCGGGAGGGGGAGAATCGCAGTAACAATAGATTATCGTTTATGAATACTCACAAGAACTGCTCGATCGCTCTGTCCTTCGCGGGTGCTGGCCTACTTGCATGCAGCACCCTGGCGGCAACCAGCCTGACCGCCTCGGCCGCCGACGGGCCCTACAAGGTGTTGACCACCACCCAGACCATGGGCACCGGCGGCATTGATTATGTATTTGCGGACAGCGATGGTCGGCGCCTCTATGTGCCGCGCGGCGCGCAGGTGCTGGTCTTTGACCTCGATACCCTCAAGTCGGTGGGTGTCATCCCCAATGCCTCGGCGCGGGGCGTCGCCGTGGACCCCAAGTCACACCACGGCTTTTGCAGCAGCAGTCCAGTGGTGATGTGGGATACCAAGACGCTAGAGACTATCAAAACCATCGAAGTCCAGGGCCGGCCGGACGGCATCATTTTCGAGCCCTTGACCGAACGGATATACGTGCTTAGTCACAGCCAACCCAACGCCACCGTCATTGACGCCAAAGACGGTTCTGTGGTGGGCACGATTGACCTCGGCGGCGCTCCCGAACAGGCCGCCAGCGACGGCGCGGGCAAACTCTACGTGGACCTCGAAGATAAGGACAATATCGCGGTAGTGGACGTCAAGACGCTGAAAGTGACCGCGCACTATGACCTCGGCGGCAAGGGCGGCGGGCCCGCCGGCCTCGGTCTCGATGTGAAGAATCACATCCTGTTCGCGTTCTGCCACGAACCCGCGACGGCCGTCATCCTCAGCGCCGAGGATGGGAAGATCCTCACCACCTTGCCCATCGGCCAGGGCGTCGATGGCGGCGGCTTTAACCCAAACACCATGGAGGCCTTCAGTTCCCAGGGCAGCGGCACGCTGACCATCATCAAGGAAACCAGTCCGACCACCTTCGAGGTGGAACAGACGGTAGAGACCAAGGCGCGCGCCAAGACCTGCACCCTGGACACCAAGAGCAACCACATCGTGCTCATCACGACCGAACCGGCCCCGGCGGGTCAAGGCGGAGATGCCGCCGCCGCACCGGCGGCCGCTGCCGGCCAACCCGGCGGCAAGAAAGGCCGCGGACGCGGCGGCCCCGGACTCCTCGACATCCTGGTCGTGGGTCGTTGAGTTTGGACGGCGATGAAGCTCTGACCCGGGCCTTACGGGTCACCGGTTCTCAATGCGGGGCCGCCACCAATGGTTGAGCCTCGCTAAAAGTCGTCGCGCGCCGGGCGCCTTCGCCCACTTCTTCGCGGGTCATGTTCAGGGCCACAAACTCGCGGGCTGATTCCGATCCGTGGTAGCCCTGCGCGACGGCCAGTTGCAGCCATTTGAAGGCGTCAATGCGACGTTCCGAGGCTTCCGTAGGCAGCATCCGTTTGCTGGCATGATGCTGCCTCACCCCCAAGTGGTACTGCGCGCCGGCATGGCCCCGTTCCGCCGCCTTGCGCAGCCACATGGCGGCGGCAATCTCGTCTCGCCGTACCCCGTGGCCCTGTCCGTAGATCATACCCAGACTGAATTGCGCCAGACCATGGCCTTGTTCCGCCGCTTTCAAATACCAAACTGCCGCTTGCCCGAAGTCCGGGTCTCCATTCTCGCCATCCGAGAACTGCCGTCCCAGATCAAACTGCGACTCCGCATCCTCGGGCGCCGACGTTCCTCGATCCGGGGTGGAGCTCAACGCGGACTTTCCAGGGCGGCCCAGCCAACGGTCAATGAATGCGATTCCCATAATCTACATATTAGCCTGATTTGATGAATTCATCAAATTAAATGAGGATTATTCTTGGTGACTCGGCGGACCATCCCCGAGGTCCAGCGGCGTTTTCCTCTAGCCGCCGGAACCCTCCCGGCAGCGCGCCCGGCAGACCCTCGGATGAAAGAACCGATTGCGCCGGCGCGTTTTCGTCGTATGGTGAGAGCATGGATTGGCAGCAACCGATATCATGGCTTATCGTGGCGGCTGCGGGGGCGTGGCTGGTTCGAAGCCGGCTGCGCCGCCGGGGTGCTTGTGGTGGTTCCGGGGCTTCCTGCGGCTGCGCCGCCGGCAACGGGACGCGCGAGACCCTGGTATTCCGAGCGCGCAAAGGCCAGCGGCCCGAAGTGAGGCTAAGATTAAAATGAAAGGTCGTGGGAAGCTTGCGATTGCGTCGGCAGTCGGGTAGTTTCAGTCCCATAGAGAATGGCCATGTGCAAAGTCAGTTCGTCGGTGCATTTTGTGACCCGCTCAACCGGAATTGAGTCGGGGGGGGCGGCGCGGGCT
>Ga0316228_1001650_pt1 | contig 22149 bp, 22 predicted proteins | sample TBH18021metaG_FD_206005 | JGI IMG/M metagenome (GOLD analysis project Ga0316228, IMG submission 206005) | Freshwater microbial communities from Trout Bog Lake, Wisconsin, USA - TBH18021 | ecosystem: Environmental > Aquatic > Freshwater > Lake > Hypolimnion/Profundal zone | place: USA: Wisconsin... | reverse complement strand
GCAGCATCGGCGATCGCATTGGTCGTAGACCTGTTTTCATCATCACCATCACCCTCATGGGATTTGCTACTTTATGCGTAGGCTTTCTGCCCACCTATAGCCAAATTGGAATCTGGGCACCGATCCTCTTGGTTGGCCTAAGACTTTTACAGGGCTTATCGGCTGGCGGAGAAATTGGTGGCAGCGCGGTGTATTTAACTGAGCATGCGGGCGATCAGAATCGGGGGTTTAAGACCAGCTTTTTGCAGTTAATGGGGCCTCTAGGTATTTTAGTGTCAACCATGCAAATTGCCCTCTTACAAAGTTGGCTGACCAGTGATGAATTTTCCTCCTGGGGATGGAGAGTGCCATTTTGGGTTTCTCTTCCCCTGTTATTTCTAGCATTTAAAGCAAGGATGGCCCTGGAAGAAACACCGATCTTCTTAAATTTGAGCAAAGTAGCAAAACAATCAAAGCATCCACTGCGAGACAACTTCACGGATCCCGAAACAAGGAAAAGGATGTTTCTGCTATTTTTTTGCGTTTCTGCAGGAGGAGCGATTCTATTCTTTTGTGTACAGGTATACACCTCCATTTTCCTGAAAATATCAGTCAAGTTATCGCCAGCACTAGTAGATCAACTGAGTATCTACGCTACCCTGTCTTTACTACCACTTACGATATTTGCAGGATGGCTTTCTGACAGGATTGGCAGAAAGCCAGTGGTTATCAGTGGACTAGTTTTGGGGGCAGCACTAATAATGCCAGCCTTTGAACTGCTCCAATCTCTTGGGCAAGATTTTATTCAATCAGATCATGCTGGCAATCAAGTCATGATAATTTGTGCAATCTTGATTGGACTATCTGCAATTTTGGCCTTAGTGGTAGGGCCTCAGACTGCATTACTGGCAGAACTTTTCCCAGCCAGAACAAGAAATAGTGCGGTCACACTCCCCCATAATATTGCCGCTGGATGGATCGGGGGATTGCTCCCGCTGATTGTTACTTGGTTAAATCAAAAATGGTTGAGTGATGTTGCAGGACTGTGGTATCCAATTTTATTTCTATCCACTGCCGCAATTGTGGCTTTTATTTATCTTCCCGAGACCAATAAAAATCCTTTAAATAATTAAACTGCTACAGATAGATTTTGCGAGATAGGCTGCGAACTTTTTTTCTAAAATGCTTCCCATGAATAATTGCCTGATCTATAGCTCCAATCTGAACCTCTGACCGTCTCAATGAATCAGAATCTAAAAAGGTAGAGGAGAACTGTTGCATAACAGCTGCAGGAGAAAATGTAGAAGAATAACTGTCCCAATTCTGTTTTACTGCCCACTCCCTATCAAAATTTAATAATATTTTTTTAAGGTCTTTAGGCCCCTTGTAGAGAATTGCTTTTTCTCCAAGCACCTCAATATGGTTCCGCTGTGGTGAAAGTGAATAAGTGATTACGGGCTTATTGTGCGCAGAAAACTCTCCACATGCTATTCCAAAACTTTCACCTATGCCTCTTGCATGGATCATGGCATCAGATGTGTTGATGAAATTTGATTTAAAAGTTGGGTCAGAATTACCGGGCAAGAAAATCACTTGAGGATGATCAATAAATGCATCAATATTCATAAAAAGAAAATAGGTCTGAGAATTTTCTTGAACAATCGTAGCAATTGTTTCCTGAACAAATCTTAAATTGAAGCTATCAGCCCCCCCGTAGCAACCGAATACAGTAGCACTTTGTGAAATACCTAAATGCTCCCTCAAAGATCCTAAGGCATCAGGTAAATTGATCATGTGGGACACAAACGGAATTTTTCCACCGGAACATTCATCGCTAAGCCACTTCGATACAAATGCATAAATATCACCATGCATTTCTTGAATTTTTTGTGGAAATACTGCGTGTATTAGATTGGGGACCCCTGGGAGCATATACCCATCGCGCTCACCAGATTTAATAAGGTACATTGCATCAATCAGGTTGTGATAAGTATGCTTATATAAATCTGCAAAATTCTCATACGGAACCAATTGAAACTCTTGATTAAACTTCTGAAAAACTGAAGGTTGCGCTTGCTCTGACCTACGATCATAAAAAATAATAGATTCATTGCCTAAGATTTTTTGATTGTTAACTGCATAATCGAAAATAGCAATATGGGTGCCTCTTAGAGAGAGCAGGCCGGCATCAAATCCTATTTTTTTATATGACATCTAACTCAGCTCTTGAATGCTAGGGTATTGACGGCATTACCTATCCGAATCGAACGGGTCGCCAAATGATTAAAAAATTTTAACATTTTCGTTAGTTTAACCTTATACAATCATTTAGCTTTATGGATACTACATACCATGGTGCGATAGCATCCTAATAATAAATTTACTTGTCAACTTCAACATAAATATTTTCAGGGCTAATATCTGATTGATAATTATCAAACATTTGCATATATGCATCTTCAATATGCTTAGTAAATAGCTTGGTATTGAATAAAGGACAGATAGATTTATTAAGCTCTAGTCGAATTTTAATCTCATTTAACATATTAGGATCAGTAGCTAGTTTGACTGCCAAGGCTTCATACGCCATCTGGTTTGGGCTTACTAACTCGGGTAAACCGATTGCATTTAGCAGACTAGCGGCAACTCTGGCAGAAAAAGCACTACCTTCGATAGTCAGCACTGGAACCCCTGCCCAAAGAGAATCGCTGGCAGTTGTATGGGCATTACATGGGAAGGTATCTAAAAATAAGTCGGCTAGCTGATATCTAGCTAAATGACTCGAAGAATCCATTCGCTTTGCAAAGATCAGGCGATCTGAATTCACACCACTTTCTTGGGCAAGTGCCTTTAAGTTATTAGCAACGGATAGGTTTCCTTCAAATAACCACAAAACACTTCCGTCTGTGGAGCGAAGAATTCGTAACCAGCTAGAAAAAATTTCTGGTGAAATCTTATAACTATTGTTAAAGCAACAAAAAACAAAGCCCCGCTCTGGCAAACCAAGCTCTACCCGTGTGAATAGATCTTTGGGAAAAACTCTAGTTTGATCATTCACTTGATAACTATTAGGCAAGTAAACAATTTTTTCATCATAATATTTTTGCATTGCATCGGGAATAATTACCCTATCGGCTACTAGATAATCCATAAATGGCACACTCATCGTCCCAGGGTATCCAAGGTAGTTTACTTGTACAGGCGCTGCTCGACATGCAAATATCTTTGGCCTAGACTCTTGCGTTAGGCCTTTTAAATCAATCGCAATATCTACATTCATTGATCTTGCTAATAGAGCAATCTCTTTGTCTGATAAATTGCTGACATCTATAAAATGATCAAATGCAGCAACTAAGCGTTCCCGCATTGAGTCAGGTTTATTTCCCCCAAATACGAATGCTGTCAATTCAAATTTAGATTTATCGTGATGCTCGAAAAGTCCGGCGCTAAGAAATGCTGTGGGATGATTGTGAAAATCTGCTGAAAAATAAGCTAAATGAATTTTTTCATTACACTTTTTTTCTTTTATTAGTGGTAGGGCATGAATTTTTTTTAAATCGGATACATAAGAGACTGTCAGATTTCTTATAAATTGCGGGCTATCAGATAATGCAATTGCAAGGTAAGGAGAAATTCCTTTTATCCCATTTTTAAGCCAAGTGGTTAATGTTTCTGTATGACCTTCATACCCTCTCCAATCACATATTTGGAGCCGAGAATTCAAAACCATGCTTAAGGCACCCCCATTATGAGGGTCGTATTCAAGAGCCCTTTCGAAGCAAGTGATGGCTTGACTATGATTATTTGTCAAAGACAAAATATCTCCCTTGCCCAACCAAGCAGAAATATTGCCTTGATCCAAGACCAAAACACTATCAAAGCAAATTAAGGCATCTGCCAGCTGATTGAGTTCGAAAAGTGATTTTCCTGCTCCTAAAAATGCATCTTTTAAATTAGGGGATATTTTTAAAGCTGATTCATAGCATACCAATGCCTCTTGATTACGCCCCAATGCACGTAAAGCATTACCTTTATTACTACGAGCCTCAGCATAATTCGGAGCAAGACTAGCGGCTTTGTCATAACACTGCAAAGACTCTTCGAATCTACTGAGGTCTTGAAGTGTATTGCCTTTATTGTTATGAGCCTCAGCATAATTCGGAGCAAGAGCAATGGCTTTATCGAAACATAAGAGCGCATCATCGAACTGGCCCAATTCTTTCAGTATGTTACCTTTGTTGCTAAAAGCTATTCCATTGTTTGGATTTAACTCCAAAACCTGATCAATCAGTTTAAGAGCATGAGCCCAATCTTTTCTTAAGGCTGCAATCACCCCCATGAATCGTAAGGCATCAGGATGATTAGGATGGATCATTAAAGCTTTTTTTAATAATTTCTCAGCATCATCTAGCTGATTATTTTGTATGGCAGCAACGGAAGAGCTCAGCAGATGGTTAAGCTGTTTATTCATGTACTAATGGTAACTGAAGTAAAGAGATGATTAAATTTGAGAAACTTTTTTCCAAATAGAATGAATGTTTCGAAACAAGCCGGCCCTATGGGGATAGTGACTATTGGCTACATGAGAGCAATTAGCGATAACTTTCTTTTGGGCATAGGCGCCGAATACAATCCCCTTGCCTCAAAATCAGGCAACTACACCTATGCTGTTAGTGGCGCGAATATCAATGGTCATTATGAATTACAAAATACTTACAATGTCTTCCTATCGCCAGCAACGCCAGTGGGTGCGGATGGTCTTCTATATGGCAAGGTTGGCTACACTAGCACTTCTATCGAAGCAACGGACAGTGGCAACTCCAACTCTAATAGTCTAAGCGGGTTCTCACTAGGTCTTGGATACAGGCAAACCATTCAAGCCGGCTTGTATGGTTTTGGTGAGGTAAATTTTATGAGCTATGGCAATAAAGCTAATTCGTATGCCGGTACTTCTGGAGCTAACGCTTTTACCTACACCATGATGCAAAGTGTGAATGTATTGAACGCGGTGGTTGGGGTTGGTTACAAATTTTAATGTTTAGAGCTTAAGCCTATGTTCAAAGACTTTGCACGCATTGTATTTGGGGTAAACAGACCATCCAGCGATGACCGCTACTGACGGGTTGAGATTACCGCCTATCGCAGACCTTAGGGGGAGATTGGTCTCTTAGGAAAAGAATGAGTAGCTCTTTTCACTGCAATATTTATTTGCGTTGACACTTTGTTGACAAATAATAAAAAAGGCTCGCTAGCAATTAAGCAGTGAGCCTTATGTTTATTGGTGCCCCTTGTCCGACTCGAACAGACCACCTACTGATTACAAATCAGTTGCTCTACCAGATGAGCTAAAGGGGCAACGGTTGATATTTTAGCCTACTTTACAATCGATAATGAAGGTCTTGTAGTTTTAGGCCCTCCAGAAGGCTCATCTGTCTTATCTGCAATATGAAGATCTTTAGCCTGAGATGGATCAAATGGGAATGACATGCCCTGCCCATTCTCTTTGGCGTAGATTGCAAGCACATGAGTAACGGGAACCATGATCTTTCGAGGCACCCCACCAAATCTAGCTTGGAAACTAATCCAATCATGCTCTAGAGCGAGTTGATGGCAGGCTTCAAGTGAGAGATTGAGAACAATTTCATCATTCTTTACAAACTCCATGGGCACCTCTACCCTCGAGTCTACAAAGACCGCCATAAAAGGCGTAAAACCAAAATCCGTACACCATTGATGTAGTGCACGGATTAGGTAAGGTTTATTGCTAGGTACGTCAGACATGCTTTTCAAAGCCCATCAATCGGTAATGAGCCGCTTAGCGGCGCATTACCTTTTCTGAAGGTGTCAGAGCTTCAATATAAGCTGGTCTACTAAAAATACGCTCAGCGTACTTCAAGAGTGGCGCTGCATTGCGTGATAAGTCAATGCCGTAGTGCTCAAGGCGCCATAACAATGGTGCTATTGCAACGTCCAGCATAGAAAACTCATCGCCTAACATGTACTTATTCTTAACAAAAATAGGCGCTAACTGAGTCAAGCGATCACGAATAGCTAAACGCGCTTTTTCATGAGCTTTCTCGGCAGGCTTCCCTTTTTCATTCTCCAAAGCAGCTACGTGTACAAATAGCTCTTTTTCAAAGTTGAAAAGAAAGAGACGTGCACGTGCTCGTGCAACTGGATCAGGCGGCATCAACTGTGGATGAGGGAAACGCTCATCAATGTATTCATTGATGATGTTGGACTCATACAAAATTAAGTCGCGCTCAACCAAAATAGGAACTTGGCCATAGGGGTTCATCACCGAGATGTCTTCAGGCTTGTTAAACAAGTCCACATCACGGATCTCAAAGTCCATGCCTTTTTCAAAAAGCACTAGACGGCAGCGTTGCGAGAATGGGCAATTTGTGCCCGAGTACAACACCATCATAAGTTTATTTCCTTAAATATTGCTACATCAATACAACAAATGACTACTTTAAATTCTGCTCGTTCTTAGTGAATATCTTTCCAGTAGGACTTATTCAAACGCCAGGCCAACAATGTAAAGATCGCTAAGAACAAGAGTACAACCACGCCAAGACGCTTGCGTTCAAGTTGTACAGGCTCAGCCATCCAGGATAAGAAAGCTACTAAGTCAGCGATATTATCGTCGTACTCTTGTGGCTTCATGGTGCCTGGGGTTAGCTGCTCAAAACCAACAAACACCTTTTCCACTCTAGCTTCATCATGGGGGTCTTTATGTTCCTCAAACTTTGCAGTGCGCTCGCCCTGCAACTGCCACAATACATGAGGCATACCAACGTTTGGATAGACCATGTTATTCCAACCGGTTTGGGTGGTATCGTCTTTATAGAAAGTTCGGAAGTAGGTATAGAGCCAATCTGGACTACGTGCACGTGCCTCAACAGATAAGTCTGGTGGGTTCTTGCCAAAGTACGCCTTACCTTCTTTAGGCGTCATGGAAATTGTCATCAGATCGCCAACTTTAGCGTTATTCAAGATCAAGTTATCTTTGATCTGCTGATCAGTCAAACCAATGTCACGCAAACGGTTGTATCGCATGCTTACTGCAGCATGACAGCTCAAGCAGTAGTTTACAAAGATCTTGGCGCCATTTTGTAAGGAGGCATTGTTACTCACGCGGCTAGGCGCTTTATCCAAGGGAAAGCCGCCTTCATTAGCGCTGGCATTAAAACCGAAACCTAGGGCAGCGACCAATACAGTTGCTTGGCAAACGCCCATCAAAGTGTGAAGAATTCGTTTCATACTAGTTCCTAATTTCTCTTTGGCAATCGTTCAGGCGTGAATTAATGGGACTTAAAAGTAACGCGTGTTGGAACTGGCTTGAATTTACCAAGTCTGCTCCAGAACGGCATTGCCAAGAAGAATCCCAGATAATAAATAGTACAAATCTGAGAAATCTTTTCAAATGTTGGTGATGGTGGCTGGATGCCTAGGTAACCCAAAACCACAAAAGCCACCACAAACACGCCGTATATATATTTATGAAATTGTGGGCGATACCGAATGGATTTCACTGGTGAATAATCTAACCAAGGCAAGAAGAACATGATCACCACTGAACCTCCCATGATTAGAACACCCCAGAACTTCGCATCAAACATATAAAATCCGCCAGCTAAAATAACGGCAATAGCTACGCAGGAACCCTTAACCTTAAGATCCTTACTCATCTTGGCAAACATCCCCAAAATGACAGCCAAGAAAATCCAGAGTGGTAATAGGAAGCTACTGGTAGTCGCGCGCAACATAGAGTAGAACGGTGTGAAATACCAAACAGGCGCAATGTGAAGTGGCGTCTGAAATGGGTTAGCTGGAATGAAGTTATTCGCTTCAATAAAGTAACCACCCATTTCTGGAGCAAAGAAGACGATGCAAGCAAAAATCATTAAAAATCCGCCTAAGTACATCACGTCATGAACGCTGTAAAAAGGGTGGAATGGAATGCCGTCTACTGGATGCCCTTGTGCATCCAAAGTATCTTTTATTTCTATTCCATCAGGATTGTTTGAGCCCACTTCATGCAATGCCAAGATATGCGCGACCACCAAACCAATTAATACTAATGGAATAGCGATTACGTGAAATGCGAAGAAACGGTTTAAGGTAGCATCGCCAACCACATAGTCGCCACGCAACCATAAAGACAAGTCTGGTCCAATTAATGGAATAGCTGAGAACAAGTTCACGATAACTTGAGCACCCCAATAAGACATTTGACCCCATGGGAGTAGGTAGCCAAAGAAGGCCTCACCCATCAAGCACAAGAAAATAGCGCAACCAAAGATCCAAATCAGCTCGCGAGGCTTACGATACGAGCCGTAGATCAAACCACGGAACATATGCATGTACACAACTACAAAGAACATAGAAGCTCCCGTAGAGTGCATATAGCGAATCAACCAACCCCATGGCACCTCACGCATGATGTACTCAACAGAATCAAAGGCTTTGGCAGCATCAGGCTTGTAATTCATTGTTAAGAAAATGCCAGTAACAATCTGCATTGCAAGCACCACAATAGCCAAGGCACCAAAAATATAAAAGAAATTTAAATTCTTAGGGGCGTAATACTCGCTCATATGCCTCTTAAAGGCTTCTGTCACAGGCAACCGTGAATCAACCCAAGCTAAAAGCTTTTGAGCGGCAGAAGCATCTGCTGGAACTTCTTTTTCGTGAAATGCCATTTATCTCTCCTTAGGCCTTCTTATCATTGCCAATCAGAATCTTGGTATCGCTCAAATAGTAATGTGGCGGTACTTCAAGGTTATCTGGAGCTGGTTTGTTCTTAAATACGCGTCCTGCCATATCAAATGTAGAACCATGGCATGGACAGAGAAAACCGCCTGGCCAAGTATTAGGTAAAGAAGGCTGAGGTCCTGCCTCAAATTTGGCGGATGGTGAGCAGCCTAAATGTGTGCAAATGCCTACGACGACAAGGTATTCAGGCTTAATGGAACGCCATTGATTTTGAGCATAAGGAGGTGTAAATTGGTCTGGGTTCCGCAAAGAATTAGGATCGGCTAACTCCGAGTCAATCTTCGAGAGCTCTGCTACTTGCTCAGGAGTGCGGCGTACTACCCAAACGGGCTTTCCGCGCCACTCCACCATTCTCATCTCATCTGGTTGCATTCCAGTAATATCAATTTCAACCGCGGCACCTGCGGCCTTAGCGCGCTCGGATGGCTCGAAGCTATCTATAAAAGGGTAAAGGGCTGCGGCGGCACCAACACCACCAACCGCTGAAGTAGCAATCAGCCAATTACGGCGATCCTTGTCCATGCAGGGTTTGTCAATCATTTACAGAATTCCTCGAAATAGCATTTATAGGTAGAAATTGCTTAAAGGTGGGATTTTAAAGTAAAAAGTGGTGTAAGCAAGAAAGTTATAGGGTTAATCTCCAGTTAATCTATATTTAAGGGAAAAGGAAGCTATTTATGAGCGTTTTAAAAGAATTTAGGGATTTTGCTGTTAAGGGCAACGCCATTGATTTGGCTGTAGGTGTAATTATTGGGGGCGCTTTTGGAAAAATCGTTGATTCCCTCGTAAATGATATCGTTATGCCAGTAATTTCGACGCTTTTAAGGGGTCATATTGACTTTACGAACCTTTTTGTCATTCTTGGAAATGTTCCTGAAAATGTTCCGCGCACTTTTGATGCCCTAAAAAAGGCCGGGGTTCCTATTTTTGCCTATGGCAATTTCATTACCATTTCCATTAACTTTATTTTGTTAGCGTTTGTGATCTTTCAAATGGTCAAGGTACTGAACAAGATTCGTGCCATGGATACTCCTCCAGCTCCTCCTACGCCGCCAACTTCAGAAGACGTAGTCCTACTGCGTGAGATTCGGGATAGTTTAAAAAAATAATTAGGGCGCACTAAAACTATGCTTAATCGTCTTTGGCTTACTTTTGCACAAGCTGTCACTATTTTATTGGCTGCCTGGTTGATTGTGGCAACCCTTAAACCTGAATGGATTGGTAGCGCGCAAGTAAGCTCTGTAATCGAGAATGTCTCCTTAAAAGAGGCTGCCTACGATGGTCAACTCAGTCCTGGCTCATATCATGAAGCCGTCAAACGATCGATGCCAGCAGTAGTGAATATTTTCACCAGCACACTGGCCAGTAAAACTAAGTTGCATAAAGGAAATGCCCCTAATTCAGCAGATCCTTTCTTCAAATTCTTTTTTGGAGATCAGGCGCCCGAAGAAATTCCAAGCTCAATCTTAGGGTCAGGTGTATTAGTCAGCCCTGAGGGAATCATTTTGACTAATTACCACGTTATTAGTGAAGCAGATGAAATTGAGGTGGCTTTAGCAGATGGTAGGAAATTTAAAGCAAAAATGATCGGTGGCGATCCAGAAACTGATATTGCAGTTTTAAAAATTGAAGCTAGCCAACTACCTCTAGCCATTACATTTGGCGCAATGGAATCTGTTCATGTGGGAGATATTGTGCTCGCGATTGGCAATCCATTTGGGGTTGGTCAGACCGTCACTTCAGGAATTATTTCTGCAATGGGGCGAGACCACCTTGGTATTAATACCTTTGAGAACTTTATACAAACAGACGCGGCCATTAATCCTGGAAACTCTGGCGGCGCATTGATTGATACGCGCGGAAATCTAATTGGCATTAACACGGCAATCTATTCGAATAATGGCGGTTCAATGGGCATTGGATTTGCAATACCTGTCAATCTGGCTAAACAAGTTATGGAGTCAATTCTAAAGAATGGGGGCATAACTCGCGGATGGATCGGCGTCGAGCCCCTCAATCTTTCCAAAGAGCTCGCTGAGTCCTTAAAATTGCCAGCTAAGACGAATGGTGTATTACTTTCTGGAGTACTTGAGGGCGGTCCAGCAGACCGCGCTGGGGCCAAGCCTGGAGATGTTCTTACTGCAATCAATAATCAACCGACTAAAGACGTCCGCGCCCTGCTTAATCAAGTGGCGCAACTGGGTACTGGCAATAATGTCAATGCCACAGTGTTGCGTAAAGGCCAAGAGATTGAACTACAAATCCAAATTGGAATACGTCCAAAACAAAAAAAATGAACTAATTAATGAGCGAGAATTTTCGAGAGAAAATCTTTTGCCCTTGGTGACCGTGCATCAGGATTTCCAAAAAATTCTTCTTTACTGCAGTCTTCGATAATTTTTCCATGATCCATAAAAATCACTCGGTTACTAACCTTGCGTGCAAACCCCATCTCATGAGTGACGCAGCACATAGTCATACCTTCATTTGCAAGTTTTACCATGACATCCAATACTTCGCCGACCATTTCGGGGTCAAGTGCAGAAGTAGGTTCATCGAATAACATAACAATAGGGTCCATACTCAAGGCACGTGCGATAGCAACTCGCTGTTGCTGACCGCCCGAGAGTTGCCCAGGGAACTTGTCTTTTTGCTGAATTAAACCAACGCGCTCTAAATATTTTAGGCCATGAGCTAATGCGTCATCACTTGAACGGCCTAATACTTTCATTTGTGCAAGCGTGAGATTTTCCGTAACATTTAAATGTGGAAAAAGTTCAAAGTGCTGGAATACCATTCCCACCCGAGCTCTCAGCTTCGATAAGTTGGTCTTTGGATCATGCAACTGAACACCATCAACGACAATCTCTCCAGCCTGAAATGGCTCCAAAGCATTGATGGTTTTAATTAAAGTAGATTTTCCGGATCCAGATGGGCCGCAAATCACCACCACTTCACCTTTTTTAATTGCGGTACTGCAATCAGTTAAAACTTGAAATGAGTCATACCATTTGGAAACGTTCTTAAGTTCAATCATGATAGTTTATGTATTTATGGCAATTAAATTAACGAATGATCGCAACTTTAGATTGGATCTTTCGAACCACTTTAGAGAGCGAGAAGCAAATAACCCAATACGTAGCGGCAGCTAATATATAAGTTTCAATTGGACGCCCGTAATTCTTTCCGGCAATCTCAAAACCTTTTAATAGGTCGTAAGCTCCAATGGCATAAACCAAAGAAGTATCTTGAAACAAAATGATTGTCTGCGTCATAAATACGGGAACCATATTTCTAAAGGCTTGGGGTAAAACCACTAGGCGCATATTCTGACCATAAGTCATTCCCAAAGCTTGCGCCGCATAGGCTTGCCCTCTAGGAACCGATTGGATGCCTGCCCTCACAATTTCAGAGAAAAATGCTGCTTCGAAAGCGATGAAGGTAATCGTAGCTGAAAGGTCTGCGCCAATTGGCCTACCAATCAAGAGGGGCATTAATAGGAAAAACCAGAGAATGACCATGACCAATGGAATTGAGCGCATGGTATTGATATAAAACGTAGCCACATAAACTAAGGCTGACTTTCCAGATAAGCGCATTAGCGCTAAGAAGGTTCCGAACACAATACCGCCGACTGTAGCAATTACAGTTAACTGGATGCTAAATACCAATCCCTTGAGAATGTAATTGGTAAATAGTTCCCAGTTATAGAAGCTTAAGTCGATGCTCATCATATCAATGCCATTTAGTGAGCCCCAGCATCGCTAGTTGGGGCGATAAAGCCTGGAATACGACTTCTATTCTCAATCACAGCCATAACTCGATTTACTGCAAAGGCAGAAAGTGCATATAAAGCGGTCACAGCTAAATAAATTTCTACCCCATGCGAAGTCTCTTCTTGCGCTTGCATAGCAAACAGCGTGAGCTCTGGAACTGAAACTGCAAAAGCAACTGAGGAGTTCTTAATTAAATTCATGCTCTCAGATGTTAGCGGAGGAATAATAATCCGTAATGCCATTGGGAGAATCACATAGCGGTAGCTTTGAGCCGTAGTTAAACCAAGGGCAGTAGCGGCAGCATACTGTCCGCTAGGCAGGGATTGAATACCCGCCCTAACCTGCTCTGCAATTCGAGCCGAGGTAAAAAAACCTAGAGCAATACTGACCAACCAATAAGAGGGCAGTGCTTTTAAGGGCAATACAAATGTGGGGATCACGTGATACCAAAGAAATACCTGAACAAGAATGGGAATGTTTCTGAATAATTCAACCCAGGCTGTAGATAAGCGAACGAGTAATCTACTAAATCTCCCAGAATCTGGCAGCGTGCGCAAGGTACCCATTACCGCGCCTAAGACTAAAGCAATCGTAAGCCCCAACCCAGCAACAGCTAAAGTCCAGCCCCAGGCCTTCATAAGCCAATCTAGATAACTCGGATCAGCATTTTGACCAAGGCCAAATAAAGCGGAGAAGCAGTGATCCACCGCCCCTCCATCTAAGGTGCTTTTACAAAAAACACCCATGTCTAAAGCCATACTCTTACTCGCCTTTATAAAAAATGATGCTGCTATTTAGCGAGCAATATTCCAATACTTTATTTCTTCTGTTGATAGTCTTCTGCAGGCTTATTGTTGGGGTTAGCCCAAGCATTCTTTGTGGCAGGGGATAGCTCTAAACCAACAATGATGCCCTTAGGAGGAATTGGTTTTAAAAACCACTTATCCCAAAGCTTTGGCATGCTTCCATTTGCAATTATTTTTGCAATTGCCGCGTTTACTGCTGCCTGAAACTCTGGGTCATCTTTGCGAACCATAATTGCGATTGGCTCAGTGCTCAAAACTTCTCCAACAATTTTGTAGTCTTTTGGATTTTTGGAGTTAGCAATATTGCCGGCCAAAATAGAACCGTCCATCACAAATGCATCAGCACGGCCAGACTCAAGCAACAGAAAACTATCTGCATGATCCTTGCCATATACCTCATCAAAACTCACACCATTTGCTTTTTCGTGTTTACGCAAAAGTTGAACTGAGGTTGTTCCAGTGGTGGTTGCCACTTTCTTTCCATTTAACTGAGCAATAGAGGTAATGCCGGAGTTTGCTTTAACGGCAATGCGAACCTCCTCCACATATAAAGTATTTGCAAAGCTCACGTCTTTTGCGCGGGCTACATTGTTGGTAGTTGTTCCGCACTCAATATCCACTGTACCGTTTTGCACTAATGGCACTCGGTTTTGTGATGTGACAGGCTGATAATTAATTCTCAGAGTATTAAGCCCCAACTTATCCTTAATATCACCCAAAATCATTCGGCAAATTTCTACGTGATAACCATCAAAACGGCTATCTCCAGTGGTGTAGGACATTGGAATTGATGATTCACGCACTCCCATCGTGACCGCCCCACTTGATTTAATTTTATCTAAAGTTGCGCTAGCAGCATAGGTTCCACTAGAAAGTAAGAATCCTGAAATAAAAACAGTAATGGCATAAATAGCAGAAATTTTTTGATTTTTCATCGGGAGTCTCATTTTTGGATAGCTTGTAAAGGGTTTGATATTTGCATATCTATTTGTATCAGACTATATCTTGTTTATTTAGTATTACATCCCTTTAATGGTGCACTTATTAGGGTTTTTACTTACGTCCGCTATAAATTTCTTTAAGCGTGACATGCATGACCCATAAGAGCCTATTCATCATCACCCTCATCTCAATCGCCTGTAATGAATCAAGCCTCCAAACAAATAGAACCAGTCAAATATTGGTTGCGGACAAATAATCCAGACCCCATTTTCGCTAAACATGTGAAAAGCAATCTAACTAACAGTTTGTTATAGATCTTGAATCGATGTGATTCTTGTTAGCCGCGGCTACTACAGCAAGGAAAAATCCACCGGCGTCTAATGTGAGAATTGTTAATCGGACCGCCCATAATGATCAAGAATCATTCTTTACTAGGACAACACTTGCATTAAGTACTCCAGCCACCCTCTCTCTTTTTAAATAAAAAATGGCTCCTATTGCTGTATTTATCTCAAAGCACTGCAGCCATACCCCTTCCACAAACAGCTGAGATTTTGAGCAATTTACATTATCTTATTAGTAATAAGAAAAAACCCACTGTGTTGCCACAGTGGGTTTTTTTAATGCTGAACTAATCTTCAACTAGCTTACGCTAGCATTGAATTAGAAAGTGTGACGTACGCCAATAGCGTAGTTGTTCAAGTTACCGCTAACTGGATTACCTGAAACACCAGCAAGGGAAACGTTTGAAACGTTAGATGTACCTACTTGACCATAGATAGCATACAAGTTTGTACGCTTGCTTAACCAATAGTTAGAACCAATCTGCCATGCTGTCATGTTAGCAGTTGGCTGAGCATAACCAGTTGCCAAGCTACCACCAGAAGAAGTGATACGACCTAAGCCGGCTTGAGCCCATGCCTCGATTGTTGGAGTAATGAAGCTACGTACACCAATTTGTTCAGCACTACGTTTTGCGTAGTTGTTGTTATCTTGCTGAACCATTACTTTACGTGTCAAATACTGAGCGTAAGCCTTCAAGATACCGAAATCATAAGTACCAGCGATGTAGGCTTGATTATCTTGAACGTTTGTTCCGTTTGTAGATGCTTGACCAGCACCGAAAATTGCAACAGGAGTATCGGATACAAGTTGACCATTTGCATTTGTTACTGCTGTGTAAGCATTCTTAGCTGTCAAACCCATGTAGTTTGCAGTAACGAACAAGTTTTTCCATGTGTAATCAAGACCTAAGCCCCAACCATTTTGGTTGTTAACGCCACCAGTAACAGTAGTAGTTGTATTAGCACCAGTAACTGCAGTAGCTGTTGTTTGTGTTGTGTTGTTGTTGTTCAAGATTGCCATAGCGTGAGCTTGGAAACCTGAATAAACTTCACTATTCAATGTAATCATTTGATTTGCACGAATAGTGTATGAGTCGCCGTTACCGCTACCGTTTGAAGTTCCTGCTGCTGTATTGCCTTTTGAGGAGGAGTAAATCAAATCGCCAGCCATATTATTTGTATTACCAGCATCTGTCTTTGAAGCAGCATTGTGAATTACTGTGTACTGAGTACCGAGTGCAATATCACCCAAGCCATTTTTCTTCAAACCAACAAAAGACTGGCGGTTTTGAGTTGCGCCTGAATTGATTGATTGAGCAGCATCTGGAGTAAGGCCAAGTTCAATTGTGAAAAACGCAGATGCGCCGCCACCTAAATCTTCATTACCTTTGAAACCCAAACGGCTTGTTTGCTCGCCGCTGTCAATTGCTGCAAGACCAGTTTGTTTAACAACGGTTGTACCGTTAGCAATACGTGAGTTGTAACCACCAACAGCAATGTCCATGATTCCATAAACAGTTACGCTTGATTGGGCTTGAGCTGCACCAGCAAATGCTGTTACTGCAGCGAGTGCGAATAGCGATTTTTTCATTCTTTAAATCTCCATAAATTGAAATTAATGCCCAAATAAAAATGGGACTAATGAATTTTGCTTGTTTTGCCTTGCTAGACTAGGGGTAAGGGTATGTAGGAGCTCTTTTTGCTTGTCAAAAGGTAGTTTTTTGGTTTTCTTCGTTGTATCTCGACAACAAGCTCTTTGATTTCTGTCCTTTAGGGCCTTTAAATGACAAAATTGTCACATGGCAAGCCGTGAATTCTTAAAAACCCTGGGTTACGCACGATTAGGTGATGTATCAGCACAACAAAAACTTGCTTCCGCATATCTTACTGGAGCCTTTAAAACCCCTATTCAACCATCTAATGCCCTCCTTTGGCTAGAAAAGTCTTATATTTCTTATGAAAATCAAATACTTAGAAAATTAGACCTCATTGGTCCTGATTATTATTCCCAACACCTTAAGTCTCCGGAAGTAATGGTGTTGCTTGAGCAAATATCAACTGTTCCCTTAGCTTCCACTTTTAATTCGCCAGCCTTTTCTTTTGGTTGGGATTCATTTTGGCGGATTGCCAAAGCCAATATTGACCCAAGTTTCGCAGCACAATGGCAATTGGCAGAACTCCTACTTCATCCAGATAAAAAAGATCTACAAATAGAATTAACTGAATGGTTAGTCAAAAAAGATAGCGCAATTGAATTTGCATCTCTGCAAAAAACTGCAAAACAGTTTTTATTAGGGCTGGCTGAATCTGAAAACGCTTTTTGCATTCAAGCAAAAGAGCTACTCATTAAGTTGCAACCCAAAAATGAAACTCTATCTTCACTTTGGCAGAATTGGCTTTTGGAAAATAATGAGCGTGCGCTTTTACAAGCTGCTGAACTAGGTCTTACCGTTGCCAAGTTGACTCTTGGCTTGAGACTTGCGCAACTGGAGGAACATGCCTCTCCTAAGAAGTCCGTTCCCAGCAATTCAAATGCCTCGCTTAAAAAAGCAGCTTATTGGTTAGAGCTTGCCGCTAAAGACGGGGATCGAGATGCTTGGTTTGCTCTAGGTGAAATTTATCGCAAGCCACAATTTTCCGGATACAACGCTGCTGAGAGTAACCGCTGTTTTGATAATGCTGCCGATCTTGGTCATGCGCAAGCGCAATTTCGAAAAGGAGCTAATCTGTGGCGTAAGCGTGAAAAGATGGAAGAGGAAGTCCGCGGCCTTCAGGCCTCTTACTGGGTTTGGCAGGCATATCAGCAAGGGGTGCCTGAGGCAAAAGATCTACTTACCAAAATTCTAGGGAATGCTTCTGATCCCAAGGTCAATGCATGGTCTAAATTAGCAGCATTTGCTGATCTTGCTTTAAATCATGCAGAACATAAATTAGATGAAGAGTGGATCTTGATGTGTCATCGACTCATCGTTGCCAACCAATTTAATCTTAGCAAAGCAGAGTTACTGCTTTGTAAAGTAGGTCAACTCCAGCATGAGCATTGTGTGGTGGTAGATATTCGCTGGGAGCTGCCAAAGATTTTGCCTAGACTGATTCAGATAGATACCACCCAACAACGCCGTTCCTTATTAGCAGCGGGAAAAGTATTTACAGGCGTTGAGTCGGGAGTAGAAGGCAATCTTCGACAAAGACGTTATCGTTTCGATCGCGTGAATATGTGGCTCAATGCCACGTTTGCTAAAGCCCCAGCGGAATCTGTAATAGCCTAGCTTGTTTTTGGTTGAGTATCTGCAATATGATCCGCCTCATCGCTTGAGGGTTTTGGCACATAAAAGCGCGCTACCAATAAGCCTAATTCATACAGTAAGGTCATCGGTACCGCCAAGAGCAGTTGTGACAATATATCTGGTGGTGTCACTACTGCAGCAACAACAAAAGCACCTACGATGACATAGGGACGAATTTCTTTTAGCTTGGCCAAGGGGACTAAACCCATCCGCACCAGCACTACTACTACTACTGGCACCTCAAAGGTAATACCAAATGCCAAGAAGGTAGTCATGGCAAAACTGAGATAGTTATCAATGTCAGTAGACATTTCAGCACCCAGTGGCGCGTTGTAACTAGCCATAAATTTAAATACCGTTGGAAACACTAGAAAATAGGCAAATGCCATACCAACAATAAACAAACTGTAGCTACTCACCACCAAAGGCAATATCAATTTGCGCTCATGTAGATATAAGCCAGGGGCAATAAACGCCCATAACTGATACATCACTACTGGTAACGCTATGACGAAAGCCACCAGCATCGTCACCTTCATCGGCACAAAAAAAGATCCAGTGACATCGGTCACAATCATTTTGCCCCCTACTGGTAGAGCCTCTAATAATGGTTGCGCAAATAAATGAAAAATATCGGGAGCCCAATAGACTAGGCCGATGAAAACAACGATGATAGCTAAGCCAGCCTTAATGACGCGGTCGCGCAACTCGTATAAATGCGATAAGAAAGATTCTTGTATACCGGAATCTTCAGCGGAATCATTTTGCGTCATCAATTAGGAATTTGTTGTATTACTCAGTTTATGGGTTGGAGCTGTGATGAAAACGTTTCATCCTAGCAGCGCCAGACTGCACTCGTGTACGCATTCCGGTAGAACGCTTAAACCAAATAGGTCTAGCTGCACGCCTCACACCCCAACTGTTTCGTCCTTGGCGTTTTGATTTGCGCAGAACCTCTTTTTCATCAAGTACGGGCTTGGTGAAATTATGCTCAAAAATATCTGCTTGATCGCTAAGGTTTGCATTTGCTTCTTGAACAGTTGACTGAAGACTACTCTCCACCTCTCTCAATGCCGCTGCACTTTGTTCACGCAATTGCTTAAATTCTTCAACTTCCATCTGGCGACTGACTTCAGATTTGACTTCTGCCATATAGCGCTGAGCACGACCAAATAAATTGCCTGCCATACGGGCTACTTTTGGCAATCGCTCCGGACCAACTACTACTAAAGCTACTACTGCAATCAGGGCAAGCTTTGAAACGCCAAGATCAATCATTTAAGAAACCACATGATTTCTATACTCACTTTTGTGCTCACTTGCTAATGTCTTTAGCCTGAACATCGACAGTCTTATCTACTGGAGCAACTGTGTTTTGCACAATTTGATCTTTGGGTGCTTCTGGCGTCTCCGCCGTTTTCATGCCGTCTTTGAAGCCCTTTACGGCGCCACCCAAATCTTGACCAATGTTACGTAATTTTTTGGTACCAAATACCAGCATTACGATGACCAACACAATTAACCAATGCCAAATGCTAAATGAACCCATTTTCAAATCTCCTCGGATTATTTTTTCCAGGGGCGGGGACCGCCCATCACATGTAAATGCAAGTGATAAACCTCCTGCCCACCATCTACACCATTGTTCACCATTACCCTAAAGCCACCATCTTTTCCAGGACGGCAGCCCTGCTCTTTGGCAAGACGCGGGGCTAATTCCATCATTTTACCCAGCAATGGTGCATCCATGGGTTCTGCAGATTCCAGCATCGGAATATGTTTCTTGGGAATGATTAAGAAATGCACTGGCGCAGCTGGGTGAATATCTTTAAAGGCGAAGATTTCCTCATCTTCATACACCTTCTGGGAAGGAATAAGCCCTTGAGCAATCTTACAAAATAAGCAATTAGGATCGTATGGCATGGTTTATTTTGTATTTACTCTTTAACGGCAGCTTTTCTAGCGGCCTTTTCTTCGATTCCTGAGGTACCCAAGCGGCGATCCAGCTCAGCAATCACGTCTTCTGGGCGCAAATGAAATTGAGAAAGTGCAACCAGGCAATGAAACCAAAGGTCAGCCATTTCACCAACCAAGAACTTTTGTTGCTCTGGGGCTAAATTTGAGTGACGGGTATCCTTGGCAGCCATTACTGTCTCGGTCGCCTCCTCGCCAATCTTTTTCAAAATCCCATCATCGCCCTTGGAAAAGAGCAAGGCGGTGTAAGAAGTCTTAGGATCAAGCTGGCCCGCTTTAAAAGCATCCCGGCGTTGATCCACGACATCCGCCAAATGGGCAAAAGCAGAGTCTAAATGTGTTGGTGTATTCACAGAACTAGTCATAGGGTGATTTTAGGTCTTTTTCATGACGAAACAATACGTCCGCCCTGGGTGCCTCTTTTTAAGTTTGACTTACTTTTTAGACTGAGACTCATCCACCCAGGCAGATTGAGCAGAATCCCAAGCCCTAAAAAAGCAACTGTGCTCCCCCGTGTGGCAAGCAATACCGTCTTTTTGTTCCACAAAAAGCAAGATAGTGTCGCCATCGCAGTCGAGATGAATTTCTTTGATCTTTTGAGTATGGCCTGATTCTTCGCCCTTATGCCACAGCTTTTGTCGTGAACGGGTCCAGTAAACAGCCTCGCCTAAACGCAGGGTTTCTAATAAGGCATCCCGATTCATCCAAGCCATCATCAAGATGTCTTTGCTGCCAACTTCTTGAGCAATCACAGGTACCAGACCTTGATCATTCCAAGTCACGGCATCTAGCCAAGGTCCTGGCATCAAAGAATCAATGGGGGTAAATGTACTCTTGGGTGGGATCTTCGGTGCGCTCATGTTTGAACTTTACAACTAATCCAAACTGACCACTTAAATTCGAACCGGAATTCCTTGGCTTGCCATATATTCCTTGGCTTGTTGCACGGTATATTCGCCATAGTGAAAGATGCTAGCGGCGAGGACAGCATCCGCATGCCCTTTAGTAATACCGTCTACTAAATGCTGCAAATTACCCACTCCGCCAGAAGCAATCACCGGAATACTGACAGCGTCACTCACAGCAGCGGTTAATTCGAGATCAAACCCATCTTTGCTACCATCTCGGTTCATGCTGGTTAGGAGAATCTCACCAGCGCCTCGCTGAGCCACTTCCATTGCCCATGTCACTACATCCATGCCGGTAGCAGTTCTGCCACCATGGGTAAATACTTCCCAGTTGCCCGCGGCTGTTTTTTTGGCATCGATGGCAACCACAATGCATTGAGAACCATAATATGCCGCCGCATCAGAAACCAAATCGGGCTTGGCAACTGCTGAGGAATTCATACTGACCTTATCAGCGCCAGCATTCAGCAAGCGTCGAACATCAGCAACCGCACGTACGCCACCACCAACCGTTAATGGAATAAATACCTGAGATGCGACATCCTCGATGATGTGCAAAATTAAATCCCGCCCATCCGAGGTGGCAGTAATGTCTAAAAAAGTCAGCTCGTCAGCACCCTGCAAGTCATAACGACGGGCAATTTCTACTGGATCGCCGGCATCACGCAAGCCCACAAAGTTCACGCCCTTAACCACGCGCCCTGCAGTGACATCCAGGCAAGGAATGATTCTTTTCGTTAACACCTTAGGTAATTTTCTTGGCGAACTGAAGCGTCAGCTCATCGGCATATTTTTGCGCCACGGTCAGATCAAGGTCGCCTGCATAAATAGATCGGCCTGCAATCACACCCATAATGCCTTCGGCTTCAGCAGCGCAGAGCGCTTCAATATCATGATTGTTCGATAGGCCGCCACTAGCAATCACAGGAATCCGAATCGCTTGAGCCAATTTAATGGTGGCTTCCATGTTGACCCCCTTGAGCATGCCATCTCGCCCAATGTCGGTATAGATGATGGCTTCAACACCCCAGTCTTCAAATTTCTTGGCCAAGTCAATCACTTCATGGCCAGTAATCTTGCTCCAACCATCAGTCGCCACCTTGCCATCGCGAGCATCTAGGCCCACCATGATGTGCCCTGGAAATGCCGTACAGGCATCCTGAACAAACCCGGGATTCTTAACTGCAGCAGTACCAATAATGACCGTGCTAATACCATCATCTAATAAGCGCTCAATGGTATCCAAATCCCGAATACCGCCACCCAATTGCACTGGAATCTCATCTCCCACGGCTTTAAGGATCGATTTAATCGCAGCTTCATTTTTAAGCTTGCCAGCAAACGCGCCATTG